>Ga0209541_10000268_pt1 | contig 101500 bp, 105 predicted proteins | sample RifCSPlowO2_01_FD_184027 | JGI IMG/M metagenome (GOLD analysis project Ga0209541, IMG submission 184027) | Groundwater microbial communities from Rifle, Colorado - Rifle CSP2_plank lowO2_0.1 (SPAdes) (version 2) | ecosystem: Environmental > Aquatic > Deep subsurface > Groundwater | place... | reverse complement strand
TCTGGCCTTTCAACGGGCCGGATTTTACTCAAGCTATAACTGGCAGTTCCACTGCCACTGATCGAGGAGGAAGCAATAATGGCAGTGTCAGTCCTAGTGCTCAAGTCGTTCCTGGCGTAATCGGACAGGCTTTAAATTTAAATACTAAAGACCTGACAACCAGCCAATATATAGATACCAACGCGGCAATTTTGAATACCACAGGCAATTTTACGGTTATGGCTTGGGTAGAGCTTGCATCCACTGGAGCTATTCAAGATGTCATAAGTGAAATAGGAACGGAAAATACCGCGGGTCAATATCTCTTAAGGGTGACTGCTTCTGAAACATTCCGATTTTTTAGAAGAGATGGTGTTAGCACTAATACTAATAGCATAAATACTCAAGCCGTTACCCCGGGAAATTGGACGCATATAGCTTGCGGTTATGATGGCTCTCTATTTTGTTATTTTAATGGAGTTAATGATACAAACGCGGCTGCTGACAATGCGCAGGTAGGACAGGCAGCGGCGGAAACGCTTATTGGTAATGGCAATAGTAACACTTCCAATGTTTTTAAGGGAAAAATAGACGAAGTCCGCCTCTACAATCGCGCTTTAACTGTCGCGGAAATCCAAGAAATCTATTTAGCTGGAAAGAGAGAATAAGACTAATCTATGGACATCGGATGTCCATAGATTATTTTTTGCTTTTTAAATTTGGGCAGATATGTTATTATATCTTTATGAAAAAAATATTATTAAGTTTATCATTAAGTTTTGTGGTCGCGGGAACAGTTTTGGCTGCTGGTAATTTTAGCGACGGCTTGGTTGGATTTTGGAGGTTTAACGGGAGTGATCGTCCGGGCGCTATAGTGCGCGACCGTAGTGGCAATAAAAATCACGGCACGATTATGGGCGATCCGAATCATATGAAGGGAATTCGCAATCGAGCTTTTATTTTTGATGGCATAGATGATTATGTAGATTTAGGAACTGTTGTGGGCGATTTTGAGCTTACAGATAAATTTACAATTTCTGCCTGGATTAAGCCGGATGTTATGAACGGCGTTAATCGGGGAATTGTTAGCAGAATGCCAGCTGATACCATCAAGGGTTGGCATGTTCGGGTGACTGAATGGAATACTCTTAGATTTGTTGTGCGCAGTGGAAATTATGACGTTGCTTGGACTGACACCCATCCGATTTCTGCCGGTCAATGGTATCAAGTCGTGGCTGTTTGGGACGGCGCCAAGCCAATGATTTATGTTAATGGTGTTTTAGATTCAGCTTATGATATTGCAGGCGGACTTAGCACGATTGGTACCGCTGGCCATGCTTATATTGGTTATGATGAAACTAATAACCGATATTTTGATGGCGCGATTGACGAGGTAAGAATTTATAATAGGGCATTATCAGCTCAAGAAGTTTCCAATCTTTTTAACGCAGAAAACTAAGATTTTTAATATCTATGGACATCCGATGTCCATAGATTCTTTATTCTAATAAAGTTTCTTTTATATCTTCTAAATTGAGGTGTTTAATCCATTCTTTTATATTTTTTCCATATTCGGTAGTTCCACCAAAATAGTTTAATAAAAATTCTCTTTGGGTAACGGATTGAAAATTTTTCTTTCCTAAATAATCTATATGGCTACTCCAACGGTAATTTTCTAAAAATTGTATTGCTTTGTTATAATCTTTGATTTTTCTTTCTCTCCATTCCGGCGCTATTAAATCAAGGGGATTTAAATGAATATAATAGGGGATATGTATGAAATGAGCCTCTTGGTTGATGTGCACTAGTTTATATCTACCCTGAAATAAGGCACCGGATCTTTGATATTTTTCATTGAAATATTTTGCATAACCCATATTAATTTTCTTCATAAACTGAGAAATTCCCTGATCATTCAGCGGTCTTAATAAAAGGTGATAATGATTATTCATTAAACAGAAAGCCAGAATTTCTACAAGTAATTTTCTTGGCTTTCTTTTCGAATCAATATATGGACGTCCGATGTCCATATATTGATTTTTCTTGTTTTGGCGGAAAAAGTAATTAACATTATTAGCGGACTCTAAATTATTAAATTCAAATAAGTCGTGAATAAATCGGAATCGATCAGAATCATCAAGAAACAGTTTTCTTTTATCCACGCCCCTATTAAGAACATGGTAAATATTACCAGCCGTACTCTTTCTTTTCATATAATATGATTATATATATTTTATAAAATAAATCTATGGACATCGGATGTCCATAGATTTGAAATTTGGACCTAGGCGGAATTGAACCGCCGTCTCGGCAATGCGAATGCCGCGTTCTGCCACTGAACCATAGGCCCTTATCTTTTCGGCAAGTAATAGAACAGCTCTAAAATAATAAGCACAAACCAGCCGACTTGCAAGATAAAAAATAAGACTATTTGAATTAGTTCCAGCCGTTCATTTTTAGAAATAGAAAAATTCTCCGCAATGATTGTATATAAATTTTTTAAGGAATCTAATTTTTCTTGAACGGATTTCTTCCACTCCTCAAGTTTAAATTTTTTAGAAATTAGATCATAAAGCCGGGCGGAATACCAATCGCCGATTAATTTAATTTCTCGTTCTAGGGCATTAAATTCCGCGATAGATTGAGATTGGAACAAAATGATATCTTTAAATGCTTGGGCGGTTTCTTTTTGACTAAAAAATGTTCTAGGCCGTTTTTGAATAAGCCGATTGGCCTTACTTAAGCGGCTATCTAGGTCAAAATCCAACATTCGATAGCGCAGTAAATCTAAATTAGTCAGTTGAAAAAGGTCTACCATAGCTTCAATTTGGTCGTTTGGCTCAAGAATCAACGCGCCGTCCCAATCCACCACCACTAGATCGTTTTTGGCATATTTGAGCTGAGTAGCCAGCGTGTATTCTATTTCTTTTTCATCCAGCGGCAACGCCTCCGATTTTAAGAATTTTACTATTTCTGCAGAATGTTTTTTTAAAATATCTTCGGGTTCGCCAACATAACCAGAAAGCACAGCTAGAGAATATTCTTCGCTTAAATCAAGTTTACCCCCGTAATTTTTAGAAATTTTATGGCAAGCATCTACTAAGGCATCTCGCAATTTAAAAGTATCATTAGAAAAAAGATCAGCAACGTCCGCGATAGCCTCTATCATCAAAACATCTGGGCGATATCCTCGGATAGAAAATTTAATCTGCCGTCCCATAACTTGCATAGTTTCCGAGCCAATTTCAAATTGTTTCGGCATAGAAGACTCATAGTATTGAGGAGCGCTTTGGATCGGCTTAGATTCTAGGGGGTTGCCGGAGCGGAGTTTTGGCGCTTCAGCTAGGACAAATGATATAAGTTTTGGGGTCATATTCGTGATCGAGGGCTCTTTATAAAAATGGCCTTATATAGTATATTTTAACATAGAAAGAGGGGGGAAGATAAAGCCAAAAGCCCAGTAATAATGAGGATTTTTACGGGATAGGCTGAAACTATTACCCCCCTTAATCGTTATCTATGTTAGAAGGCGAAGATAAGCTAATAAAGCGAGCCCAAAAAGGTGAGGGGGATTGTTTTGGCGATTTATACGACCATTACTTGCCTCCGCTTTATAGATACATTCTTTTAAGGGTGAGCAGCAAACAAGAGGCTGAAGATTTAACTCACGAAGTGTTTGTCAGCGCTTGGGAAAATCTGAAGGGCTATCGCTTACGTGGATTTCCGTTTTCTAGCTGGTTATATAATATTGCCAGGAATAAAGTGATTGATTATTACCGTACCCGCAAGATTAATGTGGATATTGATGAGGTTGATCCAGATTTATTTAAACTTGCATCTAGCGTGGAAAAAGAAATAGACTTCGCTTTGGATTTTAAAAAAGTTAAAACCGCAATGTCTAAATTAGGAGAAGAACAGCAAGATGTTTTGATAATGCGTTTTGTAGATGATCTATCCCATAGAGAAATTGCCGTGGCAATGGAAAAGACAGAGGGAGCAGTACGCTTAGTACAACACAGGGCGCTGCAATCATTAAGAGAAATTTTAGAACATGGAAGACCAAATAATTAAAATTTTACAGTCTGCTCATAAATTAGAGCCAGACCAAGCATTTAAGAACCGTTCTCGCGCGTTGATTTTGAATCTGCCCAAACCAAAAAAATCGATTTTACGTTTTGGTATTTTTGAAAGCTTGCAGTTCGGCGCTGCCATTGGTTTTGCCACCATTCTTTTATTTGTTTTGGCCGGTGGACTTACTTATTTTATAGCCAGAGTTTCGCCAACGTTATTGGCAAGTTTTGACGAAAAGGGTTTATTAGAAGAAGCTTCCGGATTAGATTTTAGAATTCAGCTTGGCGAAGCTAAATATTTTGATGATTCTGCTCAACAGATCGCTGCGGTTTTAGAAGAAATTTCTAAGCAAAATAAAAAAGATAAAAATAGTAATTCCGAGGATATTAATCTGAATTCTTTTATATTATAAGTCCCGTTAGAGACGGGTCGCCAAAGGCGACCGTAACTCGGCCGTTTTAATAAAAATCGACTTTTTATGATTAAAATTAAACAATATTGCAGAAATCATAGATTGGTTGTCTCTAGCGGGATAATGTTTTTACTGGTTTTATTACCGGTTTTTTGGGTTCATCCCACGAATGCCCAATCCGAAGATTTAAAGACCGCTAAAGAAGCGGTTCAGCAAAGCTATGATAAATTAGTGGAAGTTCAGGGCGAGCAGACGTTAACTAAAGAAGAACAAGCTAAACAAGAGTTAGAAGCTTTAATTGCCGCTTTAAAAGAAGTTGTGCAATTTACCATTACTGAAACTGAAAGTTTAATTCAGCATTTATCGGCTATTAAGGGATTATCTGTAGAAACCGCCAAATTACAATTAGATTATTTAAAAGAATTAGACGAATTTTTAATTTATCAGCAAGAATTTTTGATTAAAATAACTCCTCAAGAAGAGGTTGGAGCCTTGACCTTAGTTGAGATTAAACAATTAGCTTTAGATTTTAAAAATTGGAGAGAAACGGTTTATGATCCTGAAATTAAAAAGATAGTTAGTTTTATTATGGTATTTAAGGGTTCCGAGCTATTGAGTATAGCGACTAGCCGTTTTAATAAAATTGCTTTGGATTTGCGGCTATTCCAAAATTCAAAGTTAATTAAAGTAGATCTTTTGATGCCAGTATTACAGCAAGCCGGCGATTATTTGAAAGAGGCATCAAAATTAAATCAAGTAGCAATAAAATCTTTATTAGCTACTTCCACTGATCCAGTAGATACTAATAAATTAGTGGAGCGGGTGGTTGGGCTTATTAAATCTTCTTACGGCAAATTTTTAGAGATGAGTTCTTTGGTGAAGAAGATGCTTAATATCCAGTAATTAAGAGACAACAAAAAATTCCCATTAGGGGAATTTTTGTTTTGATCTTGAAAATTTTATTTATTCACAGCTTCTTTTAGAGCCTTACCAGCGCGGAATTTTGGTTTGATGGAGGCGGCGATTTGAATTTTTACGCCGGTCTTAGGATTGATACCCATGCGGGCAGCTCGCTTGGCAACTTTGAAAGTGCCAAAGCCGGTAAAAGCAACTTCCTCGCCTCGGCTTAGCGCTTTGACGACCGTATCTAATAAGGCATCTACTACGGTTTGGGCCTGTTTTTTGCTTTCTAATCCAGCGGTTTTCATCACTGCGTCTACAACATCATCTTTTTTCATATACTTAAGATTTATAATACGAACTATACGAAATTTATACGAATGACACAATTTTTTTGTTCGTGTTATTCGTGTTTAGTTCGCGTTGTTGGTATTATTATTTCCCCTCGACCTTTTTTAAATAGGTTTTAATATCTTGGTTTTATTATAACAAATGCTACCTGGCGTATTCTACCGCTCTAGTCTCTCTCACCACATTAACTTTAATTTCTCCCGGGTATTTCATTTCGGTTTGAATTTTATGGGCGATATCTTTGGCTAATTGAAACGCGCCAAAGTCATCAATTTTTTCTGGCACTACGAAGACTCGGATTTCCCGGCCGGCGGATAAGGCATAGACGGTTTTTACGCCCGCAAAGCCAGAGGCGATTTTTTCCAATTCTTCCAAGCGTTTCAGATAGTTTTCTACGGTATCGCGCCGGGCGCCGGGACGGGCGGCGGAGATAATATCTGCGGCGGCTACGACAAAAGATTCTGGGGTGGCGAAAGGATATTCTTCATGATGAGCCTCCATAGCCTGGACTACCTCATCTTTAATGCCATATTTTTGAAGTATTTTTCGCCCCAGTTCCACATGGGTTCCTTCCACTTCATGGCTGATGGCTTTTCCGATATCGTGCAATAAAGCGCCCTTTTTCGCTGTTTCCACGTTCATTTTTAGTTCTGCGGCGATAATGCCGGAAATGTGGGCCATTTCCACGGAGTGCACTAAAACGTTCTGGCCATAGCTGGTTCGGAAATGCAGTTTGCCTAAAAGCTGGAGCAGTTCTTTTGGCAAATCAATAATTCCTACTTCTAAAGCGGATTGTTCACCAATTTCTATCATCCGTTTGTTAAGTTCTTGGCGGGCTTCCTCTACTTTTTCTTCAATTTTTGCTGGCTGAATTCGGCCGTCTTTAATTAATTTTTCTAATGCCATTCGGGCAATTTCGCGTCGAACTGGATCAAAAGAAGAAATTATAATACTTTCCGGCGCCTCATCAATCACCAGCTCAACGCCAGTGGCTTTTTCTAGCGTACGGATATTTCTGCCTTCGCGGCCAATAATTTTTCCTTTGATTTCTTCGTTAGGAAGCTGGAAAGAAGTAGTGGTGATATCGGCAACGTGGGATCGAGAATAACGTTGGATTGCCCCAGTAATTATTTCCAACGATTTTTTTTCTATTTCTTCTTTTCTATCTTTTTCTAGTTTTTGGATAGTTTTTACGATTTCTTCCTGATGACTTTGCTCTAGCATTTTCATAAGTTGCGCTAGGGCATCTTTGGCAGTTAAACCGGCGATTTTTTCAAGATCCGCCATGGTTCTTTTTCGTAATTCGCTTACTTCAAATTTATCGTTTTCTAAAGTTTTTTCTTCTTTTTCTAAGCGACTTTCTTTAAACCGAATATCGCTGGAATATTTTTCCAGCGTTTCTTCTTTTTTAATCAGCCGTTCTTCTAGGCGATCTAGCTGACTCTTTTTTTCTTGCCCTTCTTTTTTGGCCTCCTCTAGGAGTTGGGCGGCCTTTTGTTCAAGCGATTTAGCTTTTTGGGAGGAGAGTAAGTAGTTTGCGAAGTAGCCTACGGCTAAGCCTAATACAAGAAATCCCCCCGCTGTTAATAGGGTTATTGAGTCCATAAACGAAATATTGTTTTATAATTTGCATCGACGTGTTAATTCTACCTTCTTGCTTTATTGCTGTCAATTTGTTATAATCGTTTATAGAGTGAGTGTTAGTATTCCTTGACGATGATATCGACCAAGGAATGTCTTAACAAATTGTGGCTAAAAGACCCGCTTCGGCGGGTCTTTTAGTTTGCGGCAAAAACCTTTCTGTTTTAATATTAATTTATTGGATTATCCTGTAGAACTGCTAGTCTGTGTGTTGTGCATTAGGCGCCCTAAGGGGCTGCATAGACGCGCACTCACTTAACACCCCGCACTAAAAATTGGATTGCCCTTTGGAGTCGCCAGGACGCGCACTCACTTAACACAATTTGTATAAGAGGTCACCACTGGCGATTCCATAGGACAATTCAATTGATCCAATTTTAGTGACGGGGCAGGCAATTTTGTATTAGGAGGTCACCACATGCAGCCCCTTAGGTTGCTTAGGTGTTGTTGCTGGCAGTTCCATAGGGCAATGCAAGATTCTCTTTCTATGTTTCAATCCGAGGTTAATTTAAAGCACCTCAGCAATTATAAAATTGGCGGCGGAGCAGATTATTTTTTTAGCGCCAAAGATATTCAGAGACTAATCGGGGCTGTAGCCGTAGCTGAAAAAAACAACCTGCCAATTTTTATTTTAGGCGGAGGCACCAATCTGCTTATTAATGATGGCGGCTTTAAAGGGTTGGTATTAAAACCCGATATTAAAAAATTAGAAATTGAAAAATCGGATAAAGAGCAGGTATTAGTCAGGGTGGGCTCTGGCATTTTGGTTACGGAATTTTTGAATTTTTTGATTAGCAATTCTTTATCCGGAATGGAGTGGGCTGGAGGTTTGCCGGGTACTGTTGGTGGCGCAATTCGAGGTAATGCCGGAGCTTTTACTGGCGAAACTAAGGATGCGGTAGCGGAGGTAGTGAGTTTAGATATTTCCAAGAAGCAGCCTAAAATAATTCGTCGCGATAATAAAGAATGTAAATTTGGATACCGAAATAGCATATTTAAAATTAATGATGGAAGAGAAATAATTACGGAAGCTGTTTTTTATTTTCAGAGAGGAGATAAACAAGCGATTAAGAAATTGGTGGAAGAAAAAATCAATTATCGCCGTTCTCGGCATCCTATGGAATATCCGAATATCGGCAGTATTTTTAAAAATGTTGATTTAAGGTTGATTCCTAAAAATAAACAAAAAAACTTTGCTAATATAGTTAAAAAGGATCCCTTTCCGGTTATTCCTACTGCTTATTTAATTTCTGAAGCTGGATTAAGGGGTGTGAGTTATGGCGGAGCAATGATTTCTCCTAAGCACCCTAATTTTATAGTGAATGCTTTGGACGCGAATGCCAAAGATGTAAAAACGCTTATCAATTTAGTGAAGGCTTCAGTTAAAAGAAAATTTGGAGTAAGTTTAGAAGAGGAAATTATTTATGTGTAGGGGTTAGGGTATGGCCAAAAGCCAATAGGTTATAATGAAGTTTTGAAAATGCTACACGGTCTTAATAAATCACTATTGGCTAAACCCTAGACCCTATTGGTTATATTATGAAAATAAATATAAAATACTCTAACTTAGATTCTACGCTGGCGATTGAGGAATATATTAATCAGAAGATTGGCGCGCTGGAAAAATTTGTTGAGGCCTTAGATAAAAAAGGCGCCGTTAAAGCGCGAGTAGAAATTGCGCGTACCACTAAGCATCATCAAAAAGGCGAGGTTTATCATGCGGAGTGTAACTTAGAATTGCCCGGAAAGTTATTGCGCGCGGAAGCTGAAAATTGGGATATTCGTTTAGCGATAGATGAAATAAGAGATATTCTGGCTTTAGAAATTAAACAATATAGCGAAAAGTTTCGGCCGCAGGACGGCAGGGGACAGGAAAAGTTGCGTAACTTGCGTGGGAAATAAAAAACCCGCTCCGATGTTCTGGAGCGGGTTGATGATTTTTTATATTTCCGGAAGATTTTCTGGATTCACAATTTGAGGCGCGATGGTTTCTGTGTTCCAGTTGATTCGGCCTTCTGCGTGAAGTTGGTTCAGTATGCGGGCGATCTTTGTCGCTTTGAACCAGTCGTGGAGGTCGTGGAAATTACTTGGTGAATTTCTGGGTATTGCGCAATATGATGTGACCCCTGTTCGGAACGTGCCAGCAACTGCAAAATCACGGATTGTCGGATTTTTGAGATCGTGGCGATCATCCACGAAAAAAGGTGGTTTGGCCGGATCTCTTTGTTTCGGCCACACTGACAGAACCTCTATGAGTTCGTCCATGTTAGGTCTCCTTAGGTTACCGAGTTGAGGATTCAAAAATTTGGTTAGTTTCGGCAGCCATTGCGGAGATCAGATCTCCTTTTTCTTGAGATTCACCGTCTTGAATGATTTTTGGAAGCGCATTACTCCAATCAATTTGCCCCTTTTTATGAAGACGATTCAAGTGTTTTGCCGCTTCCTCGGCTTGCTGAAGATTAGTCCAATTAAGCCAAGATTTATCTTTAACGTTGGTTGGTATTGCCGTAAGGCAAGTTGAGCCATCAGGAAAAGTTCCGGCAATCACACATCGTTTTATTTCATCTTCAAAAACAAAAAATGGGATAGTCGGGTCGCGCTTGCGCGGCCAGAGAACACAAACCTCAATCGGAGATTCGAGCATAACAGCTCCCTTCGGTTTAAATAAAGTTTGCGAAGAACTAGCTATATTCTATCACATTATAATAATTTGTCAATCAGGGTCATCTCGGCTTATACTAATAAGACTTACTTTCAATGTTTAGATGGTTTTTAAAAATTTTTAAATCTGACAATAAATATGTCCGCAATTTAGTTGCGGCTATTAACGCAATAGAGCCGGAGATTAAAGAATTTTCTAATGAACGGCTGTTAGAAGATTCTCAAAGTTTAAGGCGACTGATTCAAGATAAGAAAATGAATTTAGAAGAGGCGTTGCCTCGGGCTTTTGCTTTGGTTCGGGAATCGGCTAAAAGAACTTTAAATCAGCGGCATTTTGATGTTCAGTTAATGGCGGGCATTGCGTTGCATCAAGGAAGAATCGCGGAAATGAGAACCGGTGAAGGAAAAACTTTAGCCGCTACCGCGCCTGCTTATTTAAACGCGCTTTTTGGAAAAGGCGTGCATGTGGTAACGGTTAATGAATATCTGGCAAAAAGAGATGCGGTATGGATGGGGCAAATTTATCACGCGCTTGGCTTGAGGGTTTCTTGTTTAATTCACGAGGGAGCTTTGGCATATGACCCTTCTTATATTAAACAGTCAGCCGATGACCTGATTGATAAAGAGCGGGATATTACCGGAAGTTTTTTAGTTCAGGAAGAATTTTTAAGGCCGATTAGTCGTCGCGAAGCTTATTTAGCAGACATTACTTATGGCACTAATCATGAGTTTGGTTTTGATTATCTGCGCGATAATCTTGTCCATCGTTTAGAAGATCAAGTGCAGGGCGGCCGCCGTTATTTTGCGATTGTTGACGAAGTGGATAGCATTTTAATTGATGAAGCTCGGACACCGCTGATTATTTCCGCCCCGGATACGGAATCCAGCCAATTCTATAAAGTTTTTGCCCGTGTTGCGCAGAATCTTGAGCCGGATACGGATTATTTGGTAGATGAAAAATTAAAAACCGCCGATATTACTCAAGGCGGCATTGATAAAGTGGAACAACAGCTTCGGATTAAAGATTTATTTAGCGCGGAGAATTTGCGACTGACGCATTACTTGCAGGAAAGTTTGCGAGCCAAGGCTTTATTTTTGAAAGACCGAGATTATGTTGTTAAAGATGGAGAGGTGATTATTGTTGATCAATTTACTGGCCGGATGATGCTGGGTAGGCGTTATTCTGGTGGGTTACATCAGGCAATTGAGGCTAAAGAGGGTTTAACCGTGAATCAAGAGTCCCGCACTTATGCTCAAATTTCTATCCAAAATTATTTTCGGCTTTATGAAAAATTATCCGGTATGACTGGCACAGCGCAAACTTCGGCGGAAGAATTTGATAAAGTTTATGGTTTGGAAGTTGTGAGTATTCCGACTAATAAAATAATGATTAGAAAAGCTTTGCCAGACACGATTTATAAAACTATAGAAGCTAAGTATCAGGCGATCGCCCAAGAAATAAAAGCCAGGCATAAAGCTGGCCAGCCGGTTTTAGTTGGCACTATTTCTATTGAAAAGAACGAATATCTTTCTAAGATTTTAAAACAAGAGGGCGTGCCTCATGAAATGTTGAACGCCAAAAATCATGAACGGGAAGGTTCTATTATTGCGCAAGCTGGCAAACCGGGCGCGGTTACGGTAGCAACGAATATGGCTGGCCGCGGCGTGGATATTATTTTGGGCGGCAATCCTCCGGAAATTTTAGAGTCGCAGAAGATAAAAGATTTAGGTGGTTTATTTGTTATTGGCACAGAACGGCATGATTCGCGGCGCATTGATAATCAGCTTCGCGGACGCGCAGGTCGGCAAGGTGATCCTGGATCTTCGCAATTCTTTTTATCTTTGGAGGATGATTTGATGAGGATTTTTGGCGGCGACAAACTTAAAAGTATGATGCAGTGGTTGAAAGTTCCGGACGATATGCCTATTGCTTCTAAGTCAGTTTCTCGCGCAATTTCGCAAGCGCAATCAAAAGTTGAAGGAATGAACTTTGACGCGCGTAAACATTTATTGGAATATGACGATGTTTTAAATAAGCAACGTTTGGCGATTTATTTCAAAAGGCAAGATATTTTGGAGAATGGTGTTGTTGCGAGGATTCCAAAAAGCGAGGGAGAAGCTTTGCTTGCTGGCAGGCAGGAAATTAATATTAGCGGTGATGAAAATTCGCCCCGTAACAATGAGCCACTATCCCATGGAATAGCACGGCAAATTTTAGGGATGTTGGATTTATTATGGATGAATCATTTGGAAAATATGGAAGCTTTGCGGGAGTCGGTTCGTTTGCGCGCGTATGGTCAGCATGATCCGTTAGTTGAATACAGGCGTGAGGGGCATTTGCTTTTCCAACAACTGTTGGCGGATTTTGATAAGTGGCTAAAACAATCCGCTGAAGGTGGATTATTCGCCCGACCAGATTTAAAAGATAAATCTGGTTTAGGGATGGAGGAAAACAGAGAAAATTTGCAAACTATGACTAATAACAATGACAATAACAAAATACCGAATCCGGATGTCATTAGTCATTCGTCATCGGTTATTATTAATAATAAGGTAGGTCGCAATGATCCTTGTCCCTGCGGCAGCGGGAAAAAGTATAAGAGGTGTCATGGAAAATAAAAATAAATTATTTATTTACGGTACCTTAATTGATCCTGAAATTCAGGAGTTAGTTTGGGGAAGAAAAATTAAAGGCACTGCCGATATTTTAAAGGGATACAAAAAATCAAAAATTAAAATTGACGGCGCAATTTATCCACTGATTGTTTTGAGCAAAAATGGGAAAGTGGAAGGATTAGTGATTAAAGTAACTGATGATGAGTTAAAGAAGATTGATAAATACGAAACCGACTCTTATAAAAGAATTGAAGTTGATTTGGAAAGTAGAAAATCTGCCTGGGTTTACGTAAAAAATTATTAGGTAAAAAAAGCCCCCCCACTTGCGTGAAGGGCTGGAATACGTAGTGTTGTAGATCGATCTACGTCAGGAGCAAAGCCACTAATTAGTGGCTATGTAGAAAAATACCCGTCTATTTTTTAGAAATATTGTGTATCGTTAGAAAAATCATATGGTTTGTAAGTGCGAGAAAAACGGTAATTTTCTAGATGGGCGGCAAACTTCAAAAGATTCCAAATTGCAATAAATGGATTAAAGAGCTTCAGGATATAACGCAGATATTTCATTGTATTTCTCCATTAGAGAAATTAAGTTTTGAATTTAAAGTAGCATAATATCTTACCATAAGTCTATGTGTAGTCGTCAATAAAACGCAGTCACGGGAGATAGGGTTATTTTTAACGTCACTCCTTCTCCCGGAGCTTCCAATTGTTTAGATAATCCATTTTTCTTCTATAAATTTGAGGATGTTTTCTTCAGTCAGCTCTCCGTAATTTTTTACAATTTGATTTAGAAACCATTTTATCGGTCTATTTCTTATAATGGCGCCGTCTTGGAGAAAGCCATAAGTTTTTTCCGTGATTTCCGTAGATTCAATCTTGCCATCAATCTCAATCCAAATTTTAATCATCTGCTTCCTTTCTGTGAACCCTAGTATTTGTAAAAGAACTATTTCACTATAATATTAAAGAAGCATTATTTCAAGTAAAAACTTTTATGAAAATATTAATTTTAGGAATTATTATATTTATAATCGGAGCAATGGGCTGGGTAGTTGCGGTAGTTTTAAGCGTTATTACTGGAGGCGCTTTTAAGATTCTCGTCAACATTTTTGGTTGGATTATGGTTTTGAGTTTACCAGTGGCAATAATTTGGGTAATTATAAAAAAGACCCGTCGATAGTTATCGCAGGGCCTTATTTTTATAATAAATGTTTTGTAGGATCAAGATTGATGTGAGAATGACTCCCGTTGTATCTGTCACAATGAGGAAGAGATCGGGTTTAGTCCACGCATAAAGAGTCCAGAGCAGGTAAGAAATAAAAGCGGAATATATTAGAACAGGAGCTATTCCGTCACAATTTTGCCTTTTATAATTTCGGTAAATTTGTGTCGGAAAACCTACAAGAGCAATAGTCATTGAGGCAATTACCGCCAGTGTTCCAAAGATAGGCATTCGCCACCTTCTTTTATTTTCAAGCCAAACTTTCTATATATTAAGTTCTTTTTAGAATTTTGGCAAAGTTAATTAAATAATTATACTAATGGGATGAAAAAGATTTTAGTAATCGGGCATCGGGGCGCGTCGGGTTATGTTTTAGAAAACTCTTTAGAGTCTTTTAAAAAAGCCATAAAAATGGGCGTGGATGAAGTAGAGTTTGATATTCGCCGCACTAAAGATGGTAAGGCGATAGTTATGCATGACGCGAAATTAAATCGTACTACCAATGGCAGGGGAGTTATTAAAAAGCTAACTTTAAAAGAAATTCGCCGGTTTCGGATGGAAAATGGAGAAATTATTCCTACGCTAGAAGAGGTTTTATTAGTATTAAAAAATAAAATTGGTTGCACCATTGAAGTTAAAGATTATGGGCTAGAAAAAGAAATAGTGCGTTTGATTAAAAAGTTAAAGGTTAAAAATTGGGTGATCGTAGGCAGTTTTAAGAAAACTGTGATTAAAAAGGTTAAAAAACTTATGCCAGAGGCGCGCACCCAGTTAATTGCTGATCGTGTTTTTTCTGTTAGGCATTTTATTAAAAAGTCTTTAAGTTTAGGAGCGAGTATTATTGCTTTAGATTACAAAAAAATAAGTAAGAAGTTCATTGATGTCGCGCATAAAAATAATCTGAAAGTTTATGTTTGGACAGTGAATGATCGCAAAATAGCAAATAAAATGCGCCGTTTAGGCGTAGATGGAATGGAAGGGAATTATCCGGATCGTCTAAATCAAATCTAAAAATTCCTTTTTAAATCTTTCTTTAGAAAATCTTTTTGCTTTTTCGGCGATTTCCGCGCGGCTGTTAAGTCCTGAGTTTATCGAAGGATTAAACTTTTTATTTTCAAATTCTTTAATGGCCGTAACGATTGCGTCCGATGTTTGTTCTTGAAAGAAAATTCCAGTTTTTTTATTTTCTATAATTTCCAGCGCTCCGCCGGCGGCATAGGCAATGACCGGCAGTCCGCAAGCTTGCGCTTCCGCGGCCACTAATCCAAAATCTTCCACTTGGGGGAAAATTAACGCTTGCGCTTCGTTATATAGCCCCCTTAATTTATCATCACTGACATTGCCAAGAAATTCTATATTTTTGATTTTTGTCCGCCGGCTGGCGGATTGATTTTTGATTTTTTTTTCTTCTGGCCCCGATCCAACAATTTTTAAAGGCAATCCTAAGTTTGCAAAAGCCTCAATAATTAAATCAAAGCGTTTGTAGTGCATGAGCCGCCCAACGGCTAAATAGTAGGGCGTTCGAGGTTCGAGGTTCGAGGTTCGAGGTTCAAAGAAGAAATTATCAGTATTCACTGGCGGATAGATTACTGTCGCTTTTCGGTTATAATACTTTTTGATTTTATCCGCGATAAATTGAGAGTTGGCAATTAAAACATCTGGCTTTTGCGCTGTTTTATAATCCCATTTTCGCAGAGCGGACAACAGCGGTTTTAAAATCAAATTCCTTAATTTTGAATTTTGAATTTTGAATTTTGAATTTATGTATTCCGGTTCCCACGCGTATCGTAGGGGAGTATGAATATAAGAAATGTGTTTGGTGTGAGATGTGGGATGTGAGGGGTTGCGGGCAACGCGAATTCCTTTTGCGTATCCAGCTGTGTCGGAAATTATCAGGTCGTAATCCGCGTTTAACTTCAAACTGCTAACAGCCAACGGCATTAACGGAATAAACCAGCGATGATATTTTCGGATAAATGGAATATCTAAAAAACTGGTTTTTTGTACCCGATCGTGAAAACGATTGAGGGTTTTTTCTGGGTCATGAAGTAGGGTATAAATTGGAGCCTCTGGAAAAATTTCTATTAGTGTCTCTAAAACTCGTTCTCCGCCTCCGAGTTGGTTGAGATAATCGTGCAATAAAGCGACTTTCATATATTTAGCGACTAGCGACTAGTGGTTAGCCACTAGTTTACAGGCGTTATTAGTATTCTACTCGTGGCTAGTGGCTAGTGGCTAGTGGCTTTGTGTATAATAAGTATTATGCGTAGATTGTTTGATATCACTGGCGCTTTGGTGGGGTTAGCAATAACTTTTCCTTTTTGGCCTCTGATAGTTTTAGCGATTAAAATAGATTCACGGGGCCCGGCTCTTGTTCGTTTAGCGCGCGTGAGTAGGGGGAAATTGATTTATGTGTATAAATTTCGTTCTATGGTTGCCTGCGCTCATCTTTTGAAGAATAAGTTTTTTAATCTTAATGAGCGCCAAGACGGGCCATTTTTTAAGATTAAACAGGATCCGAGATTAACTCGCGTGGGTAAAATCATTAGAAAATTTCGTTTAGATGAGCTTCCGCAATTCTTTAATGTTTTAAAAGGAGATTTGGCGCTAGTTGGCCCTCGGCCTCATGAGCCTGAAGAAGTCATTCATTATCCGGATGAATACAAACATTTAATTTTGGCAAAAGCTGGCCTTACCGGTTTGTCACAGGTGAATGGCGCTTCTAGTTTGCCATTTTTATCCGAACTTAATTTAGACCATTATTATGTTAAAAATCGAACTTTGGGTATGGATATTCAGATATTAAAGAAGACGATCGGGGTATTTTTTACCGATTCTACAGCGGTTTGAATATTGTTCTCTTGTGGATAAGCCCCCCTACTTTAAAGGTCGCATTTAGAGTATAATCATTATTATGAAAACATTTTTTAAAAAATTTTTATATTTATTGGTCGTTTTAGCGATAGCGGTCGTATTTTTCCTTTTGGTTTGGAAGGTTATTTATCCCGCAATTTCTAGCACTATTGCGAGGGGCGGAAATTATCAGGGAGTATTTTTGGATGATGGCACAGTTTATTTTGGAAAAGTTTCTAATCTTAGCTCTGCTTTTATTTATATGGAGGATGTTTTTTATTTACAGACTAATAAGGGGCAAAATCCCGTGTTAGTTGAGTTTGGCACCGTTGAGGCTTATGGCCCAGAAAATCATCTTCAGATTAATAGGGATAAAGTACGGTCTATTCAAGATTTGAAATCCGACTCCCAAGTGGTTCGAGCCATTCGTGATTACCGCGCTAAATAATAAATAAAAATATGTTTGATAAAATTTTTAGATTATTTCGGAAAGCTGATCAGGCGATGAGCGCGGCGGAAAGCATGCAGCGCACTGTTCAGCGGACAGAATATCAGGCGCAGAATGTTTCTAGTGTCAGCGCCAGTGGCAAGAAGTGGAAATGGGTTTTACTTATAGTGATTTTGGCGGTAGCGGTGTTATATATAATATTCGGATAAAAAACCCCCTCTTTTTACACATTCGTGTGAAAAAGAGGGGGTTTTTGTTTTGTCCCCGCGAAGAATCGAACTTCGATCTACTCCTTAGAAGGGAGTCGTTCTGTCCATTGAACTACGGGGACATCGGACAAAAAAATATTAGCAGATTCTATTGACATTAGCCACTTTTGTATTTTAAAATCTCTTTAGATTTTTGAAACCTCAGATTAGATAGAAAGGAAGAAAAATGACTTATCGGCAACTGCGCACTGATTTTGGAGCCTGGCTTTATGTGGCAGGAATGCCTCACGTCCATAGTGTTTCTTCCGGAGTCTTGGTATATGCCGGCACTATAGATGAAAGTTGGCCAAAAGAAGCTGGATTAGCCCATGCTTTTGAACATATGGTTTTTCAGGGGACTGCCCGTTTTCCTGATAGCCGGTCTGCCGCTGATTATTTGGAGAGCGTGGGTGGTTCGTCTAATGCTTGGACTTGGAAAGAGCACACTTTTTTCCACGCGCACGCGCCCGATACTGATTGGAAAAGGACTATAATTTGGCTGGCGGAAATTTTAAACGCCCCGCGATTTGATTCTAAGAAGATCGGTTCCGAAATGAAAATTATTTTAGAGGAGATTAAACGGCATCGGGACAATCCCAGTTCTTATGTCGGCGAGGCGGGTGAGGCGTTATTATATAGCGATCACCCTTTAGGCCGGTCTACTTTAGGGCTGGAAGAATCAGTATCGAGTTTTCAGAAAGAGGATTTTTTATCTTGGCAGGCGCAACATTATTATCCGGAGAATTTTGCTTTTTTGGTTGCCGGCAATGTAAATGCGAAAAGTGTATTAGATTTTATCAATAAATCTTTTAGTTCCGCAGCTACTAAACAGAATCGGAGATTGCCGCTTTTTGATCTTCCGCATCCGCCTGATTTTAAGCCGCCGATTAATGCGGAAAAAATTGTGGAGCGGGAAGTTGAGCAGGTGAATATTTATCTCGCCGCTCCGATTCCCGGTTTTTATACTCGAGAAACCGCAGTTTTGGATTTTTTTTCTGATATGTTGGGCGCTGGATCGTCTTTCCCTCTTTTCCAGGAAGTTCGGGATAAGCTTGGTCTTTGTTATTCTATCGGGTCTGGGGTATATCGGTGGGACGATGTCGGTTCTTTTATTATTTTTTTAGGAACAGACGTTAAACGTTGGAAGCTGGCTTTGGATACTATTTTTAAAGTTATTCGGAAAAGCGCTGGTGATCCGGCGCTGCTTAAAAAAACCAAGCGGGTATTAAAGGGCCGGTTGGCGATAGGCGTGGATAGTTCTTTTGAAGTTCTTAATAAAATGTCTATGGATATGGTTTTTTGCGGATTGCCTCGGGGTCTTGAAGAAACGTTGGCGGAAATTCAAAGCGTTACTTTAAATGAAGTGTGGCAGGCAGTTAGACATTATTTAACTCCGGAAAAATTTGTGCGCGCGTTTGTTGCCCCGAAAGGATTTAAAACCAGTTAATAAATTTTTCTCCCCCGCAAAGCGGGGGATTTCTTTTTGGACCTACGGGGAGTCGAACCTCGACTTTCCCGATGTCCATCGGGACGTAACATCTTTTTGGTGGACCTAAGGAGAATCGAACTCCTACCTTTTCCATGCCATGGAAACGTAATACCATTTTACTATAGGCCCTAAAACAATTATTGAATAATTGTTCGGGCGATTCACTAGTTGGTGAATTTAGCCCGAGCAGGCAAAATTTGCCCTTGAAAAGGATTATAAAGTAAATTTATAAAATAACAATCTCGGCTTTTTGAAGCCCGAATTTACGGGCTTGAGCAGTGCTGGCAAACCAAATATCTACGCGATGAAAATAACGCGAAGCCATGCGGTCTTCCACAATAAAAATCTTATCGCCATAAAGTTCTGGAATTTTAATTTTAGCTCCAATTTTTAAAAAGTTAGCTGCTACAATACCATCACGAACATGAGTTCCCGAAGCTGTAATAAACGGAGTGTTATCAGTTTGATCAGGAGTAGAAGAATAAGCTGTGATATCCACAGTCAATCTAGTAGGTTGATATAATTGAGGAGCCATAATCAGATTGATTGAGGTAGAATTGATTTGATCCTCAAAAAGCTCTTTTGTAATAGAAATAGGGCCCGAAAAATTAAGGGTTTGAAAAGAAAACGCTAGAAATAAAGCAAAACTTAAGCTTTTGGTCATAGGTTTCATAATGCTTTTTATCACTGGAGGTAACAAAAAATGCCCTTTCAGGCAGTAGTGTTTGTACTCTTCAGTTTGGATATATACTAGCAAATGGCAACCGATTTGTCAAGTGCCTTAAAATCTGGTATAATATTGGCTATAATTAGCCAGAGAGCAACAAATGCCCTCGTAATTCAATGGACAGAATAGCTCCGTCCTAAGGAGAAAATGACTGTTCGATTCAGTCCGAGGGCAAAGGCTAAATCTGCCAGCTGGCGGATCGCCCGATTGCCAATAGCGGTTTAGGGAGGGTTGGCAGAGTGGTTTAACGCGCCGCACTCGAAATGCGGTTGGGGAGAAATCCCCTCGGAGGTTCGAATCCTCCACCCTCCGTTGGGCCTATAGTTCAGTGGCAGAACGCCTCGTTTGCAACGAGGAGGCGCCAGTTCAATTCTGGCTAGGTCCATTACAGAAAAGGTACGGGGCAAGTGAGGAAGCGCGAGTTCGATTCTCGCCGAGTCCAAAATTTAATTTAAATTTACTGGTACCTACATTTATTTATGGAGAGCAAAGAAAAACATTATAAGGAAATATCCGCAACTTGGAGGAATTTTGAACAAATTATCGAAGAGTTAAAGTTAAAACAAGAAGACTTAGAGGATAAAATAATTCTTGATATAGGTAGCGGTGGCGGCGGTTTTGCCGCGGGCGTTAAAGAAAATCCCGAACTTAACTCAAGAGTTATTTCTCTTGACCCTAACTATAATCTAGAAAAATTGTCGGAAGAAAACGCCAATTTAATTAAGAAGGCTGTACGAGAATTAAAATCAGAGCAATTACCAATGGTAGCGGGTTTATCTCAAGAGCTTCCGTTTAAGGATGAAAGCATAGATTTAGTAATATCCAACCACGCCGTTCCGTGGCACATATTAGATAGCGCAGACAAGGTTTCTAAAAGCATTAAGGAGATGATAAGAGTTTTAAAACCTGGAGGCGAAATAAGGCTTCATCCGGTAGATGAAAAAATTTATAACATAGTCGCCATCATCATAGAAGGCGTTAAACGAAAAGAATTAGAATTAAAAAGACGAGAAGATTTGGTTATTATAAGAAAAGTTGTTATGGAAAATAAAGAATGATACCATAAACTTACGATGAGATTTTTTGGAGGAATGGGAATGTATGAAGGAATGATGGAATTTAGTGATGTTTCCGTTTTTATCGGCAGGTTTTTCGGGTTTTATCTTTTGATAGTGGCGGTGGCCTTGCTGGTTAATCGCAAGCGTCTAATTTCAATTGTAAAGAGTTTTGCTGATAATCCGGCATTGATGATCTTCTCTGGATTTGTGAATTTAGTTTTGGGGCTTTTAGCGGTAATGTTCCACAATATTTGGGTTAGTGATTGGCGGTTGGTGGTGACTATTTTAGCTTGGTTGACTTTAGTAAAGGGGCTTGGTCGCTGGTTTTTCCCGGACGTCGCTAAAAAAATGGCCGTTAAAGTGAATGATCGCTGGGTGGTTATCACCGCTTTGAGTTGTTTGGTTGTCGGGTTATATCTTCTTAGTAATACTTTTTAATTTTAATCATCATAGTTTTTCTTTGAAAAAATCTGGTAATAGCTTATTATATTCTTAGTTCTTTAATTATGACGAGGAGGAATTTATGAAAAATTTGCGGTCCAAGAAAGTTTCGGAATCCGCGACGAATGATCATACTCATCTTCTTTTCCCCAATGATCTTAATGCCATTGGTACGGCTTTTGGCGGCAGGGTAGTGGAAATTGCCGATCGCTTGGCATCCACTGTGGCGCGCCGCCATAGCGGCAGAACTTGCGTGACTTTACTTATAGATTCCGTGCGTTTTTTGGGTCCGGCCGCTCAAGGCGAAATTTTAGTTTTTAAAGCCGCGGTCAATCGAGTCTGGAATACTTCTATGGAAGTAGGCGTGAAAGTGCTGGCAGAAAATTCAAAAATCGGGAAGCAAAGGCACGTGGCCTCAGCTTATTTTACTTTCGTAGCGATTAATTCTAAAAACAGTCCGGTGAAAATTCGATCGGTTGTATCGGAAACTGAAGAGGAAAAGCGGCGTTATCGTGAAGCCGATGAGCGGCGCGAAGAACGGCTACGTCATTGTATAGTTAAAGGATGTCGTAATAAGAAAGGAGCAAAGAGTGGCGACTAAAAAAAGTTCGATTTTGCGGCTGGCAGAAATAAATCATCTTTTAAGCCAGCTCTCGGAAAGAGCTAAGCCCCTTACTTTAAAAAAGTTTAATGAAACAATTCTTAAGCAGAAGAATTTTTGTCTTCTTAGGGCCTATCTTGAAGATTCTTCTGAAACCGGACAGTTAGTTGGTATGGGAAGTATTTATTTTGAGCATACATTGAGCGGGTTTAAGGGTTATATTGACGATGTGGTGGTTGATAAGATGTATCGCGGATTAAGCATTGGCGAGCAGATTACTCGCGGTTTAATTAGGGTCGCAAAAAAGCGCGGGGCAGAATGGATTGATTTGACCAGCAATCCAAAGCGCAAAGCCGCCATCGCTTTGTATAAAAAATTAGGATTCCGGAAACGAGACTCTAAGCCCTATCGCTTAGTTTTGAAGAAAAAATAACTTTTGTAAGTTGATATTGAAATAGCGTCTCAAAGACGCTATTTTTATTAGAGTTGGTGGGGGTGGTTTGACTACCGCCGTTGGCGGGGCCTCGCTATGAACGGTGGGTGGTTTAAAGAGTTTGTCTTGTTTTCGTTTTGTTTGATCTGCCGGTTGGCGGAGAAGCTACAAAACGCAATCCCGCACAAAGCGGAAGGTTGGCAGAGTGGTCTAACGCGCCGCACTTGAAATGCGGTATCCCGGAAACGGGATCGGAGGTTCGAATCCTCCACCTTCCGAAAAAATAAAAATCCTCGACGTAAGGTCGGGGATTTTGTGTATAAATTTATTCGTTTTTTCGAATTTCAAATCTTGGATATAATTCTTTCATTCGTTCCACTAAACCGGTGTAAGCGATTTCTTCTTCAGAAGCCATCGCGACTCCGAAAAATCCTTGTTCGCGCATATAGCTGGATTTAGCTAGAGCTTTTTGTCGCGCCTCTTCCCATTCCAAGCCTTCAAATATATCAATCTCTTCTTCGGTAAATTGCCCATTTTGATTCATAGAAAAAGCGAGACAAGAAACAATTGGCTGGCAATATCCGCCGCGCACTGGCGTTTGAATAGATACTGGCATCAGAGCCATTGTATGGCTGCCGCGGCAATCGCCAGTGACAAACGGGCAGTCTTTAAACGGTTCTACAACTTCTTCTGTCGCCGAGAAAATTCCTTGCGTTCGGACAATCATTATAGGATCATCTTTACCGGTGTATTTTCCGGCAATATTGTGCAGGCGCGTGGCGGAAACAGATACGAATTGTTCATTAGGATAAGCGTTAGAGTAGGCCGCTTCTATGGCAAATCGATCAATATTTCTTAAGAGCGCTGCTAATTTGATATGCCCAAGCCCTTCAGCTGTATTAATTTTGATAATTCGATCAGTATTTTTGTCTTTATGGTCCATATCAATGACGGTTGCGGTAAATCCTAGGAAGAGTTTTGGGGAAAGAAGTAATCCGCCGTTTCGCATCGGATTGCAGAGTGTGTTCCAAAGCGCGAAATTGTACGCGCCCGGGCCGCATTTATCCGCGGCAAACACTAAAAATGCTTCGGCTGGCCGATGGTTAGGTAAAAGTTCAAATTCTGTTTCTGCCACTGCCGGGCCTGCGCCCCGAACGTTCCCCGAAGGCGCATCCACTAATAGATCCTGCCCCGCTCCATAAAAACCGTAATGCTTGGCGATACGAGTTGCTTCTTTAAAAACATTCCAAGCAAATAAATGAATTAACGAAGCGCCTTTGCCAAGAGTATGGCTCATAATTAAACAAAGATCGTCGCCGGTGTAAGTAACTATTCCGTCAATCAATAAACCGGAGGTTTTGGCTTGGCGCATTAAATCTTCGCAAGATTGAACCATCGTATCGCCTGGTTTAGTGTGGCCACCAATACTTCCTACATCAGCTTTGATCACTGATAGAGTAACGCGCATAGTCGTCTCCCTAAATCAAAACGGGGTTTTGATCGGCTATAGCCCGATGGGCTCGCCCATTTAGGGGCGAACAATTTACGAAGCAAATTGTTTTAGCCTTTTCAATTTTAAAGAACATTTTTCGCTAAAATATTAGCGTACTAAATATAACTTGGTCAAATGCGAATTAGTTATTTGATATAATAAAGAAGTGATTACAAAAGACATTTTAAGCCGGAGTTTTTGGGCGCTTCCGAAGCATGAAGTTTTAGATATCTTAGAAACTAGTTTTGACGGTTTAGTGGAAGAGGATGCTAAAGAACGGCAGGGGATTTTTGGAAAGAATATTTTATTAAAGAGGACGCGGACCGCCGCGCTTCAGATTTTTTTACGCCAATTTGAGAGTCCGCTTATCTTTTTGCTTTTGATCGCTGTTGCTATAACGGGATTTTTACAAGATTACAAGGACGCGGTTTTTATTGGCTTAGCGGTAGCCATTAATGTCGCTTTGGGATTTTATCAAGAGAATAAAGCGGAATCGGTTATTGCCCATATTCAAAGCTATGTTCGAGAAAAAGCAAAGGTTTTTCGAAACAATCAAGAATTAGAAATAGATGCGGAGGAATTAACGCCAGGAGACATTGTGCATGTTACCCAAGGCGACCGAGTGCCTGCTGACTGCCGGTTGATTTATATCAATGATTTAATGGTAGATGAATCAATTTTAACAGGGGAGTCTTTGCCTTCTGTTAAAACCACCGAGCCTTCTAGTTTTAAAGCGGTTCTAGGAGATCAGCGATCCATGATTTTTAAAGGCACTTCTGTTGTGCAAGGTTTTGCTAACGTTGTTGTTTGCCGAACTGGATTAAATACAGAATTGGGTAAAATCGCTTCATTGGTAGCGGCGGCAGAAAAAGAAAAAACTCCTTTGCAGCTTGCTATTAGCCGTTTTGCCCTAAAAGCCAGTATTTTTTTAATATTTTTAACCACCGTAATTTTTTTCACAGGCATTGCTTTGGGCAAGTCAATGCTAGAAATGTTTTTAACTTCGGTAGCAATCGCTGTTGCCGCGGTGCCGGAAGGATTGCCGGTTGCGATGACGGTGATTTTAGCGATTGGCGTCCAGCGTTTAGCAGAAAGGCGTGGCGTAGTGAGAAAATTATTAGCGGCGGAAACTTTGGGGAGCACGTCTATAATTCTTACTGATAAAACCGGAACGCTTACGGAAGCTAAAATGTCTCTGTCTTTAGTGGAGTGTTTTGCGTCTACTTGCGATCGGGATGATTTATTAAAATTCGCGCTTTTAAATAGCGATGTGGTGATTGAAAATCCTCGTGAACATCCGGAGAATTGGCGAATTATCGGGCGCCCCTTAGAAGCGGCGATGGTGAGTTCGGCGGCTGGTTATGGAGTATTACTGCCGAAATTAAGAAAAGAAAATAAAATTATAGACTCCCTGCCTTTTAATTCTTCTAATAAATTCTCCGCTTCGTTATTAGAACATGCCGATTACCATCTTTTGACGATGTTTGGCGCTCCGGAGATATTGTTAAAATTTTCTGATTTGCCGGCAGAAGAGAAAAAACGCATTAATCATGAAATCAATAAGTTGGCTACTAGCGGCGAGCGAGTTTTAGCTATTGCCACAAAAAGATTTACTCCAGAAAGCGAAATCTTTTTGCGGGATAAAAAAACTTATAATGATATAAATTTTTTGGGCATTGTGGCTTTTCGCGATCCGGTCAGGCCACATGTTAGAGATGTTATTGAACGCGTTAAAGAAGCAGGCGTCAAAGTGGTTATTGTCACTGGAGATCACCAAGGGACTGCAGAAGCTGTAGCAAGAGAGGTGGGTTTGGCGGCGCGGCCCGACGAAATCATCAATGGCGCTGAATTGGATGCATTAACTGAAGATGAATTAAAAATGAAATTGCCGATTTTAAAAATCGTTTCTCGGGTAAGTCCGGAAGGCAAAGTTCGCATTGCTAAAGGCTATAAAGCTTTAGGTGAAACTGTGGCGATGACTGGTGATGGTCTAAACGACGCGGCGTCTCTAAAAGAAGCCGATATCGGAATTGCTATGGGATCGGGCGCTGATGTGGCGAAAGATGTTTCCGACCTCGTTCTTTTAGATAATGATTTTTCTACGATTGTTACTGCTATTGAAGAGGGTCGAAGAATTTTAGAAAATATCCGGAAAGTGATTGTTTATTTAATGTCTTCGATTTTTGATGAACTAATTTTAATAGGCGCTGCTTTGGCTTTTGGAGTGGCTCTTCCTTTGAACGCGCTACAAATTTTATTTATCAACTTTGTTACAGATAGTTTTCCGGCTATGGGATTAGCCTTTGAAGATCATATTGATTACTTAATGACAAAGCGCCGGAAAGCTAGTTTAAATTTATTTGATAAAGAAATGAGATTGCTGACTTTGACGATTGGAATACCTACCAGCCTGATGCTGTTTGTAATTTATTGGGGCTTATTGAAATATGGATTAGACCCTGCTGAAGTTAAAACTTTTATTTTTGCCGCTTTCGGAACTTATTCTTTGTTCCTGATTTTTTCTGTTCGGAGCTTGCGCAAGCCCATTTTTACTTATAATCCTTTTTCCAATTTTTATTTATTGGGCGCGGTATTTTTCAGCGCTGGCTTTATAGTTGCCTCTATCTATTGGATTCCGCTACAACAACTTTTGGGAAATGTTGCTTTATCGCCATTGTGGTTAGTGGGAGTTGCTGGTGTGGGATTAATCAATATCATAGCGGTTGAGACGGGGAAATTTTTTATACGTAAAAAGGCAAATCTATAAGGCGTTCGTAACGGCTTAGATAGATTATTCGGCTTTGGCTATCGTAATGGCGATTATCTTTTTAGCGCCGGAGGATTTTAAAGTTTTCGCGGCTTCGGTTAGGGTAGATCCCGAAGTTACGATGTCATCCACCAGCACAATAATTTTCCCTTTTATTAATTCAGGATTTTTTACAAAAAAAGAATTAACAACGTTCTTAGTTCTTTGTTCAAGGTTTTTAAGTTCCATCTGGGGCAGGGTATTTTTATTTTTTAATAGGCAATTTTTAACTAAAGGCAAGTTTAATTTTGCGCTGGCGGTTTCGGCAATTAATTTAGATTGGTTAAAGCCGCGTTGGCGTTCTTTTGTGGGATGAAGCGGAAGAGGAATAACGATCGGGCTTATTCGGCCAATTGGGCTGATAAGCTCAATAAGCTGAAGTTTATTCAGATAAGTTTCCATAATCATTTTTAATGGCTTGGCGGCCGCGGTTTTCTTGTTATATTTTAATTCCCAAATTATTTTTTTTATTGGATCGGCGTATTTAGTCGCGGATCCTAAGACGTAGAGAGAATTTTTATGGCAGATTTTTTTATTTTCTGGCAATCGCGCGCGGCAAAGGCCGCAAAAGAGCGTTGAATAGATAGGAATTTTGGCAAAACATTCAGCGCAAAGGAAAGACTCTTCTTTTTTTACAATCTTGTCGCAGTTAAAACACAGTCGGGGGAAAATGGCATTTAGTATGTGATATAATAATGACATAATGGCTTTCTTTGGAGATAAAACTTATTTGGGCGCGGAGATTGGCACTACCACCATCAAATTAGTGGAATTAATTAAAAGCGGCAAAGAGATAAGGTTGAAAAACTACGGAATTTTAGAAACTTATGGTTATTTAGAACGGTTTAATAACGCTCTTCAAACCAGCAGCCTGAAGGCTTTAGAGTCCGAGATTTCCGCTTATCTTAGCATCATTTTGCAGCGCGCCAAAATCAGGTCGCGCAATGCCACAGTTTCTTTGCCGGCTTTTTCCGCCTTTACTACCTTGATTGAATTGCCGGATATTCCAGAAGGGGAATTGCCATCCGCAATGGCGTTTCAAGCGAAACAGTACGTTCCTTTACCCATCGCTTCAGTAAAACTAGATTATATTAAAGTGGGAGAACGGACGGATGAAAATGGTTTAAAGTTACAGCAGATTTTTTTGGTTTCTATTCCCAATGAACAGATAGATCGTTATCAAAAAATTTTTAATGGAGCAAGCCTTAATCTGAACGCTTTAGAAGTTGAGGGCATGAGCTTGGCCAGAGTTCTTACAAAAGGCATTAAAGAGGCTACGATGATTGTGGATTTGGGCGCTCGATCTACTTCTTTTGCGGTTGCTAAAGATGGATTTTTGCGTTTTGAGGCGCAGACCGATTTTGCCGGAGGATCTTTAACGCAAGCTTTGGCTTCGGGCATGAACATTTCTCCGCGCCGGGCCGAAGAATTAAAGCAACAGCGAGGCTTGTTAGCGGCTGGCGCCGAGTCCGAGTTATCCACACTGATGTTGCCGATATTGGATGTTATAATTAATGAAGCAAGGCGGGCAAAAGAAAACTTTGAAAAAAGCTATAAAGAGGGGATTACGAGTTTAGTTTTGACAGGTGGCGGCGCTAATTTGCTTGGCATAGAAGACTACTTTACTAAACAATTAGCCGTTAAAACTGTCAGGGCAAATCCGTTTAGAAATATTATTTATCCCCCAGAAATTGAGCCGATTATTAAAAAATCTGGCCCGGCCTTTGCTGTTGCCTTAGGGGCAGCTATTAGGAATTTAGTTTAAAAATGGATACCCAAAATCTTTTAGAAAGAGAGCGAATGACAACTGTCTGGCCCTGGCGTCTTTTTGTTACTTCCTTAATCGTCTTGATTGCGGCGGTTTTATATTATGTTGGTTTGGCTTTTGGATACAAAACTTATTTAAATAGCGGCATTGAAAAAAAAGACGTGGAAATTGCTGAACTCGCCGCTTTAATTCCGAAAGAAGATCAGGCTAGGCTGATGAGATTTTATAATCAGATTCAGAGTTTGAAGAATCTTTTAGACCAGCATGTTGTCAGTTCTAAAATTTTGCCCTTAATAGAAAAAAATACTAATAAGAAAATTTTTTATAATAAGCTGGATTTAGACGTGGCGCAACGGAGTTTAAATTTAGACGGCATCGCGGAATCTTATCAAATTTTAGCCCAACAATTAGAAGCATTTAAACAGACCCCGGGGGTGGAAAGATTCCTTCTTAACAATTCGCAATTTAATCAAGGGGTAGTGCGGTTTAATGTAACTGTGGTTTTAAAATCAGAATTATTTAAATCCAAATGAGCTCTTCCACTAAAAGATCTACTAGCGTTTTATTAAGCCTTTTATTTTTAGTTGGGGCTTTAGCGGTTTATGCCAATTTTGTCCGTCCCGAGTTTAAAGAAGTTCAGCAGCTTCGCGCCATGTTGGCCGCGAAAACCCAGTTATTAGAAAATCAAAAAACCATTATGGTCCAGATTCAAAATCTGCTAGATCAGTTTAAAGGCGCGGTGCAGCTCCAACAGACTGTGAATATGGCTTTGCCCACTAACGAAGATGCTGCCGCTATCGTTCAGCAAGTCAATGCTATTGCTAATGCCAACGGTTTGGTTGTGCAAGCCCTTGGATTAAATCCTTTAGCTCTTAGTCCGACTAAACTAGGCTCAGTGAGGGGCACTCTTAGGCTCATTGGAGCCTATGATGGAATTAAAAAATTCCTCCAAGCGTTAGAAACCAATGTCAGGGTGATTGATTTGGTAAGCCTGCGTTTAGAGCAAGGATCAAAGGCTAATCAAGATGTTTATGCCTATACGGTCGTGTTTAACGCGTATTATCAACAGTAACATGGCAATTATTATACAAGAACAAAAAAAATCTATTAATTTATTCGCGATTATTATCGTGGCGATTATTTTATTTGTTATTCTTCTTAGCGTCTACTTTCTATTTTTTGCGTCTCAACCAGTTATTGAAATTATTGTTCCAGCCCCCTTAGAAACAGCCGCGGAAATTACTAAGGCGCAATTTGATCCGGCGATAGTTATTAATAGTTCAGAATTTCGAGCTCTTCGTTCTTATGCTGGCTTGCCGACCGTTGGTTCTCTTGGCCGGTCAAACCCGTTTATTAGTTACTAGCAGCTAATTAACATTCATTGTTATGGAAAATAATCGTCTTTTAACTGCCTTAGTTGAGGCGAAACTTTTAAATAGCGGGGATGCCTCTAAATTAGAGGCGGATTCCGTTAGTCTAAAAAAAGACGCTGAAAGCCTTATTTATCAGCGTCATTTAATTAGCGAAGAAGAATTAGCAAAAGTTAAGGGAAAAATTTTAGGCATCCCTTATAAGAAAATTGATTCTAAACAGATTAAAGACGATTTATTAGAATTAATACCTAAAGAAACCGCTTTTTCTTATAAAATAGTTCCTCTCTCTAAAGTTGATAATATGCTGGTGGTGGGAATGGTGGCTCCTGATAATCCTCTTGCTCAAAATGCCTTAAAATTTATTGCTAAACAAAAAGGTTTCAATGTTGGGGTTTATTTAATTACTCCTACCGATTTCGATCTTTTGTTGCGTCGCTATTCTCCCTTGAGCGATGATGTTCAGCAGGCGTTGGGCGCTTTAAGCGGGCGCAAGGGGCAACCTCTAACTTTTCAGCAAATTATCCAGTTAGAAGAAACTAAAAGCGCCATTGCCGAAGAAGCGCCCATCATTAAAATAGTCGCCTCGTTATTAAAAGAAGCCGTTAATATTCAAGCTTCGGATATTCATATTGAGCCGCAGAGAAAGCAGATGCGGGTGCGATTTCGGGTGGATGGGGTTTTGCAAATTGTGCAGGTTTTGCCGATTGAAATTTATCAGCAGATAATTTCTCGCATCAAGGTTTTATCAAATTTGAAACTCGATGAGACTCGGATACCCCAAGATGGTCGTTTTAGAACTATAATTTTTGATCGGGAAATTGATTTTCGTATTTCTACTTTTCCGACTCCTTTGGGAGAAAAAGCGGCCATTCGGGTTTTGGATCCGAATGTAGGATTAAAAGGCTTTGGGGATTTAGGTTTAGTTGGCAAGAACCAGCAAGTTTTTTCTGAAGGATTAATTAAACCCTATGGTATGGTTTTGCTTACTGGCCCAACGGGTTCGGGGAAAACCACCACTTTATACGCGGCTATGCAAATTCTTAATAAAGAAGGGGTAAACGTTGTTAGTTTGGAAGACCCGGTAGAATATTCTATTGACGGATTGAATCAATCTCAAGTTCGGCCCGAAATTGGCTATGATTTCGCTTCGGGCTTAAGGCAAATTTTGCGGCAAGATCCCGACGTGATTTTGGTGGGAGAGATTCGGGACAGCGAAACCGCTTCTTTGGCTGTGCACGCCGCGTTAACGGGCCATATTGTCCTTACCACTTTACACACTAATAATGCCGTTGGAGTTATTCCTCGCTTGGTAGATCTAAAATTAGAGCCCTTTTTACTGCCGAGCTCGGTTAATTTAATGGTGGCGCAACGATTAGTGGCGCGGCTCTGCCAAAATTGTAAAAAACCTAAAGAAGCGCCGCCGTCAGTGGCTTCTATCATTAAAAAGAATTTGGAAGTTATAGGAGAAAAAAAATATAAAGAGCCTTATAAAATTTATTATTCTCCAGGCTGCGGTATTTGCAAAAATAAAGGCACCACTGGCCGGTTGGCTTTATTTGAGGTTTTTGCCATGACTCCAGAATTAGCCGATATTCTTGCTGAAGAAATTTCTGAAAATAAACTGATCAATGAAGCTAAACGGCAGAATATGATCAGTTTGCGGCAGGACGGAATATTAAAAGCTTTAGATGGATTAGTGATGATTGAAGATGTTTTAAGGGAAACCGAAGAGTTATGGTAAAATTTTTATATACCCACCATGGATTTTAAATCAAAACTTAACGAACTTCTTTTAATAACTGCCCAACAAAATGCTTCTGATTTGCATATTGCGGTTGGTTTTAAGCCCACTATTAGAATTGACGGCGATTTAGTGCCTTTAGCTAAAGAACAGATTGTTAATAGTGAAATCGCGGAGGGATTAGTTGGCGCGCTTTTAACGTCCGAACAGAAAGCTAAATTTTTGCAAGATCAGCAACTGGATTTCGCTTATACTTTTGAAGATAAAGCTAGATTTAGGGTTAATGTCTTTTTTCAAAGAGGCTTTATGGCTGCAGCTTTGCGGTTAATTCCTAATAAAATTCGCACTATACAAGAATTAAGTTTACCTCCGGTGCTTTATGAATTTACCAAGCTTTCCCAGGGGTTTGTTTTGGTGGTAGGCCCGGCCGGACATGGCAAATCTACGACGCTCGCCGCGATGTTGGATGAAGTTAATCATCAAAGAATGAATCATATTATTACCGTTGAAGATCCTATTGAATATCTTTTTACTCAAGACCGCTGCATCATTTCGCAAAGAGAAGTAAAAGTAGATACCCCTAATTTTCACTCCGCCCTTAGTTCTCTTTTACGGCAGGACCCAGATGTGATTATGATCGGCGAGATGCGCGATGCCGAGTCTATGGCCGTAGCAATGACCGCCGCGGAAACTGGCCATCTGGTTCTGGCTACTTTGCATACTAATTCGGCGGCCCAGACTATTGATCGCATCATTGACAGCTTCCCTCCAGCCCAACAAGGGCAGATTACTTCGCAATTAGCTTCTACCTTAGTGGGTATTATTTCCGAGCGTTTAATTCCCAGAATGAATGGCGGCCGCATACCAGCGTGTGAAATTATGATTGCTAATTCTGCGGTTCGCAATTTAATCCGTGAGCGCAAGGCTTATCAGATTGACTTAGTGATTGAAACCAGCATGCAAGAGGGCATGATTACCCTTAATCGTTCCTTGGCGCATTTAGTGAAAAATAAACAGATTTCCGTAGAGAACGCGGAACTCCACTCTTTAAATCCAACCGAGTTAAGGTTGTTGTTGAAAAGATAAAAAATAAAAGTTGTATAATTAGTACATGAATCCCGTTAGAGACAACCAATCCATGATTTCTGAAATATTATTTGATTTTAGATATAAAAAGTCGATTGCCGTTAAAACGGTTGAGTTACGGTCGCCTCTGGAGACCTGTCTCTAACGGGATGAAATTTCGATATAGCGCAAGAACAAAATTAGGAGAGCTTCAAGTCGGTTTTGTGGAGGCGGTTAATCGAGAAGCGGCTTTCGGTCTTTTGAGTGGCCACGATCTTTTTATTTTAAAATTGGAAGCGGAAATGGAAAAACGGCCGTTCGCCGCATTGTTGGGTATTTTCCGCCGCGTGAGCAGAAAAGATTTAATGATTTTTACTCGGCAGTTCGCGACTTTATTGCAAGCCGAAGTAGTATTGGGGGATTCTTTAAAAATCCTTCATACCCAAACTTCCAATAAAACTTTACAATCAGTTATTTTAGAAGTTTCCTCGGATATTGATGCTGGACTTTCTTTATCTCAAGCCCTGGAAAGGCATGGCGATATTTTTTCAGAATTCTATATTAATTTAATCCGTTCCGCGGAGGTCACTGGGCGTATGGATGAGTCTATGAGTTTTTTAGCCGACTTTTTAGAAAAGGATATGAATCTGGTGGCAAAAATTCGGAACGCTTTAATTTACCCGGCTTTTATTTTAGGTTTATTTTTTGTGGTGGTAATTATTTTGGTAGTGGCGGTTTTCCCCCAATTGCGGCCGATTTTTGCAGATGCCCAAGTGGATTTGCCGTTAGTTACGAAGCTGCTTTTGGATGGCGGCGCTTTGCTTCTGGACTGGTGGTGGGCGATGGTTGTTATCTTTGGCGTTTGTATTTGGGTGATTATAGATTATTTTCGCACTAAAGAGGGAAGGGCTGTTTGGAATCAGCTGATTATTGGTTTGCCTGTACTAGGCCAGGTTTTTAGAAAAATGTATATAGCGAGATTTGCTGAAGCGGCTAGAATTTTATTAAAAGGCGGTATTCCTATTGCTCAAGCCATAGAAATTAGCGGACATACTTTAGCCAATGTGGTTTATCGGGAAGTTTTGCAAGAAGCAGCGGAAGGAATCCGCAGAGGGGAATCGTTATCCCAGATTTTATCTAAATATTCTTCAGCTTTCCCGCCGTTAGTGAGTCAAATGGTTGCGGTTGGAGAAAGCACTGGGCGTTTAGAAGAAATGTTGGGGCGAATAGCGACTTTTTATATTCGAGAAGTGGATACGGTGGTAGATAATTTAGTAGAATTAATTCAGCCAGTGGTAATGGTGATAGTGGGTGTTTTGGTCGGATTGCTTTTTGCTTCAATTTTGATCCCGATTTATCAATTGGCGCAAGGGTTCTAAAATTATGATAAAATAATTAAAACGGTCGAGAAAGAACCCATCTTAATAATAATTCCTAAGCGCGTTGAGAGAATAAATAGAATAGATCGAGGAATGACGACGAAACTGTGCTTTTAGCACGTTGAGGAGGAATGACGCTGAAATATTCTATTTAAGCCGCAACCCTTCGGGATACTGCCAATTTATATTAATAACTGCGTTGTTCGTCGAAGATGTAGACTATCTACAATCTTCTCCTCACGCCTTGTTCTAAATAAAATTGGCAAGTATCGCGCTTGGAAGCTATTATTAAGATGGGTTCCAAAATAAAACTTATGATAAGAATTACTAATTCAAGATTTTATAATAAAAAAGGTTTTACGTTAATTGAAATGCTGATTGTCATTTCTATTATTGGCATTTTGGCGTCTATTGTTTTAGTTGGCTTGGGAGCTTTTCGTTCCCGGGGCCGCGATACTAGAAGAATTGCTGATTTAAGGGAGGCGCAGGGAGCTTTGGAGCTTTACTATACTAAGTTTCAGCAATATCCAAGCAGCGGTTTAAATTCTTGGGGTACTATGAGCCAGGCTATTATCAACGGAGGGGTTGGAGTGAATACTGTTTCTAATGATCCATTATCGCCAGCCAAAACTTATGTTTATGGCGCTAGCTCCGATCAGCAGCAGTATGTTTTAATGGCTACTTTGGAAGAAGCTTCGCATCCAGGCTTGAAGGATGATGTAGATGGCACTGTTTTTGGAGTTAATTGCGGTGATGCTCCACAAGGAAATTATTGCGTAAGACTCTAATTTAGAAGATTTGCCTATGGTCTATTTTTGGTACGCGTTTTTATTTTTCATTGGCGCAGCCATAGGCAGTTTTTTAAATGTCCTGGCTGTTCGTTATGATCCTGGTAAAAAAATTTTAACCCGGGATATATTTTTGGGCAGATCGCATTGCGTTCATTGCGGAAAAGTTTTGCGGTGGTACGAGCTTTTTCCAATTTTTAGTTATTTAATTCAGAGGGGAAAATGTTTGAGCTGCGGAGCCTCTCTTTCTTTCCAATATTTTGTTGCTGAATTGATTGCCGGGGCGATTTTAGTGTTTTTTACTTGGCATTTTTATAAATTTTTTAATTTAGCGGATATTATTTCGCAAGGCGGGAATATTGGGCCATACTATATTTTTTTGTGCGTTTGGATTCTGGTGGCTTACGGCCTTTTATTAATGTCGCTGATAGATTTTCGTTTAAAGATTATTCCTGATCAGATTAATGTTTTTTTGTTAGTATTAGGGGCAGCTCTTGTAGCGCTCAAATATTTTTATTCTTTTACTAATACTTCTTTTCTTGGCAAATACTCGTTATTATTCAATATTTCTGCTCAACCTTTGTTAAGCCATTTTTTGGCGGCTATTTTTGGTTTATTTTTATTCGGCTTAATCGTGGTTTTAAGCCGAGGTAGGGGAATGGGAATAGGCGATGTGAAATTAGCCGGAGCTTTAGGTTTATTATTAGGATTACCAGATATAGTTTTCAGTTTTTTTAGCAGTTTTATTATAGGAGCGATCGTTGGGGTTTTTTTATTACTGTTGGGTAAAAAATCCTTAAAAGACGCGGTGCCTTTTGGGCCATTTTTAGCTCTCGGAGTTTTCCTAACAATTTTCTGGGGTGAAAATTTACTGGATTATTACTTTAGCTTATTTCAGTTTTTAACCTATTAAGATTAAGTGTTAAAATATATATACATGCAAAAAGGGTTTACTTTAGTAGAAATGATGATTGTTATCACTATTTCCGCGATTTTAATGGCGATGGTGATTTTTTATGGCAGGGGCGGAGAGAAGCAGATTATTTTATTAACCGAGCAAGCAAAGCTTGTGAATACTATTTTACGGTCAAAATCTTTGGCTATTCAGACTTTTAACCAGCCACGACGCCCTTGCGGTTACGGGGTGCATTTTGTCCCCAACGGTTATATCTTATTTAAAGATCTTTCCGAGGATTGTTCGGTCAGTGATAAAAGGTATTCTGGGCCAGATGAGGACGTGGAAAATATTATTTTAAATAAAGCGGTGAAATTCTTGCCGCCTCCTCTTTTAGATGTTCTGTTTATTCCGCCCGATCCGACTGTTATTTTAATTCCATCGCAACCAGAGGCGGTGCTTACCATTGCTACTTTAGATGAAGCTTCTTCTTTAAAAGTTAAAGTTACGGAAGCTGGCCAGGTGACTTTTCAATAAGATAACAAGACTATGATTCTAAAAGCTAAAATTTATAATTTAAAATCTCAAAGTGGCCAGTCTCTTATAGAAGCTATTATTGCTATGTCTATAATTTTTTTTGGGATTTTAGGAGTCTACGGTTTAGCGGCAAGGGCTGTCAGTTTAAATCGTGTTGTGGCCGACAGATACATAGCTATTTATATTGCTTCGGAGGGCGTTGAGCTGGTTAAAAATATGATTGATGCCAATATTCTTGAACGCCGTCCGTGGAATGACGGATTGTTTAGCGGCGCTTATGAAGTGGAATATCGCGACCAAGATTTGCGTTTAAGCCAGGGCCGGACGCTTCTTTTTGATGAAAATAACGGAACTTATAATTACATTTCTGGAAAAGAAACTACTTTTCAGAGAACCATTAAGATTGAGGTTTTAGGCAATGGCAATGAATTAAAAGTAAATTCTCAAGTCAATTGGCTCTCCCGAGGAGGAGACTATAGCGTTGATTTAGAAGACCATTTCTTTAATTGGAGATAAACTATGAAACAACTAAAATTTAAAATTCAAAATTTAAAATTAAGGCATGGTTTTACAATGATAGAGCTCTTGGTGGCAATGGGCGTATTTATTATAATTGTTGGCGTTTCTATAGGAATCTTTGTAAGATCTTTGCGCACCCAGAGAAATATTATTAATTTAATGGCTATTAATGATAATGCCAGCTTAGCCATTGAACAGATGACAAGGGAAATTCGCACTGGACAGTTATTTTCTTCTTTAGGCCCATCCGCTTTAAAATTTCTTAATTATCAAGGTAGGGACATAACTTATAGATGGAATACCAGCGCGGAATCTTTAGAGCGTGGAGAAGGAGATATTTTTAAGGCTATTACGGCAAGCGAAGTAAAAATTAAACGATTGCAATTTATTTTATCTGGAGAAGAGGATGGAGATAATATTCCTACTAGGGTTACGGTCGTATTAGGTGTCGGTTCTAATCAGCGAGACTTAACCGGAGTTTTGAATAATATTCAAACCACAATTTCCCCGCGGGTTAACCAATAATATTTTTAATCTATGGCAATGTTTAAATACATCAATTTTCAAGGAAAAAATAGCGGGCAGGTTTTGATCTTAACCGTTTTAATTTTATCCGGAACAGTTTTAGCGGTTACTACCATTGCGGGCATTTTGATGGTTTATCAAATACGGCAGACGGGCAATGTGACGGATTCCGCTAAGGCGATTTTTGCCGCTGATACTGGATTAGAATGGGAATTATACAAAAAAATTAAAGATCCAGATTATCCAAAGCCAGTTTTTACTAATCGCGCCGATGTGGAGACTTCCATATCCGAGGATGGCCAGGCGATTAAATCTATTGGCAGCGCCGGAAATGTCCGCCGCGCGTTTGAGCTCAGGCTTTAAAGTATTGTGAGGCGCCCCTTGAAAAAAATAGCCGATTTGTATTATAATATTTTTCATATGTCAGTTGTTGAAGATATTGCTGAAGTAAAAAATAACGCTTCTGAAAATACCGAAGAGGCTATTAAGGATTTTCCTATTTTGGAAGAAATGGCTCAGGCCGGCGTTTTATATGGAAGAAAAAAGGCTAGTACCCATCCCAAGATGCTGGGTTTTATTCAAGCAGTCCGTAATGGCGTAGGTATTTTTGATTTACCCCAAACTTTAGAAGCAGTTGAGAAGGCACGGGTATTTTTAAAAGATATTGTTCAAAAAGGAGGCCAAGTTCTTTTGGTGGGGACTCAACCCTCCGCGAAAGATCTTATTAAGCAGTTTTCGGAGAAATTTAATTTTCCCTACGTGATTCAGCGATGGTTGGGGGGCACTTTAACTAATTTTAAAACCCTATCTACCCGCATCAATCGTTACCTTCAATTAAAAGCTGATCGGGCAGCTGGCAAGTTAGATAAATATACTAAAAAAGAACGGTTAGATTTTGATCGGGAGATAGATCGGATGGAAAGGCTCTTTGGCGGTTTGGATAATATGCAGAAATTGCCTGACGCGGTTTTATTAGTAGACTCTAAGGTCCATATTACCGCCCTTAAAGAGGCTAGTCTTTTAAAAATTCCGGTCGTGGCTATTATTAATAGCGATAGCGATCCGGATTTAGTCCAGTATCTCATTCCTGCCAATTCCGGATCTAAAACCAGTGTTCAATGGATTCTTGCAAAATTAGAGTCTGCGATGGAGGAAGGGAAAAAGTCCGGAGTAATCGCGAATAATGCGAATGCGATTCAAAATAATGCGAATAAATAATTGATGAGCAGCGATGTTAAAAAATTACGGGAGGTTACTGGGGCTGGAGTGATGGAGTGTAAAAAAGCTTTTGTGGACGCCAAAGGAGATTTTGATGTCGCCATCAAATTAATTCAGGAGCGAGGCATAATTAAAGCGGAAAAAAAAGCCACTCGAGCCACGGGCGCTGGTTTTTTGGAGTCTTATGTCCATAATGGGCGCGTAGGCGTCTTGTTAGAAATACGCTGTGAAACTGATTTTGTGGCTCATTCTGATCTTTTTAAAGATTTGGCGCATAATTTATCCATGCAAATAGCGGCGATGAATCCGGAAAATATAGATGGGCTTTTGAAACAGCCATATATTCGTGATGAAGCCCTTACTGTTGAGCAATGCATTAAGGGCGTAATTGCTAAAGTAGGAGAAAATATTAGGATAGAAAGATTTTGCCGATACGAGTTATAAGGCTTGGTTGAAAAATTCAAGTCAAATGCGTAGTATTTTTCAATACCAAACCTTACCCCGCCCTCTATGCGCGGAGAATAAATATGTAGCTATATGAATAAACTAAATATAAAAATAAATATCCAAAAAAGGTCCAGGTGCTTAGAGGGCGGGGTGCTCGGTTTTGTAGCTAAATTTTCTTTACTGCATACGAGCTTTAAAATTTAGACAAAAACGGCATGCCTCAACAGTGTTTCTTTTGTTCTCAAAACCTCCAAGAAGTTGATTATAAAGAACCGGAATTATTAAGGCGGTTTCTTTCTAGCCAGGCAAAGATTGTGGATCCTCGTTATACCGCTACTTGTTCTAAGCATCAGAGGGCCCTTGCTAAAGCCATTAAGCGAGCTCGAGTTTTGGGTTTGATTCCTTTTGTCAGGAGATAAACTGCGTTGATTTATGTCATTTGAGCTTGGTTTTTTTAATTTTCTTTATGGTTTAGCCGGCCAGTCCAAAATTTTAGATTGGTTCATAATTTTTTTAGCCGAGTATTTGCCGTATTTTTTAATTATTCTATTTTTTTTCTTTTTATTAAAAGAAAAAGATTTTCAAACTCGGTTTTATTATTTTTCTTTTACGGCCTTAGCGTTGATTTTGTCTCGAGGCATTATCACAGAAATTATTAGATTTTTTTATCATCGCCCCCGTCCTTTTTTAGCATTAAATTTTACAGCTTTAATTAATCATTCTTCCAGCAATTCTTTGCCCTCCGGCCACGCGGTATTTTATTTCACTTTAGTTATTTTATTTTTTCTTTTTAAAGGGGAACTTTGGCAACGCTGGCGTCTTTGGTTTTTGGGCGGCGTTATTTTAATGGGAATAGCTCGTGTTAGCGCCGGTGCTCATTGGCCTTTGGATATTGTGTCGGGATTTTTTGTTGCGGCTGTAAGCGTTTTTGTGATAAAGTGGCTGTTAAGCAAGTACAGCACTTTCACAATTCAAGCTCAAGATTGAAAAGGCTAAATCCGTCAGTTGACGGATCGCCCGATCAAATTTTGAAAAATTTGATTTAGGAAGGTAGCAGTATGCCCAAGCTCTGGCAGAATTTTCGCAGCGGAATGTTTTTATTTGCTCCTATAGTAATAGGAGCGATGGTGGGAAAAACGCTTTGGGATTTGTTCGCGCAATTTAATGTTAATTTGGTCCATAGCGCTTGGTTGAATTACGCCCTGAATTTTCTTATTTTGGCAGTCTTGATTTTTTTAGCTGGCTGGCTTTTAGGAATTCCGTTTATTAGAAACGGCTTAAAGTCTTTATTTTCTAAAATTCCTTTTGTGTCCGCTATTTCCGATTATTTTTTAGAAAATGATTCTACCGATGCTATTAAGAAGAATGATTTTCCGCTTGTTTTATGCCGATGTCTAGGCCCCCGTTGTTGGATTTATGGTCTAGTCACTAAAGAGATAGTGGTGTCGATTGGAGAAGCACAGGAAATTTTATGCGCTGTTTTTTATCCCACCTCACCCGTGCCTTTTACCGGTGGAGTTTTCTATGCGTTGAAATCAGATTTGATTTATACAGGCAGTAAAGGCGGTCTTAGCGATTTAGTGAAGATCGCTACTTCGTTTGGAATGAAGGGAGATATTTTTCAAAATATTAAGGTATCAAGCAAAATTTAGATAAGAACTCGCTATTTATTAGCGGGTTTTTTATTTGCTTGATTGGTCGGACTGCCGGGAATTCCACCGCCTTTGGCGGGGTCCCGCAAACATTTAGAATTAACAATTATTGTGCGGGAGAACCCGGTCTACACCCACCCCAAGCCCCGTATTAAATTTTCTATATTTTAGTCGGACTGCCGAGAGTTGAACTCGGGCTATACCCACCCCAAGGGTACGTACTACCGTTATACTACAGTCCGAAAATTTTAGTGCGGGGGAGCGGTGCGTATTTACCCCGTACCAAGCTTCGCTTTGGTACGGGGCTGCCGGTATACTACAGCCCGGTCGTATTTTTATTTAGTAGCTTGTACTGGGAGTTTGGGGCTTGCAGTTTTAGATATCATTCTTCGGCACTTTGTGCAAACTAGAACTTTGCCGATTTTGGGCAGGCGGATTTGTTGGAGATTAGGATATTTCCGGCTCCAATTAGTTGGATTATAGTGCCCGCGCAAAAGATGCCGGGTGCCGGCCATTAGTGAGGTTTTTTCACAGCGATAGCATTTTTTCATAATATTGTATTTAGGATAATGGAAGTGTTTTAAAAAATCAAATTTGAGAGTTGACAATATTATTATTATTTTTAATAATATCAGTGTTCGTTGACATTGGTTTTAAATTGGAACTCCCTTAAAAAGGAGGTGTATAATGGCAGAAGAGAAAAAAGATTTTAGCGTTGATGAGTGGATTGATCAAGATAAGGATCGGAAGCGGAAAATGAAGCTGGCAAAAAAGAAGATGACAATGAAGGAGTATCTTGAGCTTTTGAAGCAAGATCCTTTTATTGCTCAGAATTCTGCCGCGCGGCTTTTGGAAGCCGTTTTGGATTGTGGCACTTCCGAGATTCCCGAGTCTGAACGTTTTTGGCGAGGAGATATTAGCTACAACTTGTTTTCTAAATATTTATTTGGAATTGATAAGGCGATTGCTAATGTCGTCGATCATATTAAGGCCGGAGCCAATAATCTTTCCGTTGGAAAACAGATTTTGCTTTTATTGGGGCCTCCCGCAAGCGGTAAATCCACTTTCGTTAATGTTTTAAAGAAAGCCCTTGAACATTATAGCAACCGGCCAGTTTTTCGTATTGCCGGTTGTCCTATGTTTGAAGAGCCCCTGCATCTTTTGCCTCCTTATAAACAGGAAGAGATCGCTAAAGTTTTAGGAATTAAGGTTGAGGGCGATCTTTGTCCGGTTTGTCGGGCAAAGCTTTTCAAGGATTATCGGGACGCTGACGGGGTAATGCGTTGGTGGGATGTAGAAGTGGAGTCTATGAGTTTTTCTATTCAGGGCAGGCGGGGTATTGGTTCTTTTGAGCCTGCGGATGATAAGACTTCGGATATTAGCCAGTTGGTAGGCCATGAGAATATCAGTGTTACGGCTACCCGCGGAGTTGATGATCCCGAGGCCTATTCGCTCACCGGAGAACTTAATGTTGCTAACCGAGGGATTTGTGAGGGGATTGAATTCGTTAAGAATAAAGAAGAAATGCTTTGGGTTTTTTTGAGCGTGGCTCAAGAAAAAGTTATCAAAGTTCAGGGTTCGCCATTCCCTCATATTTCCGTAGATTTAGTTGTGATTGGCCATACCAACTTTAACGAGTTTAAGAGGTTCGCGGGCGAAAAAAAAGGCGAGGCTTTGCATAATCGGATTTACGTTGTTCATTTTGCTTATCCTTTACGAATTGAGGACGAAGTTAAGATTTATCGTAAGTTGATTGAAACGGAAAGTGATTTTGTTCGTCTTAAAAAGTGCCACATTGCTCCTTATTCGTTAGAATTAGCAGCCTTGTTCGCCATCTTGACTCGTCTTAATGCTTCCGGCAATGTTGATATTCTTACTAAAGCGAAGCTTTATAATGACGAAATTATTCTTACTCGGCTGAAGGATCGCGAAAAAAATCCTATTGATGTTCGGGCGATTTATAGAGACGGGCAGAAAGACCCTGATATTTCTAAGCGTGAAGGCATGCATGGCGTGAGTTCGCGCAATGTTTTAGCCGCGATTAATAACGCAATGGTTAAGCAGACAGAAGGTTGCCTTACCCCTTTAAAGGTTTTGGTTGCTCTTCGGGAATATTTTGATCATAGCGTCGGCTATAGTCCAGAGGAAATTAAATATTTTCAGGAATTGCTTTCTTCAAGCGAAAAAGGCAGCGTGATGACTGAATTCAAAGATTTTGTGAAAACTTCGGTTGAAGCCGCTTTTCTTAGTTCTTATGGCGATGTGGTGAAAGGAACTTTTGACCGGTACGTGCAGCATTTAATTCTTTGGGCTACGAAGAGTTATCCGAATATGAGAAAAATTTTTGGTATTACCAGCGAAGACGAAGAAGAAAAAGATCCCGATTTTAAGTTTATGAGAATGATTGAAGACCATGCTGGCATTTCTGAACAAGAATCCAGAAGTTTTAGGTCGGAAGTTTTGATGGCGAAAGGGGCAATTCAAAGTCAAAACAGGGATTTTGATCTTGAGACTTATCCTCCGCTTGGCGAGGCGGCGCGGGCCTACGTTTTAGGCCAATGCCAAGGCATCTTAAGCGTGGTGCTTTCCGAAGATAAAGCTAAGACCGAAGAAGAAAAAGTGCGTTTAGCAAATATCTTTAGCGATTTGGAGAAACGCGGTTTTTGCAAGGTTTGCGCTAAAGAATTAGTTGAAAAAGCCAGAGAATATTTATAATTTTTTAATTACCCCCGATAACAGCGCGTTGAAAAACGGCTAGAATTGGGGGATTTTTATTTATTCAAAATAGATGTTAGTATATATCCGGAACTTTGACATATTGGATTATTGAATTGAAAGGAGGATATATGCCTATTCGAATCGTTGAATCAGTGGAAGAGCGCGGGCAAAAAGATGCCCGCCGGCACAGAGAAAAGCAGAGAGAGGCAATTAAAAAACATCTTCCGGAAATTATTTCTGAACAATCTATTATTACCGGTAATCGCGGCAAGAAAATTAAAATTGTTATTCGCAGTTTGGACATTCCTCATTTTCGCCGGAAGACTAAAGATGATCAAGATGCCATAGGAATCGGCCAAGGTAAAGGCGCCCCTGGCGATGTGATTGGTTCTAGGAAAATTCCGGGACAGGGCAAGGGCCCTCAAGCCGGAAAAGAAGCAGGATCGGAATATATTGAAACGGAAGTAGACTTAGAAGAGCTGATTGATTTGATGTTTGAAGACGCGGGCTTGCCTAAATTAGATCCAAAATCCGTTAGAGAAATAATGGTTCGATTGGGTTTCAAGATTAGCGGCAGAAGCAAGGCTGGACCTTGGCCGTTAATAGCCCCTGGACCCACTGCCAAAGAAGGTTACAAGCGTTTTTGGAATTTTTTGGCCGCTCTGGAAAAAGAAACTAAATTAGATCAGCTGATTTGTTTCTCCGCTTTGAAGCAGGCCAATGGTTTAATTAAGGACGCTTTGGATCTTTTAAAAGACCCGAATTTCAAGCCGCAATTTGATAAGGTGGTTCCTTTTCCGATTATTTATCATGAGGATTTGCGATTTTTAAAGATTAAAGATAAAGAGCGGCCGGAATCCCGGGCGGTCGTTATTGCCATGATGGATGTTTCTGGATCTATGGATGAAGAAAAAAAATACTTTGCCCGCTTAATGTTGTTTTGGCTGGTGGAATTTTTACGAAGAATCTATTTAAGAGTGGAAATTCGTTTTATTGTTCATCATGCCGAAGCTAGTTTGGTGGATGAACATACCTTTTTTCACACCCAAGAAAGCGGCGGAACAGTTTCTTCAACTGCCTATCAGCTTGCCAGAGAATTAGTGGAACAAGAATACCCGACTTCTTCTTGGAATGCTTACCTTTTTCATTTTTCAGATGGTGAAGATTTTAATCCTCAAGACGCGGTAGCGGAAATAATAAAATGTTTTCAACGGGGGATTAATATGTTTGGTTACGGTCAGATTAATCCTGAAGGCCAGGAATTATTTAGTTCTAAGAATACCTTGATGCAGGCTTTTGCCCGCGCCTTTCCCGTAGAGAACGTTGAAAGAGGCGGGTTGCGCATGATTGTCGGCAGGGGAAACGTGCCTTTCCTTGGCGTACAGATCACCAAAAAGAAACATCTCTTGCCGGCCCTAGAACAATTCTTAATAAAAGAAAGGTGGTCGAATGGATAAGCCGCTGACTCAAGCTGAGCTGGATCGATTAATAGCTTTAGAGAAACGGATCGGAGAGATTGCCAAAGAAGAAGGCTTAAATACCGTACCTATTGATTTTAAGATTGTATCGGCTAATCAAGTGATTGAGGGTATGGCCTATCGTTTTCCGGTAAATTTTTCTCATTGGTCTTTTGGTCGCGATTATGATCGGACGCGAACTATTTATGAACATGAGTATGCCGGAATTCCCTATGAACAAGTTTGGAATTTTGATCGGCCGGAAGCGTTTTTGGTGGAAACCAATCCGTTTATATTACAGGTATTGGTTGTGGCTCATGTTTATGGCCACGTTGATTTCTTTTTGTCTAATAGATATTCGCAGATAGGCAGAATGTTTTCCGATGTGGCTTTGCAAGCCCGCAATGCGGTTGGGCGCTTCCGTAGTTACGAACAAGTTTATGGGATTGATGTAGAGCGGATGATGGATGCGGCTCTTTCTTTAGAGTGGAATCAGCATCCAGAAATTCTTTTAGATGATTTGGATGAAGAAAGTCAGCGAGAATCTTTGATAAAAAGTTTGCGTTTTAAGCTTCGGAAGGCCGATGGCAAATTAAGCCCGAAAGAAGTTGAAGAAATTGAAAAACAGATTCAGGTTGTTTCTGTTAAAACTCCGCCCGAACCGACTTATGATTTATTGGGTTATATCGCCCATCATTCTCCGAAACCTTTAAAGCCCTGGGCGCAAGATGTTCTGATGGTTATACGGGACCAGGCGAGAGCCTTGTTGCCCAATATGCGGACTAAGATTTTAAATGAGGGCTGGGCGACTTATTGGCATGTAAGAATTATGCGCCGTTTATTTCAAGAAGGCCTCATTACCGCAAAAGAGCATGGTAGCTTTAACGACTTTAATGCTAGGGTCACTAGAGAAAGCAAAGCGTCTTTAAATCCTTATAGATTAGGGCTTTCTTTATTTGAAGATGTGGAGGACCGTTGGAATAAAGGCCGTTTTGGTCCAGAGTATGAAAACTGTAAAGATCCCCGGAAACGTTTGAATTGGGATACGAAAGTTAATTTAGGCAGGCAAAAAATTTTTGAAGTCCGTTCTTGTTTTACGGATAGGATGGCCATTGAAGCTTTGTTTTCTGATGATTTTATTCATCAGGAAAATTTATATATTTACGAAGAGAAGCGGTTTGATAAGGAGGTAATTTATATTATCGTAGAGGATGATCCTGAAATTATAAGGCAGCTTTTAAAGCATAGCCATGTATTTTATGGAACGCCGGTTATCAGCGTGGAAGACGGCAATTACGATGACAATGGGTATTTATATTTGAAACATCACAATACTGGCTATGAGTTGGATGCTGCTTATCGTGATCGAACCCTAGAAATGATTTATTATTTGTGGGGACGAAGAATCTATCTAGAAACGACCTTAAATGATAGGGCTTTATTAATTAGTTATGATGCTAATCGGAATAAAGTTATTGACTATGCTTATAAAAAGTAATATTTATCTTTAGCCGCTCTTTTGAGCGGCTTTTTGATATAATAACAGTAATTAAAAAAATGGCTGATAATATCCAACTTATTAAAGAGCGCCTGGATCTTTTGGATTTCCTCCGGAGTTATTTAAAGGTTTCTCCGGCTGGTAAAAATTTTAAAGCCAATTGCCCGTTTCATAAAGAGAAGACGCCGTCTTTTATTATTTCTCTGGATCGGCAGATCTGGCATTGCTTCGGCTGCTCCAAGGGGGGAGATATTATTAAATTTTTAATGCTCTATGAAAATTTAGAGTTTTTTGAAGCGCTGAAAATTCTGGGTGAAAAAGCGGGATTAGACATAGGTAGCCTTTCTGGCTCGGATCAGCGGCATTTTAATGTTCTTTATGAAATTAACCAGAAGGCCAAAGAATTTTTTAAGCAACAGCTTCAACTTAATGCCGAGGCTAAAAATTATTTAAAAAATCGAGGATTGGCCGAAGCTACGATAGAAGAATTTGAAATCGGATTTGCGCCAGCCGGTTCAGATATTTTAGCTCGGCAATTATTAAAGGTTGGCTATCGGGTGGCGGAGTTGGAGCAGTCCGGCTTAGTTTTAAAAACAGAGCGTGGCACTTATTGGGATAGATTTCGTAGCCGGATAATGTTTCCTCTTTATAATAATTTTGGCAGAACTGTTGGATTCACCGGCAGGATTTTAGAGGGAGCGGTTAATGCTTCTGCTTCGGGAATGGCTTTAGCTAAATATGTTAATAGCCCGGAGACCCCTATTTTTAATAAATCCAAAATTCTTTTTGGATTTCATAAGTCAAAAAATGCTATTCGTGAAGCTAAGGTCGCAATTTTAGTTGAGGGCCAGATGGATTTTTTAATGCTCTGGCAGGATGGAGCCAAAAATGTCATCGCCACTTCTGGTACGGCTCTTACCAGCGAGCATCTGATGGTCTTACAGAGATTAGCTGATTCTTTAATTATTAATTTTGATAGCGACGAAGCTGGCCAGGCAGCAACGGAACGGGCGATTGATATGGCGGAGGCAAACGATTTAGTGGTTAAGGTGGCAGTTTTAAAAGATAAGGATGCGGCTGATTTTGTAAAAAATAATCCTGGCGTTATTCAATCTATTTTTGCTAAAGCTGTTCCGGCGCTGGAATATTATTTAGATAAATATAAATTAGCCAATATTAAAAATTATAATTTAAGTTTTGCCGACACAAAACGAGCCTTGAGATTGGTACTGGGAAAAATTAAAAATGTTTATAGTCCGGTAGAGCAGGGACAGTGGCTTAAAGAATTGGGCAGGCGCACGGGCATTGCCGAACAACTTTTAAGCGCGGAGATGCAAAATTTGAAATCCGTGGCGACAGTAGGAGCAATGGCTGATCGCGATGATGCCCAAGAACAAATTTTGTCGCGCAAAGAAAAAATTAGCGACCAGTTAATCAATTTAGCATTTTTAAAAAAAGAATTTTTTGATGAACTGTCTAAGGATTTAGATTTTTTGCCAGAAAGCCATCGCCAGATTTTATTGGCTGAATCTAAGAATATTAATGATGTGGTGTTGTTAAGATCCAGCTTGGCTCTTGCGGAAAAGGATGAAATTAAAGGCGCTACCCAATTCCGCGATCTTTTATGGCAATTAAAGCTTATTTATTGGAGAGAAAAACAGCAGGTGGCGTCTTTGGCGATTAGAGAGGCGGAGCAATTGGGCGTGGAAGCCAAAATAATGGAGGCGTTGGAGGTCTCTAAGAATGTCAATCAAGAGATTGACAGAATCAATAAAGAGTTACAAAATCTATAGATAATAATAAGCCCCGTGCTTGTTTTTCTTATGGCCAATAAAAAACGTAAAAAGTTCGTTAAAAGCGGCAAATCGGCACAATCTAAGCGTTCTAAAAAGGGCGTAGGCGCTTTGGATCCGAAGCATTTGCAAACAATTGAAGAACTCGTCGCTCGCGGCCGCAAGCGCGGTTTTGTTACGGATTCCGAAGTGTTGCATTATTTTCCGAATATTGAAGAAAATTTGTCTTTGCTGGAACAAATTTATGATGAATTAGAGAAGTCCGGTTTAAAGATTTTAGAAACTAGCCAACTTATTGAATTGCCTAAAGATGAAATTAGCCGAGAAGAATTAGAAGGGGCGACTCGATCCGATGAAACTTTACCGGATGCGGTTCAAATGTATTTGAAAGAAATTGGCAGGACGCCGCTTCTGAATTCTTTAGATGAGGTTGAGCTTTCTAAAAGAATTGAAAAAGGTGATGAGGAAGCGCGGCGGAAATTTATCCAAGCCAATTTGCGTTTAGTGGTTTCTATTGCTAAGCGCTATGTTAATCGCACTCCGAATTTAAGTATTTTAGATTTGATCCAGGAGGGGAATATTGGTCTTTCTCGCGCGGTAGATAAATTTGATTATCATCGTGGTTATAAGTTTTCCACTTACGCTACTTGGTGGATTCGCCAAGCGATTACGCGTGCCTTAGCTGATCAGTCTCGCACGATTCGTATTCCAGTTCATATGGTGGAAACTATTTCTAAATACACTCAAGCGAAGCGGCACTTGCTTCAAGAGTTGGGCCGCGAACCTTTGCCGGAGGAGATTGCTGTGGAAATGAGCATTCCAGTGGAAAAAGTTCGCCATATCCAAAAAATTTCCCAAGATGTTGTTTCTTTAGAGGCGCCCGTTGGTGAAGATGACGAGGATTCTACTTTATCGGAATTTATTCAGGATGAGCGCACTCTAACTCCTTCGCAGATTGCCTCACAGGGCATTTTACGAGATCGCATTAAAGAAATTTTAGTGGATTTGACTCCTCGTGAACAAAAGATTTTGCGGATGCGTTTTGGTTTAGATGACGGAATTAACCACACTTTAGAGGAAGTTGGGAAAGAATTTGGAGTTACGCGGGAACGTATTCGCCAGATTGAAGCTAAGGCCTTGAATCATATTAAAAATCACGAAAAGTCGCATACATTGGAAGGGTACTAGCCACATGAAATCCAATATTCAATTTTTCGTCTTAGCCTCTCTTTTTTCTTTTATTGTATTTAGTCCGTTGGTTATGGCTCAATCCGAAGACCCGGGAATTTTACCGAACAGCCCGTTTTATTTTTTGAAAGAATGGGGCAGGGTAATTGAGAAAATTTTTACTTTTACTTCTTTGGGCAAAGCAGAGCTGGCTTTAGAAATAGCCGAGTCAAAAATTTTGGAACTAAAAAAGGCCCAAGAGGTTATTCCGGATAATATTGACGCGGTCAGCAACGGCTTGGATAAATATATTAAGAATGCCGAATATTTAAAAAGAAAATTAGAGAAATTAATAAAGAGAGCGGAAGAAACCGGGGTGGATCAATTATTCAATAATTTAACTTTTTCGGTTTTGGCGCATCAGCAATTGTTTGACGATCTTCGTTCCAAATTTGAATTTCTTTCTGACCTAAAAAGCCAATTGGATCAGGCCCAAGATAATTTGACCTTCATTTTGTCGGATATTCCGGATTTTTCTCGTCGAGTTTATTTGGCTTTAGCGAAACAAGATAGTTTATTAAAAGAATTGCGAGTAGCGGAAGTCTTAGATCAATTAGAGGAAAAATTAGAGCCGGCAGCGAGGGCCGACGTTCTCAAATTAAAAGAAGAATTAGTTTTAAAATTTGGCGGGCGTTTGGAGGCGCAAGCGATTTTCTCTGAGGGCGATTCGGTTCTGCCTATTTTAAGCGACGCTCCGGGCGATCAATTGCGCCGATTGAAAATTTTAGACGATATTCGGGAAAGCATTTTAAATGCGGATGTGAAAAGCCAATTGAATATTATCCGCCAAAGGATTTTAGATAAAGCCCAGGAGGTCGGGTCTATCAATAGCCGCAAAGCGGAGTTGGCAGTTGCGGAAGCGGAAAAATTAACGGCGGATGTCGCTGTTTTAACGGCAGATATCGCTTCGGATTTATCTCGCAGCGTTAAACAATTACTAGAGCGGGCTAAATTTAATTTGGGTCAAGCTAAAGATTTATTTAAGCAAGGGAATTACGGCAGCGCTTACGGGCAAGCAACAGCGGCAGCGGCTGCTTTGAAAAATGTAATTTTACAGCTATCCATTTCTAGTGAAGACCATAGCGCTGACGTGGAAGCTTTAAAAAAACAATTTGATAGTCTTTCTTCTGATGCCAAAGAAAAGGAGTTTTCTGAAAAAGAATACCCAAAACTTTTTGATCTTTTTGATGAAGCAGAGAAAAAAATTGCCGAGCTTTCTAAAATTATTGCTTCTGGCAAGGGGTCGGAGAGGATTATTGCTTCCTTGCGCGTTACTCGGTTAATTTTAGCCACTATTGAGGAATTAGAAGGCAGTTTAAAATAATAGAATATGACTTCTGGGGAAATTAGAAAATCTTTCTTAGATTTTTTTAAAAAAAATGGCCATGCGGCGGTTCCGTCGTCTTCTTTAATTCCGGCAGACCCCTCGGTGCTTTTAACTACGGCTGGCGTTCAGCAATTTAAGCCGTATTACACGGGGAAATTAGATCCGTTAAAAGATTTTGGCGCGCGGCGGGTTGCATCAGTTCAAAAATGTTTTCGCACTACTGATATTGATGAGGTGGGGGATAAAACGCATCTTACTTTTTTTGAAATGCTTGGTAATTTTGCTTTCGGAGATTATTTTAAAAAAGAAGCTCTTCGTTTTGGTTATGAATATGTAGTTAATGTTTTAGGCATAGATCCAGCCAGAGTTACGGTTTCAGTTTTTCAGGGCAACAAACAAATTCCTAAAGATGAAGAATCTTATAATATCTGGCATAAGGAAATTGGTGTGCCTAAAGAGAGAATTAAATTAGCTGGCATTGAGGATAATTTTTGGGGACCGACTGGCAATGAAGGCCCTTGTGGCCCGACTACGGAAATTTACGTGGATAATATTGAAGTTTGGAATATCGTTTTTAACGAATATTTTTCTGATAAATCGCGCGAGGCATTATTAGTCGGCACAGCTAATTTAAAAAAATTGGAAGCGCCGGGCATTGATACCGGAATGGGCTTAGAGCGTTTACTTGCTGTTATTAACGGTTTTGAAGATATTTATGAAACTGATCTTTTACGTCCGATTTTGGAAAAAGTGAATCAGCTGGCGCCGCAACTAGATGATCGTTCAGCTCGCGTTATAACTGACCACCTTCGGTCTTCTATATTTTTAATCGCGGACGGCGTGCGGCCGTCTAATAAAGAGGTTGGATATATTTTACGGCGATTATTGCGTAGAGTTTTGGCTTATCAGGTTCAGTATGATGTTCACCCCGTTAGAGGTAAGTCGCCAAAGGCGACTGCCGCTGCGCAGCTGCGGAACTCTAACGGGGTTCACCCTGATTTATTACTGGAAATTTTTAAGATGGTGAAAAATCACTTTGGCGGATTTTATCCGGAAGTAAAAGACCCGCGAATTTTGGAAGTGATGGAATCCGAGCGGGATAAGTTTCAAACAGCCATTGCGAGCGGCTTGAAAGAGTTGGCTGGCTATAAGAATGTTTCGGCAGAAGAAGCTTTTTATATCTATGAGACTTTTGGTTTGCCATTTGAATTGATTAAAGAAATGGCGCCGGACAAAACTCGCAATCTATTGAAGTCGGACTTCGATAGGGAATTTAAAAAACATCAGGAAGTTTCTCGAGCTGGCGCGGAAAAGAAATTTGGTGGGCACGGGCTTTTATTGGATACTGGAGAATTAAAAGCTAAAGACGAAGAGGAATTAAAAAAGGTTACTCGTTTGCATACGGCGACGCATTTATTGCAGGCGGCTTTGCGGCAAGTTTTAGGCAGTGAAATTCAACAGCGGGGTTCGGATATAACGGTGGAGCGGACTCGGTTTGATTTTAATTTTTCCAGAAAATTAACTTCGGAAGAAATTAAAAAAGTGGAAGATTTAGTCAATGAAGTTATTCAAAAAGATTTGCCAGTGGGATTTGTAGAACTGGCGAAAGAAGAAGCAGAAAAAACTGGAGCTTTATTTTTCTTCAAGCAGAAATATCCAGCGCGCGTAAAAGTTTATTATGTCGGCCACGACTTAAAAACTGCATTTTCCAAAGAATTCTGCGGCGGCCCTCATGTTTCCAATACTTTAGTGATTGGTAAATTTAAAATAATTAAAGAGGAAGCAGTAGGATCTGGCATAAGGCGAATAAGGGCAGGTTTGACAGAAATATAAATATATTATAAGATACTCAAAGTTTTCCGATGCGGATTTTCCGGTAATCGGACTTTGTCATTTTTTATAAGGAGGTGGCTAATGTTAGCTACAGCTGTTCGCAAGGTAGAAACAGAGGTGAATGATTATTGGGGCGTTTTAAAACTTAACGGCAACGGTTATTTAGATTCCGTGTTATTGGCTGATTTAGAAATTGGCTTAATGAAACTTTTGGATGACAAGAAAGTAATGGCGATTGTTATTGTTAGTTCCCGCCCCGAGACTTTTGGCTATGGTTTGGATAGAAAAGAGCTGGCGCAATTAGTTGAAGCCGGCCGCGGTAAAACTGAAGAATTTTTGCGTCGTTGGGGCCAACTTTGTTTGCTTCTGCAAAATTCTTCCAAACCTACCTTTGCCGCTATCAGCGGTGTGTGCGCTGATGCTGCTTTAGAATTAGCTTTGGCTTGCCAGTATCGGATTGCTTCTCGAACGGCGTTAATGGGATTCACGGGTATTACTCGAGGTTTGATTCCTTGTATGGGAGGCACTCAGCGTTTGCCTCGTTTGATTGGAGTTAAAAAGGCTATGCTGATGATGGTTGGGGCGGATAAAAAGTTGGTTCATTCTCGGGATGCGCTTGCTGACGGTTTAGTTGACGCAGTTGTTGAAAATTCTTTGGCAGAGGCTGCAAGCCAGTTTGCCGCCAGAGTTTTGGCTGGTCGTTCCGGAATTTCGCGAACTATGCCGCAAGATCGTGAGTTGGACCGAGCGGATTTTGCGGATGGCAAAATTTTTGATTTCAGCGCTGATAAGCCATTGGCGGCAATGAATGGATTAATTGTCGCCGTACGTAATGGAATGGATCAAAAACAATTGACGACAGCCCTAGAGATTGAATTGAAAGAATGTCTGGACTGCCTCTTTTTAAAGTAATCAAAATCAGTTCCCCCGACGTAAAGTCGGGGGGATTTTTATCCCAGTGCGGGGTTTTTAGTATCGTGTCATACTATATATGAATGGTTATTCAGCTTATAAAATCCCTATTCTCCTTTTTTAATAAGAAGGATAGCTTTTTAGTAGTTGAAATCCTGCCGAATAATGAAATTAGGACTAATTTAGTAAAATTAGATCCTGAAAATAGAGAAATTATTTTAAAATCATCTTTTAATTTTTATCCTGGAATTAAGGCAGATTACCCAAATTTTCTTGCTTTTAAAAAGAATCTTCATAAGTTCGGCAAGTTAGTTAATTATAAAATTGCGGTCGGCATAGATTCTAGATACGCTTCCACTATTTATTCCTCCGTCTCTTTAGTGAGGAATAACGCTAAAGATTTAATTGATGAGTCAGATTTGGATAATTTGATTTCACAAGCGGTTTGGAAATTTTTTGACCGCCATCGCCTTCGAGTTGCCCAAAAACTAGGAGTTAATGATTTTGACGTTTTATTGACTGACGTTCGCATTGAAAATGTTCGTTTAGACGGCCACAAAGTTTTAAACCCAGTCGGTTTTAAGGCTCGCACGATTGAAATTCAACTTTGCGAAACTTTTATTAGCAGAAATTTAATTAATGAGTTAAAAGCTCTTTTGCCCGCTAGCAGCATTCGCTTGATTAGCGAATCTGGATCGGCTTGGTCGCATTTTTTGGCGGCGGGCAATCGAGGCTCTAAATTTGCTTTAGCCAATATTTCTTTTAATCAAACTGCGATGTTTTTAGCGGAAGAATCCCGGATTGGGCATCATGATGGATTTAGCTGGGGTGAAAAAAATTTACTGAATGCTCTTGTGGAGAATTTAGCTTTAGATTGGGAAACCGCCAAAACGATTTTAGCGGTTTACTTGCAAAAAGAAACTTCGGAATTTTTTGCTAAAAAGTTCGAGAAAATATTAATGGGAGAGCTGGAAGCTTTAGCCAAGTCTTTTAATGCTTCTATAGGCAAGTCGGATATTCGGCTGGTTTATCTTCACTCATCGTTTAATCTTCCGGACATCGTTTTTTCCCAATCTTTTAGGAATCGGATTGATTTTCCCATTAGGTTGGAACCACTTACCCACAGTTTTATTAGCGATAATCATAATTTTCATTTAAAATTTAATAAAAGAGCGGATCCTGGGATTGCCTTTGGAATTTTTGTTTTAGTTCTTGAGGCAATAGCGGAACCTCATTACGAAGCAATGAAGCAAATGAGCCAGATTGCTAAACGAAGAGTGCGCTGGTTAACACCAATCTAAAAATGACAAAATTAAAAATAGACAAAGCCCAAAGGATTATAATTTCTAAGCGCGATGAAGCTGCAATGGTGGTAGAAAAAATTATTAATGCGGACGCTAAAGAAATTGTTTTAAGCATTCCGAGATTTTCTAAGCTGGTAGATTCCCTCGCTAATTTTCATTTAATTAAAAGAGAGTCCGCTCTCTTGGATAAGAAGATAATTATTGAATCAGTGGATGACAAGGCGATTGAACTGGCTGGTTTGGCTAAATTAGAATCCGTGAATCCGTTTTTTGTAAAATCTCGCCGGCAGGTTTCGGATATTACTATTCAGCAGCGCCCGCATAGAATTTTCGCTTTGCCGGATGTGGCGGAGGAAAAATCGAGGGCGCCAGTTAAAAAATCCGGGTTTAAAATTCCTAAAATTTCCAAGTTTTCTAAGCCGCCTTCTTTTCGGAAAACCACCATAGCAATTGGTTTAGTGGCGGCTCTAGCCGTTTTATCGGTGGTGTTGATGAAGGTTTTACCGAGGGCGGATATTACTTTAGTGGCTAAGAAAAGTAATTGGAATTTTAATGAATCAGCATTGATGGATAAATCCGTTGCGGAAATCAATTTTTTGAAAAATATAATTCCAGGCGAATTGTTTACCCAAAGCCGCAATCTCCAGTTAACCTTTTCGGCTTCCGGTAAAAAGCGGATAGAAAAAAAGGCTTCGGGCAAGATGATTATTTTCAACGCTTACAGTTCCGATCCCCAGCCGCTAGTTGCCCAAACAAGATTTTTGGCGCCGGATGGAAAGATTTTTCGGTTGATGGATAAAGTTATTGTTCCTGGAGCAAAGATCGTTGATGGGAAAATTGTTTCTTCCAGCATTACGGCTCAAGTTATAGCCGATCAAACCGGGAATTCTTATAATATCGGCCCGGTTTCTCGATTTACTATTCCGGGCTTGAAGGGTTCGCCAAAATACGAATCTTTTTATGGGGAGTCGGAAGAGGCTATGGTTGGAGGATTTATCGGTGAAGTTGGTTATCCCACACCGGAGGATATCCAAAAAGCTGAAGTAGAATTAAAAATAAAGCTTGAAGAATCATTATTGGCGGCGATTATTATACAAATCCCCAAAGAATTTAAGGTTTTAGACGGAGCGCGCAGCATCACGTTTACTAATCCAATTTTAAATACCGATCTGGACGCGGGGGGTAATTTTGGGATTTTTGGAGAAGCCTCCATGGGCATATTGGCGTTTAAGGAGGCGGATTTACTTTTGATGTTATCTAAAAAAGTCAAAGCTGATTTAGGATCAGACTTTGAAATTAAAAGTTTTGAACTATCCTACGGGTTGCTGAGGGCAGATTTTAAAAAAGGATCTATCTCGGTTCCGCTTAAGTTTTCCAGTATTACTGCCAGAGCTATTAATATTGAAGAATTAAAGCCTAAAATATCCGGAAAATCAGAAGAAGATCTAAAAGCGGTAGTTTTTGCTTTGCCCGGCTTAGAAAGCGCGCGCATTTCACTTTGGCCATTTTGGATTGCCAAAGTCCCTAAAAACCTAGAGAAAATAACGATTACGGTGGAATAAATGTCAGGGTATTGCTTTTTTTGGGGTTTTTGTGCTAATATCAATATCTAAATGAATGATCAGACAGTAAAGCGTGTTGAAGCAATTGTGATAGAGAATTTGCCCTCAACAATGTTTCGAGTTCAATTAGACGGAAGTGAAAAAACAGTTCTTGCGCATTTATCAGGAAAGATGCGCATGCATTATATTAAAATCATTCCTGGCGATAGGGTTTTACTTGAATTAAGCCCTGACGGCGAACGAGGAAGAATAACTAGGAGATTTTAAATATCATTTGGGATGAATCCCGTTAGAGACAATCAATCTATGATTTATGAAATATTTTTTGATTTTAGGCATAAAAAGTCGCTTATCATTCAAAACGGCCAAGTTACGGTCGCCTTTGGCGACCCGCCTCTAATGGGATGAATCCCGTTAGAGACAATCAATCTATGATTTATGAAATATTTTTTGATTTTAGGTATAAAAGTCGATTGCCGTTAAAACGGCCGAGTTATGATTGTCTAAAGACAATCTGCCTCTAACGGGATGAAGGTTAGAACTTCGGTAAAAAAAATTTGTATGAATTGTAAAACGGTTAGGAGGGGCCGGTATGTTTATGTTATTTGCAAAAAAGTTCCTAAACACAAACAACGACAAGGTTAAAATATGAGAATTATTGGTGTAAACATTCCAGACAACAAACACATTGACGTAGCCCTTACTTATCTTTATGGAGTTGGGTCGTCTTTGGCTAGAAAGATTTTAGTTGGCACGAAAATTGATCATATGAGAAGGGCTAAGGATTTGAGCCCTGATGAAGTTAACCGCATTAAAAGTTTTATAGAAAAAAATTATAAAGTTGAAGGCGAATTGCGTCAGATTATTAAACAAAATATTAATTTATTAAAAGAAACCCAGACTTATCGAGGCGCTCGCCACAGCCGGCATTTGCCGGTCAGAGGTCAGCGAACAAAAACTAATTCGCGCACTGTTCGCGGCAATACCCGTAAGACCGCCGGCAGCGGCAAGAGAAAAGTTGAGCTCAAATAGCGATTTGAGCGAAACCCCGCCCTCTATGCATAGGGAAACAAATATAAATCTATATGAATCAACTAAATACAAAAATTAATATCCGAGAAAGGTCTACGTGCTTAGAGGGCGGGGTGCTCGGTTTTGTAGCTAAATTGTCTTCGCTACAGACGAGCTCAAAAATTTAGACAAAAACGGCATGGGAAAGAAAAAAGTTATTAAACAATCTGCTGAAGCAGCCTTAAAAGAGGGCGCGGCTTTGGAGACTGCGGTTGCTTCAGAGAAATCAAAATCGGTAAGCAAGAAAATTGAAAACGGTCGTATTTATATTAACGCTTCCTTTAACAATACGATCATTTCCATTACTGATGATAAGGGTAATGCTTTGGCTTGGAGTTCGGCTGGTACCTTGGGTTTTGCTGGACCAAAGAAAGCTACGCCTTTTGCCGCCTCTAAAGTAGTTGCGGCTTTGGCGGAAAAATTGAGAAATGCCGGCCCAGTGAATGTCGCAGTTTTTCTCAATGGAGTGAGCAGCGCCCGGGATTCCGCTTTGCGTTCGTTAAGTAATCACGGATTTAATATAATCAGCATTAAAGATGTTACGCCCGTGCCTCATAATGGTCCAAGGCCGGCAAAAGTTCGAAGGGTGTAAGGGCTTAGTTGAAAAATTTAAGCCAAATGCGTAGAATTTTTCAGTATCAAACTTTATCGAGCACATAAAATCATGAAAATATTAAATCAAAACTTAGAAAATCTGTGGAATTTAAATCGTTATAATCGCAACGGTCGTTACTTTAATTTTATGTGCTCGATGCTTGGTTTTGTAGCTAAATTGTCTTCGCTACAGACGAGCTCAAAAATTTAGACAAAAACGGTATGTTTCCTACTAAAGAAAAAAAAGAGAGATCGTTAGGCGTGAAGCTTTTTTTGAAGCCGGAGCGTTGTAATTCTCCGAAATGCGTTACGGTTCGTCGTCCGCAGCATCCGGGTTTGCATGGAAAAATGTTTCGCAGGCAACTTTCTGAATTCGGTTTGCAGCTTAAAGAAAAACAAAAAATTCGGTTTACTTACGGGATTCGTGAGCGTCATTTTAGAAAAATTTTCCAATCGGCAGCCAAAAATCCCGGAGTTACTGGGCAGATGATTTTTCATATTTTAGAAAAACGCTTGGATAATGTTGTTTACCGATTGGGACTAGCGCCCTCTCGTTCCGTCGCTCGGCAATTAGTAGGGCATGGTCACATTATGGTTAATAATCGCAAGGTGACAATTCCTTCCTTTCAGGTAAAAGTCGGAGAACTTATTTCTATAAGGCAACAGTCTAAGGAACACCCTGCTTTTAAGGAATTAGCGAATAGTTTAAAGAAGTATGATCCGCCGATTTGGCTGGCGATGGATTCGGAGAAATTTCAAGGTAAGGTTCTTTCGGAGCCTAAAGATTTAGAGATTCCATTTGACGTAAACTTAGTAGTAGACTATTATTCAAAATAAAAATTTATGATTTACCAATATTTAAGTGAATCAGTTAATATAAAAAAAATTTCGGAAACTTCTACGGAAGGAGTTTTTGAAGTAGAGGGTCTTTATACCGGCTATGGTTTAACCATTGGTAACGCCTTGAGGCGGGTTTTATTATCTTCGCTTCCGGGAGCCGCCATAACCAAGTTTAAGATTAAGACTGTCGGACATCAGTTTAGCACGGTGCCTGGCGTGATGGAGGATGTGGTAGAAATAGGATTAAATCTAAAAAAGATTAGATTTCAAATCTTTAGCGACGAGCCGCAAATTTTAACTTTAAAGGTTAAAGGAGCGCGCGCGGTTACTGCTTCGGATATTGAGACTAACGATCAGGTTGAGTTAGTGACTCCGGACGCCCATATCGCGACTTTGGCGGAGAAAGGCGCGGAGCTGGAGATGGAATTGACCGTAGAAAAGGGTTTAGGCTATATACCAGCGGAAGCTTTAAAGAAAGATAAGCTGCCGATTGGAGAAATCGCTTTAGATGCTTTATTTTCTCCGGTTATCAATGTTAATTTTTCTGTGGAAAATATGCGTGTTGGCGACCGGACTGATTTTAATCGGCTGCGTTTACATATTAAAACTGACGGCACTATTGCTCCCTCCTCGGCTTTAAGAAAATCCAGCAATATTTTACAAGACCACTTTACTAAGATTTCTCAGCTTGAAGTAATGGAGGTTGAAGTTCCGAATAAGGATGCCAAAGAAAAAAAGACTAAGGCTAAGAAAAAGAAGGAGTAATTTTTATGAGGAAATTTCATCGCAAACGCGGTATGCGGAAATCTTTTTTCCAAGGACTAGCGAATAATTTAATTATGAAAGAGAAGATTGAGACTACTGTAGCGCGAGCCAAAGAAATTCGTCCTATGGTAGAGCGTTTTGTTTCTATTGCCCAGAAAAAGCAGCAATTAACTGCTTTGCGATTTTTGCTTGCCCGTTTGCCTAAGCAAGCAGCTCAAAAATTAGTTTATGAAATTGGCCCTCGTTATAAAGAGCGCCGAGGTGGCTATTTACGGATAATTAAAGGAGCTAAATCCAGAATGCGAGATGGCGCAGATTTAGCAAAAATAGAGTTTATTAAATAAAGACATGGAACACACTATTGACGCCACAGGCCAAAAATTAGGAAGATTAGCATCGCAGATTGCCCATATTCTCCAGGGCAAATTAAGCCCGTCTTATAATCCGCGTTTATCTGGCAATGATAAGGTTGTTGTGACCAACCTTTCCAAGGTTGCCATTACTGGCCGTAAAGCTACCCAGAAAGTTTATTATCGGCATACCGGATATATGGGCCATTTGAAAGAGAGAATTTATAAAGAATTTTTTGAAAAATCTCCAGAAAAGATTTTGTTGTTAGCTATTAAAAGAATGTTGCCTCAAAATAGCCTGCGTGATAAAAGATTAAGAAGGTTAGAAATTCAAAAATAAAATTTTATATGGTTATTTCTAAAACTTCAAAAGCCGCAAAAACTTCAGAAATTTCCAAGGTTTCAGCTAGGGAGCGTTATTTTTATGCTACCGGCGGGAGAAAAACTGCCCAGGCCTTGGTTAGATTAAGAATGAAAAGGGGATCTTTTACCGTTAACGGGAAAGAATATGCCCAATATTTTCGGCTGCCCAATCATCAATCTACCGCTGTTTCTCCGTTAATCTTAACCAAACTTTTTGATGAGGCGTCAGCGGAAATTAAAGTTAAGGGCGGGGGACTGCACGCTCAGGCAGAGGCTGTGCGAAATGCCATTGCTAAAGCTTTAGTAAAGTTTAAGCAAGATTTAAAAAAGTCTCTTCGTCGCGAAGGATTTATTACTCGTGATTCCCGGATGGTGGAACGCAAAAAGTACGGCTTGAAAAAAGCTCGCCGAGCTCCTCAGTGGGCCAAGAGATAGATGCGCCTCATCTTTTCCGCCTATTTTCTTATAATTTTTATTCCTTTAGTGGTGGTATCGGTAGGGTATGCCACTTTTACGGGGTTATCTTTACATAATCTTTGGATTGATCGCGTTGCTCATTTTGCAGGCGGTTTTTGGGCGGCGGTTTTATTTCTTTATATATTTAGGGAATATTCAGAGTTAAAAAGATTTTCGGAATTTTTAGAAAGCTGGATTTTGGTTTTAGTTTTTACTTTAGGATTTGTGGCTTTAATTGGGGTGTTGTGGGAGGTATTTGAGTTTACTACGCATAATATTGGGACCTTAGGAGATACTATTGAAGATCTTAGTTTAGATTTAGTTGGGGCAGCCGTGGCGGTAATTCTGAGTTTTTTCTATAAAAAAATAGATAAAAAGTGATATAATATAAGCGCAATGCAGTTTATTATTAACGGAGGAAGAAAATTACAAGGAGAAATCCAGCTTGCCGGAGCAAAAAATGCGGCCACCAAAATGATGGTGGCTTCGCTTTTGACTGAAGAACCGTGCGTTCTGGAGAACTTTCCTTTAATCGGTGATACTCAAATAACCGCGGAGCTTTGTCAGGCCCTTGGCAGTAAAGTAAGCCTGCGGGGATCTGTTTTAGAAATTCATACTCCAGAGATTATCAATCATAAAGTGGCTTCTTTAAGCCGGAGGAATCGGATTCCAATTTTAACTTTAGGACCTTTGCTTTCTAGGGTTGGAAAGGCGGAGGTGCCAATTTTAGGGGGAGATAAGATTGGCCCCCGGCCGGTAGATTTGCATTTGAACGCGCTTATTAAAATGGGAGCTAAAATTGAAGTTTCCGGAGAAAGTTATATTGCGTCTGTAAAAGATGGTTTGCGGGGCGCTTTAATTGAAATGGAATTTCCTAGCGTTGGAGCTACGGAAAATATTATTTTAGCTGCAGTTTTAGCTAGGGGGAAAACCGTTATTCATAATGCGGCAACTGAACCAGAAGTTATTGAGCTTATTAAGATGCTTCAAAAAATGGGAGCTATTATTGAGTTAGGCGCTAATCGGTTAATTGAAATTGAAGGCGTGAAAAAATTGCGCGGCGTGGTCCATCGTATTTTGCCGGATCGCAACGAAGCTGTTTCTTTTGGTTGTTTGGCGGTTGCGACTAACGGGAGTATTTTAGTTAAGGAGGCGCGCCAACAAGATCTCATTACTTTTTTGAACGCCCTTAGAAAGATTGGCGGAGAGTACGAAGTTACTAAGGAGGGGATACGATTTTATCGAGAGCGCAGTCTGACGGGTTTGAAAATTGAAACTGATACCCATCCTGGTTTTATGACTGACTGGCAGCAGCCTTTTGTAGTTTTATTAACCCAATCTCAAGGAGAGTCTGTTCTTCACGAAACTATTTACGAAGATCGTTTTGGTTATACGCAAGACTTGAATTTAGTCGGCGCAAAGATTAAACTTTCCTCAAAGTGTCTTGGAGATTTGAAGTGTCGCTTTAAGGTAGAGACCTACATACATAGTGCTATAGTAAGTGGGCCGACTCCGTTAGCCGGAGGGAATTTTCAAGTTAAGGATTTACGTTCGGGAATTGCTCATATCATAGCGGCTTTAATTGCTAATGGGCAGTCTACAATTCAAGGAGTGGAAGAAATTGACCGCGGTTACGAAAGAATTGATGAAAGGCTAAGAGAGCTGGGAGCGGACATCCGGCGTATATGAATCAAAAGTCAAAATTCAAAAATCAAAATTACAATTCAAAAATAAAAAGTTTTAACTTTTGCCTTTTAAATTTTGAATTTTCATCATGTTTACTCGTAAAATAGGAATAGACTTAGGAACTGCGAATACGATTGTTTACACGCCATCGCATGGATTTTTAATTAATGAACCGACCATTGTCGCCTTAAGTTCTCCAGATAATTTTGTGCTTGCGGTAGGCAGGGAGGCGAAAGAAATGATTGGCCGCACCCCGGCAGATATCGTTGCTTATCGTCCTCTCAAAGATGGCGTGATTGCCGATTATTACATTACTAAGGCAATGCTGGGTTATTTTATTGCCAAGGCAATTGGCTCTATGAATTTTTTTAAGCCCGATGTTGTGCTTTCGGTTCCGGCCGGCATTACTCCTACAGAACGTCGGGCAGTTGTGAATGCCGCTAAGGAAGCTGGAGCTAAAGACGCTTTTGTGGTGAAAGAACCGATTCTCGCGGCTCTAGGCGCGGGCATACCTATTAATTCTTCTTACGGCAATCTGATTATTAATATTGGAGGAGGCACTTCTGAAGTAGCAGTAGTTTCTTTAGGCAACATTGTTTCTTGGGCGAGTTTGCGTGTGGCCGGAAATAAATTTGATCAGGCGATTACCGATTATATTAAAAAGAAGTATTCTTTGGATATTGGAGAACAGATGGCCGAAGCTGTAAAAATTGAGATTGGTTCCGCTTTGCCGATGAAGGATAAATTAGAAATGAAAATTCGGGGGCGCGATTTGATCACCGGGTTGCCTCAAGATTTAGTCTTCAATTCTAATGAAGTCGCGGAAGCTATTCATTCCCATCTTTTAGATATTGCCGCGTCTGTTCAAAATGTTTTTAATAATACGCCACCAGAACTAGTCGCGGATATTATGGAGCGGGGGATCATTGTTTCTGGCGGCGGCGGTAACTTGCGCAACATTGATGAATTCTTTAAAAGAATGACCGGCGTGCATACCTATGTAGCGGAAGACCCCTTGTTTTGCGTGGCTAAGGGCACAGGATTGATTTTGAATCACCTCGATGTCTACAAACGAACTCTTCTTAATAAAAGGATTTAAGAAGCTCATTAAAGAGGGCAGATTGGCGCAGAGCTATCTTTTTTTCGGGCCGGATTCCGCAGGCCTTTTAGAATTCAGCCGAGGTTTGGCGGGGTTTTTAGAATATGGAAAGTGGGCGGAAGCAGAAAAGCCTTTTTTGGATACTTTATTTTTAAATCCTGAGGATTATCGGGACGTAAAACATTTTTTATGGCAGAAACCAGTGCAATCTCCAAGAAAGACTATTATTATTCCTGCCGCTCAAAAGTTGAGCGCCCAGGCGCAAAATACTATTTTAAAAATTTCAGAAGAGCCACCGGCTAACGCGATGATTATTTTATTAGTGAATGATCCGGATTCTTTAATTCCGACTTTAGCTTCCAGATTGCAAAAGGTATATTTCAATAATCCTCAGCCCGCTGTCGCAGGCGTGCAAAAATCTTTAGTGGAGGAATTTTTGAAAGCCACTACTGTGCGGCGTAAAGAAATCATTAAAGAAACAGTGGAAGATGATCAAGTTTTGGAAGGATTTGTAAGGGGCTTAATAAAAGATCTTAGCCGTGATAAGATAAAAAACTGGAAGGCATTGAAAGAGTTATCGCATCGCTGGTCGTTGATTAATCGGTATAACGTAAATAAGAAGCTGCAGTTAGAAGCAGCGTTGATATATTTATAAAAATGGTTATGGATCCCGTTAGAGGCAACCCATCTATGATTTTTGAAAGATTTCTTGATTTTAGGTATAAAAGTCGATTGCCGTTAAAACGGCCGAGTTACGATTGTCTAAAGACAATCTGTCTCTAACGGGATGGATAAAGCATTTAGTTTATTTTTATTAATAATTTTTGCCGGCATTTTGCTGTATTTTTTGCCGTTAGTTTGTAAGCCCTAAGGATATGGATCCCGTTAGAGGCAACCCATCTATGATTTTTGAAAGATTTCTTGATTTTAGGTATAAAAGTCGATTGCCATTAAAATGGCCGAGTTACGATTGTCTAAAGACAATCTGTCTCTAACGGGATGGATTTTGTAAAAGAGTTAGAACAAAAACTTAAAGCGATTGTTGATTCCTTTAAGCAGGAATTATTTGGTATACGCGCTAATCGTCCGAGTGCTAAGTTGGTGGAAGATATAAGAGTAGATTATACTGGGCAGTCATTGATGATTAAACAGTTGGGTTCTATTAGTATTGTTCCTCCTAAAGAAATTGATATCAATGTTTGGGACTCTAGCGCGGTGGCTTCGGTGGCTAAGGCGCTAGAGTCTTCTAAGCTTGGTCTTTCTGCGAACATTGACGGCAATCTTATTAGGATTAATCTTCCTTCCTTGACTCAAGAACGGCGCGATGAGCTGGCAAAATTAGTAAAGTCTATTGCGGAACAGAATCGCATTAAAATTAGGGCTGGCCGCGATGATGCCAATAAAAAGATTGAACAAATATTTAAAGAGAAAAAAATCAGCGAAGACCAAAAATTTAAAGATAGAAAGAAAATTCAGGAGGCGGTGGATAAGGTGAACAATGGAATAGAGGCCTTGTTAGCTGACAAGATTAAAGAAATAAATGAATGATTAAGTAATTAGCGACTAGTGCCTAGCGACTAGTCCGCCGAAGGCGGAATAAACTAGTGGCTAGTGGCTAGTGGCTAGTCTAATGATTATCGTATTAGTAATAATTGCCATTTCTATTTTAATTCTTGTTCATGAACTAGGGCATTTTTTAGTTGCCAAGAAATTCGGCCTTTTAGTAGAAGAGTTCGGTATTGGTTTTCCGCCAAGATTATTTTCTAAAAAAATCGGCGAAACGGTTTATAGCGTAAATCTTTTGCCTTTTGGGGGATTTGTAAAAATTTATGGAGAAAATCTAGAAACGGATAGCGCAGATTTGGAAAAAAACAGCCGGGCTTTTTATAATCAAAAATCATGGCGGCGATTATTAGTAATTATCGCCGGGGTAGTAATGAATTTTTTTCTTGGTTGGCTGGTAATGTCTGTTATTTTTATGATTGGCGCTCCGCAATCTTTAGTCATTACTGATGTTGTCGCGGATTCTCCGGCAGTTTTGGCTGGTTTTCAACCGGGCGACCAATTAGCTGGTTTTAAAAAATCCGTCGAGTTTATAAACTTTATTGATGTTAATAAGGGCAAGGAAATTACATTAGATGTCATTCGCGCAGGCGAAAATTTATCTATTCAGGTGGTGCCGAGGGTTTCGTCTCCAGTGGGACAAGGGGCATTGGGGATTGCGTTTGCCGAAGCAGGGTTAGAGAAAATGCCTTTTTTCACCAGTCTTTGGACAGGATTAAAAGCATCTGTGGGAATAGTAGCAATGATTTTCGTTTCCTTATTTCAGCTTTTATTTTCATTATTTACCGAAGGCCGGATTTTAGAGGGATTCGTCGGGCCAATTGGTATTTTTGGAGTTGCCAGCCAAGCCGCTGGATTGGGCGTGGTTTATTTGATGCAGTTGATAGGTTTAATTTCATTAAATCTTTTTGTCTTAAACATTTTGCCGTTTCCGGCTTTAGACGGCGGCCGAATGTTTTTCATTTTGTTAGAAAAAATTAAAGGCAAGCCCCTATCTGTTAATTTTGAACGATCTGCCAATGCTATTGGCTTTCTAGTTTTATTATTTCTGATGATTGCTGTGACAGTCAGGGATATTATTAAATTATTTTAGCAATATATTCTTTATTGTAGTGTTTTACATCCAGATAATAAGTCGTGGTTTATTATCTTAGTGTTGAGGTGGTGAGCTCGTGAAGGATTTGTAGTTTTATTATTTTGTTATATAATGTAGCTAGTTTTTTGATAATGCGAAGCGGGTAAATTTCTATTTAAGGAGGGGCGTAAATGAAGCACCTTAAAAGAGTAAAGTTCGCCGGGTTTATGATTTTAGTCGTATTTAGTTTGTTAGGGTTATTGAAGCTGATTAAATTTTCTGAATTACGAGCTGAATCGGCTGCTCAAGATTCTTGGAAGGCCCCCGAACGTGCTGCTAAAAAGAAAAATCCCATAATAAGAGATGATGCGGTTTTATCCGCAGGAAAGAGATTATATATTAAGAATTGTATTGAGTGCCATGGGTCGGCTGGTAGAGGAGACGGTTCAAACGTGAAGAATCTTGAGAAATTTCCGGGCGATTTTTCTGATGCGGAGGTGGCTGCTCAAACAGATGGGGAGTTATTTTGGAAAATTACTGAAGGCCGAAAGCCGATGCCCTCATTTAAAAATGATTTGGCAGAAGAGGAGCGATGGAAGATTATACATTATCTTCGGACTTTTGTTCCTCCGCGGGCAGAAGAAATAAGATTAATCATTGATCGTGCCGTAACTCCCGTTCTTGATCTTCATCACGGATTTATTTCTGAAAATCTTGATGAAATTAAGAAGGCTGGGACCAAATTGGTAGAAGCCTTGAAGCAGTCTCCGGATTCGCAAGCATTTCCGCCAGAGTTAGATAAACAGTTAAAAGCCTTAGACGAGGCGGCAATCCGGCTGAAGGCAGCAAGCGACTTTGCGGCCGCCAAGGCTGATTTTGCTAAAGTATCTCGGATTGTTGCGGATTGGATCGATTATTATTCTTATAGAGCAAAAGATGATTTATTGATTGTTACTTATCATAAAGATAAGGTTGAGGAAGATGAGATTTGGGTTCAACGAGAAGACTATATTAATAATCCCTATCATCAGCCGGGTAAAGATTTATATTCGGCTAAGCGTTCTGTAAGAAAAGTCAGTATTAAGCCGCCAGATTCTTCGTCAAAACAAGATAATGGAGGGAGTTCCAAATGACCAGAATCTTATTTTAATTTGCTATTATTAAGATTTGTTGTATAATGTAGCCAGTTTGATTGAAAAGTTAAACCGCGATTTTTGAGAGGAGCAGAATAATGAGCCGTACATTATTGTGTATTTTTTTAATGGGTTTGGGATTTATGTTGATGCACGCGCCTAGCGTATTCATTACCTTAATCGGCGTTCTGTTCTTTGTGACAGGCGGTCTTAGCGCGGAGTTTTTTCTGTTGCATTCTCGTGGTCATTTTAAGAGTCCTCGATAAATATTGGGGGCTTTTTTATTTGCGCAAAAAAACTTTGTAGACTCGCCAAAATTTTGCATAGCAAAAATTAGGCGAGTGCTCGATTTTGTGATAAAATTTATGTATTATAAATTTAATTAAAATCGGCATGCGGCAATCGCAACTTTTTACTAAAACTTCTAAAACCGCGCCCAAAGATGAGAAAGCGGTTAATGCGAAACTTTTAATTCGGGCTGGATTTGTGCGGAAAATGTCCGCTGGTATTTACGCTTATTTGCCGCTCGGGTGGCGGGTAATCCAGAAGATTGCCAATATTGTGCGAGAAGAAATGAACGCCATTGGCGGAGAAGAATTATTAATGCCTACGTTAGTCGCCAAAGAATATTGGGAAAAATCTAAACGCTGGGATAATGATGTTGTTTACAAAACGGAAGAGTCATCTGCTATCGGTCATCAGTCATCGTACGGGCTAGGTTGGACTCACGAAGAAGTTATTACTTATTTAGCCACTCATTTTATAAATTCTTATAAAGACTTGCCTGCCGTTAGGCATGGTTTGCCGTTGGCCGTTTATCAAATTCAAAATAAATTCCGCAATGAACCGCGGGCGAAAAATGGGCTTTTGCGCGGGCGAGAGTTTTTAATGAAAGATTTATATAGTTTTCATATTGATAAAGCTGATTTAGATCAATACTACGAACAAGTTACCGGCGCTTATAAAAAAGTTTTTCAGAGATTGTCTTTGGACACTAAAATTACGGAAGCTGCTGGCGGCGCTTTTACTCAAGAATATACGCACGAGTTTCAAGTTTTATCGCCGGCTGGCGAAGATGAAATTTTTTATTGCGCGAAATGCGATTTTTCTCAAAATAAAGAAATCTTTCAGGGTAAGGCGGGGGATAAATGTCAGAAATGCGGCGATAATATTCAACAATCCAATGCCATAGAGGTTGGCAATGTGTTTAAGCTCGGCACGCGCTATTCAGAGGCGTTTGACCTTCGGGTTACTAATAAAGAGGGTAAGAAAGATTTAGTCGTAATGGGCTCCTATGGTATTGGTATTACTCGGGCAATGGCTACTTTGGTAGAGGTTTATAACGATGATAAAGGGATTGTCTGGCCGGAAGCTGTTGCGCCTTTTAAGGTTCATTTAATAGCTCTTGGAGGCAAAGAAAAATCGAAGATTGAAAAGGAGGCGGATAAGGTTTATAATCAGCTGGAAAAAGCCGGCGTGGAGGTACTGTACGATGATCGGGATGTTTCTGCTGGGGAAAAGCTAGGTGATGCAGATTTGCTAGGCATGCCCTATCGCGCGGTAATTAGTGAAAAAACTGGAGATAAGATTGAGTTAAAACGGAGAAATAAGGATGGGGTTCAATCCGTATCTGTGACAGAATTATTAAAATTATTGAAATAACACAAACTATACGAATTGAACACGAATAACACGAAATTAGTTCGCGTCATTCGAATAAAATTTGCATTGTTTGTATTATATAGCATAAGCGTATGGGACTATTTAATTATTTTACTAAAGGTGTTGGCGTGGATCTGGGCACAGCCAATTTTATTATTTATGAAGAAGGCCGTGGCATTGTGGTTAATGAGCCTTCAGTGGCGGCGGTTAATAATCGCACTGGCCAAATTTTAGCGGTTGGCCAAGAGGCAAGAAAAATGGTGGGCCGCGCGCCCGCGCACGTGAATGTGGTTAGACCTTTAACTAACGGCGTGATATCGGATTTTGAAATGACCCAGGAATTGCTTCGCCATTTTTTAAAAAGAATGAGCGGGCAAAAATTGATGATGAATTTTAAGAGGGCGGTGGTGGGTGTTCCTAGTAATATTACTGAAGTAGAAAGAAAATCCGTGGAAGATGCGGTTACTGGAGTTGGCGTTTCTAAGGTTTATATTGTTGATGAGCCAGTGGCGGCGGCTTTAGGCGCGCGGCTCCCTTTAAATGAACCAACCGCTAATATGATTGTGGATATTGGTGGTGGCACTACGGAAATCGCTGTTATTTCTATGGGCGGTGCAGTAACATCCAAGAGTTTGAAAGTCGCAGGCGATAAATTTACCGAGGACATTATTCGATTTGTTCGAGATGAGTTTAAATTGGCAATCGGCGAGCCTACCGCTGAAGAGCTGAAAATTAATATTGGGTCCGCCATTCAAATGGATAAAAAGTTAGAAATGACTGTTCGGGGCAGAGATTTGGCAACCGGTTTGCCCAAAGAAGTCATTATTAAAGATAGCTATGTTCGCGCCGCTATTTCTAAGTCTTTGAGAAGCATTGTGGATTCGGTAAAGCAGGTGATTGAAATGACTCCGCCTGAATTAACTGGCGACATTTTAAAACGGGGCATTTATCTTTGCGGCGGCGGCAGTTTGCTCTTGGGTATTGATAAACTTTTAAGCAAGGAATTAACCGTTGCCACAACCTTAGTAGACGATCCTTTGACTTGCGTTGCCCGAGGCACGGGAGTTTTATTGGAAAGCTTTGAGGAATATAAAGACTTATTTCATCGCCCCTTTGCTCCTAAAGATATTAAGATGTAGGGGTGTTCAATGAGAGCCACCAGACTTTTGCCCTTAGCCGTGCTTTTAGCGATTTTTTTATTTAGTTCTTTTATTATTCCTAAATTTTTTAGATTTTCTCCTAAGGCGGATCAGCAGATTAATGAATTATATTTAGAGAATCAAAGTTTAAAATCTCGGTTAACAGCGAGCTTGCCAGAATTTAGAGGCGACTTTAAATTAGCTAAGGTTTATTCTTCTTATCCGTTTAATGATAAAAATGAGATTGCTATTAACTTAGGCAGCGCCGATGGCATTAAAGAGTCTTGGCCGGTAGTTCTTGGTTCCGATATCGTATTAGGAGAAGTTAAAAAAGTTTTTGAACGTTACAGCTTGGTACGGACAATCTTTGATCCGGAATGGCGTTTAGCTGTGCGTATTGGAGAAAATAAAATTAACGCTCTGTTAGAGGGTGGCGTTGAGCCTTCTTTAACCACTATTGATAAAAATAAAGTCATTAAAGAAGGCGATTTTATTTATGCTGTCGCTAAAGGCTTTCCTTATGGCGCTTTAATCGGCAAAGTTCAAAATATTTCCAGTTCTCCAAGTTCAATTTTTCAGGAAGCTAGTTTGGCGCTGCCTTATAACTTTAACAATGAGATCGTAGAGGTAAAGATTTTAACGGGCTATGGCCTATAAAATTATAGGAATTATTTTGTTGGTGGTTGTTGCGGCTTTTCTTCAAGGAGTCAATTTTTATATTTTTGGCGTAAAACCTAATTGGGTTTTAGCTGTTTTTTTAGCTTTAGCTTTTGTGGCAGATTTTTGGTTTTACCTTGTAATGGAATTCTCGGCTTTAATTGTTCTTCGTTTTCAACCAGCTTTTAGCTGGGAATTAGGGGCTTTAGCGGTAATTATATTTTTGGTTTTTATAGCAGCGCGCCAGTTGCCGTGGAAAGAATCTATTAATTTTTTATTTTTAACTTTTGCCTCCCCGACCCTATTTTATTTGTTGGTTAATCCAAAATTTTTGTATTTCCAAATAGGCATTTTCTTAATAGAATTATTTTACAATCTATTATTAGGATTAACAGTATTTTTTATTTTAAAAAATTATGCCCCAAAATCGAGATTTAGATTTTGAAGAATCGGTTTTTGACAGTTATGCCCAAGACTTGGACCATGTGGAATTTCCGCTTTCTCGGAAGGCCTTTATTTTGATTGTTGGTTTAGCGGGATTTTTACTAGCCATAGCTTTGTTCCGAGTCGCGGCCCTCAATTTATTTAACGGCGTTTTTTATAAAGCTCGGGCTGAAGCCAATGTTAATCGTGAAGTAATGATTCCGGCCTATCGCGGTATTATTGTGGATCGCTATGGCGAATCTTTGGTGGAGAACCAGCCATCTTTTAGCGTCTTTGTTAATTTGGCGGAGATTTTGCGTAATACCGAGAATTTTAATGGGGCGTTGATTAAGTTAGCTGAAGTTTTGGAGGTTAGCGTTGACGACATTTTTTTTAGAATTAATGAGGCCAGCGTGAATCAGAATCTTATTGCTGTTGGCCGTAATATTTCTCCAGATCAAATTATTGCTTTGGAGAGCTTAAAAATTAAAGGAGTCACTATTGAGGATGACTACGTCCGTTTTTATAAAACGGGGCCAGTTTTTTCTCATATTTTAGGTTATCCTGGCGAAGTTGATGTGGGTTTAGAGTCAATTTATGATGATCGTTTGCGCGGCCAGAATGGCATTTCTATAATTTTTGAAAATGTGAAGGGTGAGGGGATTGATAAGAAAATTCTAAGCGAAGCCGTTTCCGGGAAGGAGCTTCAGTTAACCATTGACGCTGGCTTGCAAGAATTTTTTTATAATCGACTGAATTCCGCGATTCATTCGCTGGGTAGCAAGGGCGGCGTGGGATTAGCTTTGAATCCCCAGAATGGAGAGGTGCTATCTTTAGTAAGTTTGCCGAGTTATGACAATAATTTATTTGCCCGTTCTGGTAATAGCCAGCAAAAAATTAAGCTTTTAAATGATGCTTCCCAGCCTCTTTTTAATAGGGCTGTATCCGGCGTATATAATCCAGGATCCACAATTAAACCATTAGTTGCTTTAGCGGCTTTACGCGAGGGCTTAATCACTCCAGACGCGGAAGTATTTTCCCGCGGTTATATTGAAATTCCTAATCCATATTTCCCGGATCAGCCAAGCAGGTTTGTGGATTGGAAACCGCATGGTTGGGTGGATGTTCATTCCGCTTTGGCGCGCTCCAGTAACGTTTATTTTTATACTTTAGGCGGGGGGTTGCCAGTGAGTGAGTCTTTGTTGTTACGGGGTTCAATTGGTATCAAGGGCTTGAGAATAGAAAAACTGCGAGCTTATTGGCAGAAGTTTTTATTAGATCAGAAAACTGGTATTGATTTGAGCGCGGAGAATTCTGGGTTTTTGCCGGATCCGGAAGAAAAAGAGAAGCGTACGGGGCAGATTTGGCGAATCGGCGATACTTACAACGTGAGCATTGGTCAGGGGGATCTTTTAGTTACGCCGTTGGAGCTTTTGAATTTTATTAGTTCCATTGCTAATGGAGGGAAAATATATCAGCCGCATCTTATAAGTGAGACACAGCCAAAAGTTTTATTGGATTATTCAGAATGGGCTAACGAAATTAAAGAAGTGCGGCTGGGAATGGAGGATGCGGTAAGCAAGTGGTACGGCACCGCAAGTCTTTTAAGTTCTTTGCCCATTGTGGCCGCCGCCAAAACCGGAACCGCGCAAATTCAGAATAATACCAAGACGAACGCTTTTTTCGTTGGTTATTTGCCCACTGAAGCTTTGGCGAACGCGGGCGCGCCCCTAGATAAGCAGATAGCTATTTTAGTTTTAGTAGAGAATGCCCGTGAAGGTGGTTTAAACGCAGTTCCGGTCGCGAAGGATGTTTTGGAATGGTATTATTACAATAGGTTAGCGACTAGTGATTAGTGCTTAGCGATTAGTAAATTTAAAATTATTTTTTTACTAGTGGCTAGTTACTAGTGGCTAAACACTAATTTTATGAATTCCGAATTGAGGCAAGATTTAGTTTCCGGCGATTGGATTGTAGTCGCCCCAGGGCGCGCTTGGCGGCCTAATTTTTTTGTTAAAAACAAATCTAAAAGGAAGCCCGATCTTATTAAGGGTTGCCCATTTGAGCATCCGCAGTTTTCTAAGAATGGAAAACCGGATTTAATATATCCTAATCATCAGGATTGGGTGGTTCAGGTTTTTCCTAATAAATATCCGGCGGTGATTCAGAAAAAGAAAAATATTCGCGCTGGGGTTTCTAAGCATGGCCCATACTCAATATTTCCCGGAGTTGGCTATCATGATTTAGTAGTTACTCGGGATCATTATAAAAATTTCCCTCGACTTTCTCGTGACAAGGCGAATTTAGTTTTTCGCGCTTTTCAGGATCGGTATTTAGTTTTAAGCGACCATGATTACATTGACTATGTTTCTATTTTGCATAATTGGGGGCCAACCGCTGGCGCTTCGGTTTTTCACCCGCATTACCAGATTATTTCTATCCCGATGGTGCCGCCGGACATTAACCACTCCTTAACTGGTTCAGCGCGCTATTTTAAAAGCCATAGAAAATGCGTGCATTGCGTGATGATTGATTTGGAGTTGAAAGAAAAAAAAAGAATTATATTTGAGAATGAGAAAGCGGTAGCTTTTGCGCCTTTTGTTTCCCGCGGCCCTTTTGAGGTGCGGGTATTTCCTAAAAGTCATTTGCCTTATTTTGAGAATACCTACGATGAAGATATGGAGTCGGTGGTGGAGGCGCTTCAGTATTCTTTGAGATCTCTTGAGAAAAATCTAGGAGACCCGGATTATAATTTTTTTATTCATACTTCGCCCATTAAAGATAAGGAGAAATATCGCCATTATCATTGGCATATTGAGATTACGCCCGTAATTTCTATTCGCGGCGGCTTTGAGTGGGGGACGGGCATTGATATTAATGTGATTGATCCAGATAATGCCGCTAAGATATTGAGAGTTTGATTATGCAATTTATTATTCCTGACCCGGATAAAAAAAGAAATCTTGTTAATTTGCTTCGTGGCGTAGGCTATCATTTTGATGGCAGCAAAGGCAGCGAGTTGGCTTTTTATCATTCTGTTTCCAGCGGCTTCTTTCCGCGTTTTCATATTTATATTCAATGGGTTGATGGCGGCTGGGCGGCGAATATCCATTTAGACCAGAAAAAGCCGTCGTATGAAGGCAGCCATGCTCATTCCGGGGAATATGAAGGTGAGATTATAGAAAAAGAAATTGCTCGATTAAAAAAAGCATTATTGCCAGATCTTCTTGCAAATCTTGAAGATCGATGTTAATATAGGCAAGTATTCTTTTACAAATGAGAAGGCTAAACCCCGAATTTAAAATTTGGGGTCGCCCGATCAAAACGCAGTTTTGATTTAGGGAGGTGACAGATGATGAATGTTATGTTGACGAAGCTGTTGGGATTTTTTCTGCTTCTTACTTTTGTGGTTTCTTTAACTGCCGCGATTTATGTTCCTTATTGTCGGAATAAATATAAGCCTAAGAAATCAAAAAATAATAAGGATGATGATTGCGGTTGCGGCGATAAAGGAGGTTGTTCTAATGACTGATCAAGAAGTTGTTAAGCGCGCTACGGACTTTGCTCGATCTTATAAGGGCCAGCCCTACAGTGAATCTGAATTTAATGAGCATTTATATTATGCTTTAGAGTCTTTAGTCAAAGCTGGCGCCACTGACGAACAGATTAAGCTTTTTAATAAAACGGTTAATAATCTGCCGTTAAAAGGAGGAAGTTTTAATTCGTATAGCGGAGATTAACTAAGATGTCCTCCGACGTTACGTCGGAGGGCTTTTTTATTGGTCAATAAATTGTTATATTTCTTATTAATGGATCCCGTTAGAGGCAATTAAAATAATGATGGCAAACAATACGATTCAATATATTAAAGCGTCGGTGGTTCTTAAAATGGCCGAGTTACGGTCGCCTTTGGCGACCTGCCTCTAACGGGATGGATTTTGATGTTTTAAGGCGTAATGTTTTGGAGGCGATTAAGAAAACTCAAGATGTTAAGGGTTTAGAGCAGATTCGTATTAAGTATTTGGGGCGCCAGGATGGCGAACTTATTAAGATTTTGCGTTCGTTAAAAGATTTATCGGTTGAGGAAAAAAGAAAGCTAGGACCGGCGGCTAATTTTTTGCGTAACGAATTGGAAGCCGCATTTATAAATAAGCTTGAAAATTTAAAATTAAAAATTAGAAATTCCCAATCTAATTTAGATGTTACTCTGCCCGGAAAGAAGGTTCCGGTTGGCCATTTACACCCGCTGACTTTAATGGAAAACCGGATTCGGGAAATTTTTCAAAGTTTAAGTTTTTCCGTAGTGGAAGGCCCGGAAGTAGAAAGCGATTACTATAATTTTGATGCTTTAAATATTCCAGCTAATCATCCAGCTCGAGATATGTGGGATACCTTTTGGCTTCGTCAAAAAGTTCAAAGTTCAAAGTTCAAAGTTCAAAGTCTCTTATTGCGTACCCACACTAGCCCGGTTCAAATTCGTTATATGGAAAAGCATCAGCCGCCGTTTCAAATAATTGTGCCCGGCCGGGTTTTTCGTTATGAGGCAACGGATGCCACTCACGAGATTAATTTTCATCAGATTGAGGGTTTGATGGTGGGGGAGGATGTTTCTTTGGCGAATTTTAAATATATTATTGAAGAGTTTTTAAAGCAATTATTTGGAAAAAATATTCATTTTCGATTTAGGCCCAGTTATTTCCCTTTTACTGAACCCAGTTTAGAAGTAGATATTCAGCTTGGCGGCAAATGGTTAGAAGTGATGGGCGCTGGAATGGTTCATCCCAAAGTTTTTGACGCTGTGAAATATAATTCAAAAGAAGTTAGGGGATTTGCTTTTGGCCTTGGTTTGGAAAGATTGGCAATGATTAAATATAAGATTGATGATATCCGATTATTTTATTCAGGTGATTTAAGATTTATAAAACAATTCTGATGGTTTTTTCCTATTCTCTATTTAAAAAGATCGTTTCTAAGATTCCTCCTAGGCCGCAGCTTCTGGAGCTTTTAAATTTTAGGATTTTTGAGGCAGAAGGCGAAGGTAAAAATAATTTAGAAATTTCTATTCCAGCTAATCGTTATTCCGATGCCGTAAGCCATTTCGGTTTAGCGAGGTTGATTTCTGCGGCAACCGGAGCAAAATTGATTGATTTAGTATTGGCTTCGGCAAAAAGCCGTTCCGAATCTGATAAATTTCAGATAAAAATTTCCTCTAAAAAGCAGTGCTCTCGTTATAGCGGCCTTTATGCGGAATTTTCTAATTTAAAATCTTCGCCTCAATGGCTTAAAGATGTTTTGGCGGATTGCGGCTTGCGTTCTATTAATTCCGTGGTGGATGTAATGAATTATGTGATGTTAGAAATTGGCCAGCCGCTTCATGCTTTTGACGCGGATTTAATTTCTGGGGCTATTGATGTCCGTCTGGCAAAAAATGGTGAAAAAATAACCACCTTAGATGGCGCAGAGCTTAAATTAACTAATCAGGACCTATTAATTGCCGATGATAAGAGGCCGTTAGCCATCGCTGGCATTAAAGGCGGGAAAACTGCGGAAGTGAATACCCAAACTAAAAGAATTATTGTGGAAGCGGCAAATTTTGATGGCGCTTCAATTTATCGCACTGCTCGCCGTTTGAATTTATTCACTGACGCGGGCACAAGATTTGCCCATGGCCTAAGCCCTTATTTGGTGGAAAGAGGGATTCGCCGCGCGGCCCAGCTTTTAAAAGAAATTTGCGGCGCAAAAATAGGCGATTGGGTGGACGTTGATTACAGCAAATTGGACAAAACTGTTTTGAAATTTGATGTTAAAAAGTTTAATGCCCTTACCGGTTTTAATTTAGAGGAAAAAGTTTGTTTGGAATATTTGAAACGGCTTGGTTTTGAGATTAAGGGCGATTTAGTAACAGCGCCACCGGAGCGTATGGACATTGAATCATTTGAAGATTTAGCTGAAGAAATTGTTAATCTTCATAGCTATGATGAATTGCCGGCTATCGCGCCGAAGATGATCTTAAAGCCATCGGGTCAAGAAGATTCGGTGGTGCTGAAGAGTAAAAGCAGGAAGCTTTTAGCGGGTTTGGGATTAAATGAGGTTTATAATTATTCTTTTGTTGCAGGATTAAAAGATCAAAATTTCATTTGGTATTCCAATAATGCCAAACTTGTAGAGTTAGAAAATCCGATTGCGGAAGATAAAAAATATCTGCGGCCAAGTTTATTGCTGGGGCTTTTGAAAAATGTGGAAGATAACTGGCGATTTAATGACGAAGTGAGAATTTTTGAGATTGGCAGGGTTTTTGCTGAAGAGAAGGGCGGGCTTTCAGAGAAATTAATGTTGGGATTAGCGCTAGGCCTTAAAAAACAGCGGCCATTTTTGGAATTAAAAGGTTCGTTGGATTCATTTTTTAGCGGCGTTGGTTTATTGGAGCACGACTTTGTTCCGGTTGGCGACAATTTGCGCATAGAGTCCGATCATCATGTTTTGGGTTATGTTCGGGCGGCGCAGGCGGATATTGCGGTTGCGGAAATTGATTTAACTAAATTAGTTAGTTTAATCCAGGAAGAAAAAGAATATCGCCCGCTTTCTAAATATCCTTCAATAGTTCGGGATCTTTCATTTATTGTGGACGCGGAAACACGGGTGGGAGATATTCAAAATATTTTAGAAAATATCAGCAAATTAGTAGAAGATGTGGATTTGGTGGATTGGTTTCAGGATGAACAAAAACTGGGCACTGACAAAAAAAGCTTAACTTTTCGTTTGGTTTTTCAATCCGAAGAGCGCACGCTTACAGACGAGGAAGTGGGCAAGGAAATGGAGAGGGTAGTTTCAGCCTTAGAGAAGAAATTTGATATAGAGGTTAGGTAAGATTATTTTTCTCATTTTTATCATTGCGATTCGCCAGTTGGCGAATACGAAGCCCTGCCTGCCGGCAGGCAGGAATCTTACAATGTAATAAAAAAAGAAGCCCCAGTTGGGGCTTCAGGCAATTTGTTCTTAGTTCAATGTTCAGTGTTTTTCGTTCATTGTCAGCTTTTTGGCATTCCTTCTTCGTGTCCTGCGCGGGTTTGCCAGCGCATTTGGCATTCTCGTAGTTCTGCTAATGTCAGCGCGTTTACGTAACTCATTGCGGAACTTAGATTCTTGATTAGCACTTCAATCACTGGGCCAACGCTTCCCTTGTAAGGAACGCGCCGAGGTTCTCCTTCCGGAGCTCTAATATCATCTAGCGATCCTTTTGCCAGTCGGTCGAGTTGCAGTTCCAGCGATGCGGATCCGCGATACACCTTAAATTTTTGGCCTTTGTCCATTTGTAGTTCGCCCGGAGATTCGTCTGTTCCCGCTAAAGCGCTGCCGAGCATGACAACACTGGCGCCAGCTGCTAGAGCTTTGGCAAAATCTCCGCCTTTGGCAATGCCGCCATCAGCAATAATTGGGATATCTTCCGCAACCGCAGCGCATTCCGCGATAGCGGTAAGTTGAGGCATTCCTACTCCAGTTTCTTCTCGAGTTTTACACGCAGAGCCCGGACCTATGCCAACTTTGACTGCATCAGCTCCCGCGTCAATCAGCAGTCTTGTTCCTTCGGGGTTGTCTACATTCCCAACCACTAACTGTGCTTTAGGAAATTCTTTTTTGATTTTTTGAATTGTTTCTTGAACTCGAAGAGCATTGGCTCGGGCAGTGTCTAATAGAATAGCATCGGCTCCCGCGCCACATAATTGCCCAACTTCTTCCAGGATGTTATCAGGCAAGCCAACTGTAGCTCCTACCAGTAATCTTCCTTTTCGGTCTCTGGCCGCCATTGGGAATTGAGACCGCTTAACTACGTCTTTAGCGGTAATCAGTCCGACGGGCTGATTCTTTTCGTCTATTAGCGGAAGTTTTTCAATCTTTTTTGCGTCCAGAATTTTGATAGCCTCTTGAATGGTGATCCCCGGATTAGCTGTTACCAAAGCTTTTGTCATTACATCTTCAACTCGTAAGGATTTTAGAGCTTCGTCAGTTTGATATCTTTTAAATTGCACATCGCGATTGGTAAGAATGCCGACTAAAACCCCATCGTCATTCACTACTAAAACAGCAGAAGTTTTGTTGAGTTTCATGAAATCCAAAGCTTCTTTAAGCGAGATGCCAGGTTTTACGCACCAGGGATTTTCAATGATTTCATTGTCGGCTCTTTTGACTTCCCGTACTTGCGATACTCGGTCTTTGATTGGCATGAACTGATGAATAAATCCTAGGCCGCCTTTTCGAGCAATCGCAATGGCCATGGCTGATTCGGTGACATCGGCCATATTAGAAGAAATAATCGGAATATTCAGCCGCGTTTTTTTTGTCAGTTGAGTGCGCAAGTTTTCAACAGATCCGCTGATTTCGCTTCGGCTCTTGATTCGGGACGTCCGGTCTACCAAAAAGATATCAGGGAAAGTTACGGCAATATGAAGTGGCAGACCTTTGCTTCTTAAGTATTGCCTTACTATTTTTCTTATTTGGGTATTGTGAATCATGGCGCCTCCCATGGGAATTGAACCCAACGGTCGTCTTTTTCTCTGATCCAGATATCGGGTGTAATAGTGCTTTGAGGATGCTTGAATAGAGTAACAATGAAAGAGCCGCAATTGTTGAAGTTCCAGAGAGTTTGTCCGGTGTCGGCGATATCGTCCACTACTAAAGTTTTTTCCCAGAATTCTGGCATATAAAATGACATAAAACCAAAATTGTTGGGAAGACCTGGTTTTCTTTCTCTATCGGGACAAAGAAGATGAGAGAGTTTTACAGCTAGTATGACTCCTCCCCGGGGCGGCCCGTAAATATATTTAAATTTTTTACCCCACGCTTTTATAGTGTCAGCAATTTTTCGAGCGTCTACCTCAAATTCTTCCCAGGTATAAACCTGAATGCCTGCATTGGGTGGCTGGTTAGCCATGTGTTGCCTCCCTAAATCAAAACGAAGTTTTGATCGGCTATAGCCCGATGGGCTCGCCCATTTAGGTGCGAACAATTTGCAAAGTAAATTGTTTTAGCTTTTTCAAATTTCAACGAACAACGCATTTTAGCGTAGCATTTTTAGTATAGCTTCGCAATAACTTTCTCTTTCTTTTAACTCTCTTTTTTGTTATAATAAAGAAATCTGCAATGGCAAAATTTAAGGGTAAATCAAAAGAAAAAAAAGCTTCCAAGATAGAGAATAAAGAGCCTTCTTATACCGCTAAAGACATCTATGTTTTAGAGGGTTTAGAACCGGTGCGTAAGCGCCCGGGAATGTATATCGGTTCAACCAGCGCCGATGGTTTGCATCATTTAATTTGGGAGGTAGTGGACAATAGTATTGACGAGGCGATGGCTGGTTATGCGAAAAACATCCGCGTGGAAATTTTGCCGGGCAATCGGGTAGCGGTTACGGATGATGGCCGCGGCATTCCGGTGGAAATCCATAAACAGACCAAAAAATCCGCGTTGGAAACCGTAATGACCACCCTGCATGCCGGAGGAAAATTCGGCGGCGAATCCTATAAAGTTTCCGGAGGCTTGCACGGCGTAGGCGTTTCTGTTGTTTGCGCGCTTTCTATTTGGATGAAAGTTGAAGTTTCCCGCGATGGCGGTTTATATGAGCAGGAATACAAAATAGGCGTTCCGCAATACAAAGTTAAGAAAACCGGCAAGAGCGCCAGTACCGGTACTAAAGTTACTTTTGAGCCGGACGCGACAATTTTTACTACTGTAGAATTTGATGTTAAGCGTGTTATAGATCATTTGCGCCAGCAAGCTTTTTTAACGAAAGGCGTGAAAATTGAGATAATAGACACTCGTAAATCAGAGATGATTGCGGGATACCACGCTTTTTATTTTGATGGCGGGCTTTTATCTTTTGTTAAATATTTGAATTCTACGGAAAAAGTTGTGCAAGACACTCCTTTTTATGTTCATAAACAGGACGGCAAGGTGGAAGTAGAAGCGGCTTTTTCTTATAACAATGATATTGATACGGAAGAGTTAAGTTTTGCTAATAATATTTACACTCCGGACGGAGGAATGCACTTGACTGGGTTTCGTTCCGCCTTAACTCGCTATTTGAATGATTTTGCCAGGCAATATGAATATATTAAAAAAGATGATGATAATTTTACCGGCGATGATGTGCGTGAGGGTTTAACTGCGGTTGTGGCGGTTAAAATTCCGGAACCGCAATTTGAAGGTCAGACGAAAGCCAGATTAGGAAGTCCGGAAGCTCGCACAGCGGTGGAAAGCGTAGTCGGCGAAGCCCTCAAAGATTTTTTAGAAAGAAATTCTGCCGACGCGCGCCGGATAGTAGAAAAATGTTTATTATCGGTTAAGGCTCGCAAGGCTGCTAAGGCCGCGAAGGAAACTATTTTGCGCAAAGGCGCCCTGGAAGGTATGCTATTGCCGGGTAAATTAGCGGATTGCAGTTCGCGTAACCCGGAAGAATCCGAATTATTTATTGTTGAGGGTGATTCTGCAGGCGGCAGCGCCAAACAGGGAAGAGATCGGCGCGTTCAAGCCATTTTGCCTTTACGGGGTAAGATTTTGAATGTGGAAAAGTCACGCGTGGATAAGATGATTGTTAATAAAGAAATTAAGTCTTTAGTGATGGCTTTGGGGACCGCCATCGCCGAGTCTTTTGATATTGCTCGATTGCGTTATCACAAAATTATTTTAATGACTGATGCTGACGTGGATGGCGCCCATATTCGCACTTTGCTTTTAACTCTTTTTTATCGTTATTTCCGACCGGTGATGGAAAGCGGGCATGTTTTTATTGCCACTCCGCCTTTATTTCGTGTTCAAAAAGGAAAGGATATTCATTATGCCTATAAAGAAGAAGATAAAGATAAGTTGGTGAAGCAGTTGGGAAGCGGTGATGGCGAGAAGGGGTTGTCTATTAGCCGCTATAAGGGTCTTGGTGAAATGAATCCGGATCAACTTTGGGAAACCACCATGAATCCTGACACTCGGCTTTTGAAGAAGGTTAATATTCGTGACGCTCAGGAGACTGATAAACTTTTTGATATTTTAATGGGAGAAGAAGTGGAGCCGAGAAAACAATTTATTCAGTCGCAAGCGCAGTTTGTAAAAAACCTAGATGTTTAATATGACTTTCATCCTGAGCTTGTCGAAGGATGAAACCTTGACGTTTAAATTAAGTTGGGTTAAAATAATACAAACCTACGAAAGTATACGAACACCGCGAATAATTTATAATTTTCGCAGTATTCGCATACGTTCGCATTGTTAACATTATGTTAAATAAAATTAAATTATTTTTACAAGAGTCACAGCAAGAGTTTAAAAAGGTGAATTGGCCGAGTTCTAGCGAAACGGTGCGTTTGACCATGGTAGTTATTATGATGTCTTTAGGGGTTTCGGTTTTTCTCGGCCTTTTAGACTTTATTTTTTCCACGGCGTTACAAAAGCTTTTAATTTAAAATGAGCGAAGTTGTGCAAGACAAAAATCGTCATTGGTACGCGATTCACACTTATTCGGGCTACGAAGATGCGGTGGCGCGTTATTTAAAGCAACGCGTAGATTCGTTAGCGATGAACGATAAAATTTTTAATATTATTGTTCCTAAGGAAACGAAGATTAAAATTAAGAATGGCAAGCGCCGAACTATAGAAGAAAAAATTTATCCCGGTTATGTATTGGTGGATATGATGTTGACCGATGATTCTTGGTATGTGGTTCGGAATACTCCTCGGGTAACTGGTTTTGTGGGTTCGGATACCACTACGCCGATTCCTCTTTCTAAAGAAGAAATTGATGCTTTGATGGCTAGAATGGTTGGTGAAGATTCCAAGAAATTTAAAGTTGAACTTTCAGTGGGAGAATCAGTTAAGATTATTGACGGCCCATTCAAGGAATACCAAGCTAAAGTTATAGAGATTGATGAAGAAAAAGGAAGAGTTAAAGTTGCGGTTCCGATTTTCAATCGAGATACGATAGTGGAGTTAGATTCCTTGCAAGTACAAAAAATATAAAAATAAAGGTGTGGCTCCCCGCACTAATTTTGCGGGTAATGCTTGGGCGATCCGCTTCGCCCATTAAGGGATGTGTCTATTCGACACACGCGGATCGCGACCTTTACAATAACCATCGTTTAAACTACAATTTATTATAAATTATCTAGGCAAAATTAGTGCGGGGTGCTCATTTTTGTAGTCAATCGCTCCGCTCTTGAACAAAAATGGCAAAACCAATCAAAACAACCTTAAAGCTTCAGATTCCGGCGGGCGCCGCGAACCCGGCTCCTCCGATTGGGCCTGCTTTGGGCCAACACGGCGTGAATATTGCTGAATTTTGTAAGCAGTTTAATGAAGCCACTAAAACTATGACGGGCGATATTGTTCCTGCGGAAATTACGATTTATGAAGATCGCAGTTTTACTTTTAAATTAAAAACTCCGCCCGCTTCAGCTTTATTAAAAAAGGCTGCTGGAATTGAAAAGGGATCAGGCAATCCAATTCTTACTAAAGTTGGCAAGGTTACTAAAGAAGATTTACGTAAAATTGCAGAGCGAAAGATGCCCGATTTAAATACCGACAATGTTGAGGCAGCGATGCGCATTATTGCTGGCACTGCCAAGAATATGGGAATAGAGGTGATAGAGTAGAGGATTTTGGTATTTTCGGAGATATGCTTTTCGGAACCAGAATAATTAGCTCCAGCGGGCTAATTTTCTTTTCCCTCGGCGATTTTTCGTTCGTTGAAAATTATAACGAACGAGCCATGTAAAATCGCCTCCGGGACATTCCGAGCCAGCATACCATCCTCAACCAACATCCAATAATATTTTGACTTTTTACATAGCTAATGCTATTATCTCTGGGGTTGTTTAAAAATTGAAGGCTAAACCTCGAATTTTCGAGGTCGCTCGATCAAAACCTCGTTTTGATTTAGGGAGATGGCAAATGGCCAAAGTTTGCGATCACACGAGCGTGGGTTTGCTTTTATCATATCAGAATAACAATGATTGGCAGTTACGTTTTTTAATGATAGAGCGGCATAATTATCCTCAAGCAATAGCTTTGCCAGCTGGGCATTGTGATGGCGACGATTTCTATAAAGCTATACGGCGTGAAGGTAAGGAAGAAGTCGGGATAGATCTCGGAAATTTAAATTTGAATTTTGTTGCAAGAATAGATAATCCCTGTAAACGTCAGGATGGATCTCACCATATTTGGGGAATTTTTGAGGGATATTTTTATAGTGGTACTGTAGCTGCTGGCAGCGATGCTAAAAGATTTTTCTGGGCCACTCTTGACGAGTTAAGAAAATTTTCTCAAAGAACCGAATTTTTTATGAAGAAATATTCTGTTGATTGGCAGGACGTTGGTAAGTTGACTAAGGCCATTTTTGGCGATCCACAGAATCCTCAAGTTGATCCGGATTGGCAAAAGGAAATGGGCCTTGAGCCGGTGTGGTATTATATACTGAAGAAATTGATGTATATTTAGTGATTTGACTGCCCTTACGAGGGCGGTTTTTATATGCCGAATTTTAAAACGAAAACCGGGACTTTTAGGTCGTGAAAGGACAGTTATATCTAAGTGCTATCCTATAGGATAGCACTTAGATATTCAGAGTTTGAATTATAAAGAAACCACGGACTTTAGTTCGTAGAATTTTATTGGTACGGGGTTGCGGAGGCGGTTTTTATTTTCTATAATCTTATTACGTTCTTTTACATAAATAAAAAGACTAAAACAATTTGCTTTGCAAATTGTTCGCCCCTAAATGGGCGAGCCCATCGGGCTATAGCCGATCAAAACCCCGTTTTGATTTAGGGAGGCATATGTGGATAAAACCGAACGTCCGCAGTGGGACGAAATTTTTCTTTTAATGGCCGCGGTGTTTTCATCTCGGGGGTCTTGCGATCGTTTACTGACTTCCTGTTTTTTAGTGAAGAATAAACGGATTGTTGGAGTTGGTTATAATGGCGCGGTGGCCGGTCTTTCTAATTGTGATGAAGTGGGGCATTTAATGGTTGATAATCATTGCGTTCGGACTATTCATGGCGAAGATAATGCTGTAAATAATGCCGTTGCTGACTTAGATGGCGCCACGGCTTATGTTATTGCCACTCCTTGTTTAGATTGCGTTAAGAATCTTTTACAAAAAGGGATTAAGCGCATTGTCTATGTGGGTATTTACGCAAATTCTAAAGGATTAGAGCATATTGAGAGTTTTTGTAAGGAAAAGGCCGTGGTTTTAGATCATTTCAGCGATCCAAGAATTCTTCTGTCAATCTTGCGAAAAGTGCTTAATCGTTTGCGTGGTCCGGGGGGAATTTTAAAAGATATTCCCGAAGAAGAAATATTTTTATTGTTAAGGGGCAATAATAATTTTTCAACTTAATATGATCATTAAAGTGATTATCAAAAATAGTACAGTCCGAAAATTTTCGGACTGTTTTTAATTCGTATAACAATTAGTTATCAGGATGATATAATAAAAATAATCAACATGAAAAAGGGAAAATTTATTGTTTTAGACGGGGTAGATGGATCGGGTAAGGGAACTCAATTAGCTAAGCTAGCCGAATTTATTTTTCGGACTGATAAGAGTAAGCAGGTTGTATTAACTAGAGAGCCTTTTAAGTACAATTTAGAAATTAGAAAAATTCTAAAAAAAGAAAAAAAACCGCAAGCTCAATCTGAGAAATTAACAAGGCTTTTTGTAAAAGATCGGATTTTTCACACTAGCGTCATTAAAAAACTAACGCTTTTAGGTTTTGATGTTGTTTGCGACCGCTATAAATATTCCACTTTGGCTTATCAGCAAACGCAAGGCATTCCGTTGGCAAAATTGTTAGAGATGCACAAAGGCATTTTATTGCCTGATTTAGCAATTATTATAGATATTCCGGTTAGGGCGGTCTTAGCTAGGATTCACAAAGATCTTAATAGGAAATTTAAAGAAATGTTTGAGCAGGAGGAATTTCAAGAAAAATTGCGCCAGAATTTTCTGGCTTTGCCTAAGCAGTTGCCGGATGAAAAAATCGTGATTATAGACGGCAATCGTTCTCCGGAAAAAGTTTTTGAATTAATCAAAAAAGAAGTAGATACAATTTTGTGATTACCGCGGCCCCACACCGCGGTTTTTTATTTTATTATCCATGATTTCGCGCTCTTGCTCTTAGTAAGAGAGTCTGTTATTTTCTAAGTAGTTTGAACCTCACACATAAACGATATGTGTGGAATGAACCTTGAAAATCAAAGTGAAAGGAGGCGAATTCAATGAGATCATTAGTAATGTGTGGCAGCCGTAAATTCAAAGATTATTTTGACGTTTTTGCTCTTTTCTTTCGAAAACGCAACGTTGTGGTTAATTACCCAAATTTTCATTATCAGCGAAAGAAAACTGTTTATATTCCCGAACTTATGTTTGTTCGATCGCCAGCCCAACGGTTAAGGGTTTCGGGATTAGTTCATACGCATATTCAGAAAATTAGGGAGACTGCAGGTGAAGGCGGAGTTTGTCTGATTGTAAATCCATTGCCTAAATGCGGCCAGAAATTGCCTTTTGGATATATCGGAGACAACACGATTCTGGAAATTGGAGTTGCTATAACTCTTGGTATGAGAGTGTTGATGTTGCGTCCATTTGATGAGGTAAGTATTATGTCAGTGGTGCCCGCGGATGACAAGAGCCGGTTTTTCGTTTTGGTTCATCCGAAATTGGATCCGTGTGATCCGGATGTTGTTTGGCCTTGGCTAAGGAGGTTTCTCAATGGCTCATAAACCTTGCTGTCAATCTGTTGGCGCGATAATCAAAAATAGCAAAGGGGAATATTTAACTCTTTATCGAAAATTAAAGCCAATTGGTTTAGGTTTGCCGGCCGGCCATGTGGAATTTGGAGAAACTCCGGAAGAAGCATTTTTAAGAGAAACGCACGAGGAGGTTGGAATTCGGCCTAAAAAGTATCGGATTGTTTTGAGGGGCGTAATTCCCGGTGTTTGTCGTCGGGGTGCCAAAAAGCATTATTGGACTGTTTTTAGGGTTGAAAAATATTTTGGCAAACCCCATCGAAAAGAAAAATCCAAGCATGCTAACGTGAAGTTCAAGAGCGTTAAAGAGATTCGGGAATATTTAGATAGCAATGACGTTGATCCTGCTTGGGTAGAAATTTTCAATCGTTTGAATATTATCAAGAGATGATTGCCGATAAGCATTAAGCGATAGCCGGGCGCATTTGTTAAGCCCGGCTTTTTTATTGTATATTATTCACAGCTTTGATCTTTGATATTTAAAGGGGGTTTTATGAGTTGTCAAAAACGTTGCCTTTATCGGACTTATTTAGCCGGTCCGATGCAAAATGTCGCTTACAGTGGCGCTGGTTGGCGCCAAAGATTGGGTATTTTGCTAGAACATTTAAGAATTCGGGTTCAGGATCCCGTTAAAAGCGAATCTGCCAAAACCGGACTTCGGCCCGCTAGAACTAAGGTTAGATTGAAAATGCTCACTGCCCTAGCTATTCATGGAGATAAAGAAGCGGAAAAGAAGTTCCGACGGATGATTAAAAAAGTGGTTAAGGCCGATTTTTCTTGCGTTCATTCCTCGCATTTTATTATCGCTACCGTTATCGAGAATGTTGTTTCCATTGGCACGACTGCCGAGATTATTGAGGCCGCTAGGAAAAAAATTCCGATTTACGTCCTTTATCTTGGCAGAATAGAGAATTTTCCCCATTGGATGCTTTATTATATTTTTCATTCGCAGGGAAAAATTTTCCCCATGAAACATAAAAGAGATTTTTTAGGCTTGATTGATTTCTTGAAGACTAAATTTGCTTTGAGGAGGCTGGAAAATGAACATTCCTGATTTCAAAAAATGGAAATCAATAGCTGTAGAGTCAATCTTTTTAGATATCACTCGATTGAGAATTTATTACCAAGAAGCCGAGCTGGAAGATGAAGGAGAGATTTATTGGGTTGGTTATCGGATAAGATATTTTGATCCAGATACTTTAGGTCGGGGAACGGCTTTTAATTTTTTTGGAAAGGGCGAGGTTTTAAGGATTTGGCGGAGCGGCTCCAAGATGCGCCGGATAACTATTTTCACTCCAAGCGGCTGGAAAGAATTTGATGCCGAGGAGTATTCTCTTAGGCTGATTTGCCTGCTGAAAGCGCTTAAATTTTCGGTTATTCATATTACCTTACAAGGAAAAGAAGCTTGGCGAGGCCAAGAAGTATTTCGAGTTGTTAAATAATCCCGTGCATAAGTTTTATGCGCGGGATTTTGCTATAATATCAATAAGGTTAGATAAATCTATGAATAATTACGTTCTTACAATTGGATTAGAAATTCATGCAGAGTTAAAAACTCGCACGAAAATGTTTTGCGATTGTTTAAACGATCCTTTGGAAAAACATCCTAACGCGAATGTTTGCGTTGTTTGTTTGGCGCATCCGGGTTCTTTGCCCGTGATTAATAAAGCCGCGGTGGAAGCGGTTTTGAAAGTTGGGATGGCGTTGAATGGCGATATTCCGCAGTTTTCTAAATTTGACCGGAAAAATTATTTTTATCCGGATTTGCCTAAGGGCTATCAAATTTCCCAATATGATTTGCCTTTAGTATTTGGCGGGATGCTGCGTGGAGTTCGTTTGCGCCGTGTGCATTTGGAAGAGGATACTGCGAGACTCGCTCACGAGTCGAGTCCCGACAGCGCGTCGGGAGTACACCATAGTAGCTCCGATGCAAAGTCGGAGCGACCAACTTCGTTGGTCGATTTCAACCGCGCCGGCGTTCCTTTGATGGAATTAGTTACCGAGCCGGATATTAAAAACGCGGATCAAGCTGTGGAGTTTGCTAAGGAACTTCAGTTAATTTTGCGGTATTTAGGAGTTTCTGATGCGGATATGGAAAAAGGACAAATGCGGGTAGAGGCGAATGTATCAATTCAACAAATAACAAATGACAAATTACAAATAACAAAAGAGCTGGGCACAAAAGTAGAAGTTAAAAATATCAATTCTTTTAAAGCGGTTTATGATGCGATTGAATATGAGCTTAAGCGCCAAGAGGAAGTTTTGGAAGGAGGCGGAAAAATCCATCAGGAAACTCGCGGGTGGGATGAGAAAAAAGGCGTAACGGTATCGCAAAGAATGAAAGAAGAAGCTCACGATTACCGCTATTTTCCGGAGCCGGATTTGTCCCAAATGGATTTAAGTAAGTTTGATTGGCAGGCTTTAAAGCTGGCAATTCCTGAATTGCCGCCCGCAAAACGTTCGCGGTTTTCTAAAGAGTACGGTTTTACGCCAGAGCAAGCGGAAATTTTGATAACCGATAGAAATATGGCGGAGTTTTTTGAAGAAGCCGCCTCGGAATTAAAAGAGGAATTACCGGACACTAAAGATTATTCGCTTCTTTATAATTATTTAGTGAGTGATCTTCGGGGTTTTTTAATAGAAAAAGGGATTGGCTTAAAAGAGTCCAAAATTTCTCCGGAGAATTTTGCGGATTTAATGATTTTAGTTTCGTCAGGAAAGATTAATAGCCGAGTCGCTAAAGATTTATTGGCGAAGATGGAAGAAACCGGTCTTGATCCGCAGGAGATTGTTAAAAGCGAAGGATTAGAGCAAGTTTCCGGAGAAGGCGAGTTGTTTAAAATTGCTGAAGAGGTGATGAAAGAAAATCTATCCGCAGTTGAAGATTATAAAAAAGGTAAAGCCCAAGCCTTGCAATTCTTAGTCGGAAAAACTATGGCGCGCTTAAAAGGCCGCGGCAATCCCACAATTTTGCAGGAGATATTTAAAAAATTGCTTTTATAAGATTTAAAATTAATATGGACAAAGAACCAAAAACTGAAAAAAGTTTAGAAGAAAAATTGCGAGAAGACGGGTTCCGCATTGAGAAAGCCCAGGTAGAGAATGAACCGCGGCAATGTGAGGGGTGCATGAAAGAAGATAATTTTAAATTTCATGACAGGGGTTGGTTGTTGGAAGGATCGTTTTATTGCGAAAATCATAAAGCGGGAGCTTTGGAGGTTTTACGGAAAATAAATGAAGATGGGAAAAGTAATCCATTAACAGGAATTTGAGGCAACCCTTTTTAAAAAGTCTTATTTTTAATTTCTGCGAGCAATTTTTTTACTAGATCTTTAACTGGCAGAGTCTGGGATTCTTTAGTTTTGTAATAACGCGCGCTGACGGTTTTGGCGGCTATTTCTTTTTCGCCGACTATTAAAATATAGGGCACATGGCGAAGTTCGGCTTCGCGGATTTTTTTACCGATAGTGTCGTTGCCAATATTTAATTTAGTCCTGATGCCTTTGGTGGAAAGTTTTTTTGCTATTTGTTTTGCGTATTTGGCGTGGCTTTCCGCAATGCTCATTATTTCTGCTTGGACAGGGGAAAGCCACAACGGCAGTCGGCCATCCGTATGCTCTAAAAGCATTCCAATAAATCTCTCAAAAGACCCGAAAAAGGCTCGGTGAATGACCCACGGAAGTTTTTTAGAGCCATCTTTGGCGACGTAGTATGTTTCAAATTGTTTAGGAAGCATTACTAGGTCAAGCTGTTCGGTTGCCATTTGCCAATCGCGTCCCTGTGAGTCAATTAGGTGCGCTTCAATTTTTGGTCCGTAAAAAGCTCCTTCACCCTCGGCAATTTTAAATTCTTTTCCAGCATCTTTTAGTGCGTCTGATAAAGATTTTTCTGCTTTGTCCCAATCAGATTTTAAGCCGAGAGCCTTTTCTGGCCGGGTGGCAAGAATGTAGGTAGGTTTAAGATCAAACATCGCATAAAATTTATCAATAACGCCAATAATCGCCACCATTTCTTTTTTAACTTGGTTGGGCATCGCATAAGTATGCGCATCATCCATTGTAATTTGGCGTACTCGGAACATTCCTCCTAATGTGCCGGAGAGTTCGTTGCGATGCAGACGACCAATTTCCGCCAGCCGTAATGGCAAGTCTTTATAGCTGCGAACGCGTGAGTTAAATATATAAGACGACTCCGGACAATTCATTGGTTTTAGAATCATTTTTTCTTTATCATCTCGAGGATTAGTAAAATAGAACATATTATCTTTGAAAAATTGCCAATGGCCGGATTTTTCAAAAACTTCTTGTTTAACCATGATTGGTGTGGACACCTCTTCATATCCGGTTCTATCCATTTCTTCACGCAGCCATTTTTCTAGCTCTTTAAAGATAATCATTCCGTTGTTATGCCAAAACGGCGCTCCCGGAGCGATTTCTTGAAAAGAGAAGAGATCTAGCGCTTGCCCGATTTCCCGGTGGTCACGCATCTTTTTTGGTTCATTAGATTCCATAAACTATATTGTATAACAGACGGGTGGTTAGCGACTAGTGTTGAGTGACTAACCCGACTAATTATTTATTGTCCGTCGGACTAGTGGCTAACCACTAGTGGCTAGTCGCTGATTAAAGCGCTATTGCTTCTTCGCAAATAAGCTTGGCTTCACCATCGCGCATAGAAATTTTTCCTCTAATGCAAACTGGCCCATTTTCTATCCAAACAGGGATGCTTCGAGCAAGAGTTTCGGGGAAAACTACTATTTCCATCGCATCATTAAAATCTTCTACTTTCGCGAACAACATTGGTTTTCCGGTTTTGGTAATGATTTTTTGCAGTTTAGAAATGACCCCGGCAATTATTTGATAGCCGCTGGTTTCTGCGCGCACTTCTTTAATGGGCCGCGCTTTTAAGGTTTCTATTTTTTGGCGGTAACTGTTTAAGGGATGGTCGGAGATATATAATCCGAGCAGTTCTTTTTCCCAAGTTAATTTTTCTTGGGATGTCGCTGGCGCCACCTTTTTGAGCCTTAAGGATTGCGAATTTGATCCTGTGCGGCCGAATAATCCGATTTGACTGCTCACAGACTCTTTTTTAAGTGCGCTGTGCCACTTGAGAACTTCTTCTATATTAGAAACTATTTGATTGCGTTCTATTCCTAGAGAATCTAAGGCGCCGGATTTTGCCAGGCTTTCCATAGATTTTTTATTGAAGTCTTTATGTTGGACTCGGTTTAATAATTCAGTGAGATTGACAAATGGCCCGCTTCGTTCTCTCGCTTCAATGATCGCGCCTACTATCGCAGTGCCAATATTTTTAATAGCCGTCAGCCCAAAGCGGATATTATTTTCTTCACAGGTAAAGGCGCTGGCGCTTTTGTTGACGTCCGGCGGCAATACTTGAATATTCATTTTTTTGCATTCGCTGATTAAAAAAGCGATACGCTCTACGTCGCCAGAATCTGCATTCAGCAAGCTAGCCATAAATTCCGAAGGATAATTGGCTCTTAAATAGGCGGTTTGATAGCCAATCATCGCATAACAAGCGGCATGGCTGCGGTTAAAGCCATAGCGGGCAAAAGGAGGGAAGAGGTCCCAGATGGCTTTAGCCGATTTGGCGTCGATCCCGTTTTTAAGCATTCCGTTAATTAATCTTTCGCTTTGTTTATCCAGCAGTTCTTTAATTTTTTTACCAATAGCTTTTCGCAGAGTATCGGCTTCCGCCAAAGTAAATCCTGCTAAATCTCTGGCAATGCGCATCATTTGTTCTTGATAGATTCCTACGCCGTAGGTAGTTTTTAAAATTGGTTCTAATTTTGGATGGACATACTCAATTTTTTCTTTGCCGTGTTTTCTTTTGATATAGCTTGGGATAAGTTCTATCGGTCCGGGGCGATACAGCGCCACCATCGCGATAATGTCCTCAATTTCGGTAGGCTTTAATTCTTTGAGATATCTTCTCATACCCGAAGATTCTAATTGAAATACTCCGGTAGTTTCGGCGGCTTGAAGCATAGCAAAAGTTTTTTTGTCATCCAGCGGCAAGCTAGAGATATTTATTTTTTTACCGGTACGTTCTTGGATTAATCGGAGGGTGTCTTCAATAATTGTTAAGTTTTTTAATCCCAGAAGATCAATTTTTAAGAGGCCAATATCTTCCACGCTATGCATTTCAAACTGGGTAACAATCACATCTTTGGCTTTTTGGAGCGGTAGGTATTCGGTTAGGTCTTTGGCGGCAATGACAGTGCCACAAGCATGGACAGAAGCATGGCGGACTACGCCCTCAAAATGTTTGGCTATATCTATAATTTTTTTTGCATCAGCATCACCGTTATAAAGCTTTGTGAATTCCGGTATTAATTTTAATGCTTCATCAATATCAGTATTAAAGGGAATTAGTTTTGCGATTTTATCGCATAACGCAAGATTAATTCCTAAGGCTCGTCCAACATCACGGACAGAAAGCCGCGCCGCCATTGTTCCAAAAGTAATTATGTTGGCAACTCGGTTTTCCCCGTATTTTTCTTTTAAATATCCAAAAACTTCATCGCGCCGACGGTCAGTAATATCTACGTCAATGTCAGGCATTTGAATGCGATCGGGGTTCAAGAATCTTTCAAAAAGCAGGTCGTATTTTAACGGGTCAATATCAGTAATGCCGAGTATGTAGGCCAGTAAACTTCCTGCCGCAGATCCTCGGCCCGGACCAACAACGATATTGCGGTCTTTTGCCCAGTTAATAAAGTCTTGAACTATTAAGAGATAATCCTCAAATCCGGTTTTTTCAATTACTCCAAGTTCATAATCGAGCCTTTCTTGGATTTTAGGCGTGATTTCAGAGAATCTTTGCCCCACTCTTTCTCGAATAAGTTCTTTAAGATAATTGATTCCAGATTGGCCGTTTGGAGTATCAAATTTTGGCAATAGGACTTGGTGAAGTTTTAATTCAACATTACATTGGTCAGAGATTTTTGCAGTATTGGCAACCGCTTCTGGAGTATCTTTGAAGAGCTCTGCCATTTCTTCTGGAGACGTCATGGAAAAATCGTCGTCTTTAAGAGTCAGCCGATCAGTATCCGTAACTTTATTGCCAGTTTGAATGGCGAGAAAAATATCGTGATAAGTCGCGTCTTCTTTTTTTAAATAATGGATATCTTGGGTGGCGACAAGGGGGATGTTGGTTTTTTTAGAAATTTGAATCAAACCATTATGGACCTTGATGGTTTCTTTAATTCCGGGATGATGTCCAATTTCAATGAAAAAATTTCCCGCGCCAAAAATATTTAAGTATTCTAGCGCTACCTCTTCTGCTTTTTGCGCTTTTCCCTGTAGAAGCATTCGGGACACTTCGCCTGATAAACATCCGGAAAGCGCAATCAATCCTTCCGAATGTTGTTTTAGGATTTCTTTACTCATCTGGGGTTTGTAATAAAAACCGTGCAGATGGCTATGGGTGACTAATTTTAAAAGATTTTTCCAGCCAGTTTCATTTTTGGCTAAAAGTATAAGATGGAAATATTTATTTTGCGGATCGTCGGACGCGACATAGGCCTCAACGCCCAAAATTGGTTTTATGCCTGCGGCTTTTGCTTTTTGATAAAATTCTATTGCTCCATAGAGATTGCCGTGATCAGTGAGCGCGATAGAATCCATTCCTAGCTCTTTAGTTCTGCTGATTAAGCCATCAATTTTGGCGAGCCCATCTAAGAGGGAATAATGTGAATGGGTGTGAAGATGGGTAAAGTGATGCATAATAATTTCATTTTATATTTTTTGATAGTCTTATTGCAAATAAATCCCGCACATAGTTTTTTATGTGCGGGAAAAATTCTACTTCTTTTTAAATTTTTTGAGCTCTTTTTCAAATTCCAGCTCTTTGCTCTCTCGTTTCACTTTAAATTTAATTTTGTCACCGGGATTTTTTTCAAAAAACACGTATTCTTCAATTTCTAGAGCGTTTTTTGGAGCGCGTCCGTCATAGTTAAGAATAATATCGCCATTTCTTAAATACAGAAGTTCCTCTCCGGAAATCACAATAGAAACATCGTAAACCCACCTTACCGCTACGCCTTCCGAACTGTCTACAAGCACTGTTTGGAGATCGGCGTGTTTGACTTCACCTCCAGCCTTCAGTTGCTTATCTAGCCGCTTAAGGTAATTGACTGGCGTTGCTAAACTACACAGATAGACTCCCAGTTCGTCATTCATCATTAAGACATTGATTCCGACCACTTCCCCCTTATCGTTTAAAAGCGGCCCGCCGGAATTACCATAATTAATGCGGGCACTATGGACTAATTTATTCAGGTAGGGAATTTGTGTTTTAACAATTATTCCCGTGGTGGGAGCATGATCTAAAAATGTGTGAGAATGGCCGATGGTCATTACTGGATCAACCGGTTGGATTAGGGAAGAATCGCCTAGTTTTGCGGCATTGCCGTTAAAAACAAACTTTTCCTTTTTAAAATTAAGCACCGCCAAGTCGGCCTTAAGGTCGTAGCCAACTAATTCCAGATCCTCATTTGGGAGATTCTTTTTAAAGCTCGCTTCAATGGCAAAGATTTTATATTGGGGACGATAAATGTGGCCGGCGGTGTAAACGTAGAATTTGCCGTTTTCTTCGTCTTTGGCGACAAACCCTGACATTACAGCTGGATCAAATTGTTTTTCTTTCTTTTTAACTTCAACCGGTTTTCGAACCACTGTCCCGTTCGGTTGTTTTTGATCTTGCCATTCAGTTACGGTCACTTCGATTTCGCGTTCATAAATAATTATCAGAGTAGCGGAATAATCCGCCTGTTCGTAAATTTCTTTAAAAGTTGGCTTTTTTTCTGTTGCCGGCGCAGCCACAGCTGGCGCTGGGTTTGCTGGCGGTAAAGGGGGATCAGCCGTAGAACTGGTATAGGAAAAAATACCAAGGATCGCAATCAACACGATGCCTAAAGAAGCAGATGGCCTCATAACAATCCCCCTTCCCCGCGCATAAAATTATTTTTATGTTTGGGAATTGATTATTAAAGTTCAATCAGGAAACTTTTGGTATTATATCACGAAAAGCAGGAAAATGTAAAGGGATAGGGGCAACTTGTATAATCCAAAAAATTGTTTTAATATAATTGAATAAAGACTAAGAGTTTTCCGATTTTATTTTTTAATCTATGGGTGGCGTACCAGTTAAACATCATAGTAAATCAAAAGTTGGCCGTCGGCGGTCGCATTTAGCTTTGAAGAAAACCAATATTTTTGTTTGTAAAAATTGCCAAGGGCCAACGATGCCGCACAGATCCTGCGCGCAATGCGGAGCGTATAATCAGAAATAAACTCAAAACTTAAAATGCGAAATTGCAATTTAAAAGTAAAAAGTTTTTTTTTAAAAAACAATTTTGCATTTTAACTTATAATTTTGACCTTTGATTTTTAAATTTTGAATTCAACACCAAAGTATGGCCACTCGTCATTTAGCTCGTTCCGTTGTGCTTCAGTCTCTTTACGAATGGGATTTTTATGGGCGCAAAAATGATTTAACCGTCATTATTGAACGAAATATTTCAGAGTTTGCTCCGGGCATTGATGAGCCGGAATTTATTTGGAAATTGGTTAAGGGGATAGTGGAGCAAATGGGGAAATTGGATCAAATTATTGTTAAGGCCGCTCCGGAGTGGCCGGTGGAACAGATCGCCATTATTGACCGCAATGCTTTGCGGTTAGGCTTATATGAGCTTTTATATGCGGATCCTAATGAGGTTCCTCCTAAAGTGGCTATTAATGAAGCTATTGAGATTGCGAAAAATTATGGCGGCCCGAATTCGGGAAAATTTATTAATGGCGTTTTAGGCACGGTTTATAAAGAAATGCAGGCTTCGGGACAAATAAAGGAACAGCCGAAAGACGAGAAAAAAGAAGAAAAATCAAAAGAACAATCTTTCGCCGCTAAAGCTAAGGGGGGCAAGGGAAAAGACGACAAAAAATAAAATTTATCTGCCAATAGGGTTTAGGGCGTAGCCAATAGGTTTACTAGTGGCTATACCTTAGTCGCTAGTGGCTAATCGAATGGATTTCTCAAAACTCGAAGAAAAAATTAGTTATAAGTTTAAAGACAGAGATTTGCTTAAAGAATCTTTGACGCACCGCTCGTATCTTAATGAAAATCCTTCTTGGCATTTGCCTAATAATGAAAGATTGGAATTTTTAGGGGACGCGGTTTTAGAATTGGCTACTACGGAAGAATTGTATAATCGATATCCGGAGTCTCAAGAGGGAGAGTTGACTAGTTATCGCGCGGCGCTAGTTAATTATCAAATGATGGCTACTATTGCCAAAGAAATTGGCTTAGAAAATTTTGTTTTGTTGTCGCGTGGAGAAGCTAAAGATATGGGGCGCGCTCGTGATGTGATTTTAGCGAACGCGATGGAAGGATTGATCGGCGCTATTTATTTAGATTCAGATTATTTAGGGGCTAAAAAATTTGTGAAAGCTTTTGTGCTAAGCCATTTGGCAGAAGTTATAGCTAAGGGATTATATAAAGACGCAAAAAGTTTATTGCAGGAAAAATCTCAGGCGGATTTGAAGATTACCCCGAATTATAAAGTGATTTCGGAAAAAGGGCCGGATCATTCCAAGATTTTTGAAGTGGGAGTATTTTTAAATGATAAAATGGTTGCTATCGGTAGTGGCCAGTCTAAGCAAGACGCGGAAGTTGAGGCGGCCAAGAGGGCGCTGGAAAATTTATAAGCTTTATTATATAATCCCAAAAGCTTTTCATTGACAACTAAAATAGATTGAGAGGAAAGAGGCGCAAATGCAAAAGGCAAAGTTTCCGTGGTTTTGGATCGGTTTTTTGATTTTGATTTTGGTTTTTATAGATTACAAAAAGATGCAAGCCGTGAAACCCCAGGATTTAAATATTAATCAGCTTTATAAAGATATCAATGGGGGATTAGTAGAGAAAATAAATATTGATCCTGAATCAGGAAATATTGTTGGAAAATTTAAAGACGGCAAGAAATTTAAAAGCCGGGTTATAGATACCGGTGATTTGCAAAGCGTGGCGATGGAAAGGGGCGTGGAAGTTGATGTTTTGGAGCCGGCGTTTCCTTGGGTGTATCTTTTTGCGCCGACTATTCTTTTTATGGTTCTATTGATTGGCTTTTGGGTTTGGATGCTCCGTAAAGGAGGAGGCGGAAATATATTAAAATTCCCTGCTAAGTTTCAAGGTACGGGATTGGAAAAAGCGGCTGCTAATCCTACTCGTTTTAAAGATGTGGCTGGTTGCGACGAGGCTATTGAAGAAGCAAAAGAATTCATGAAGTTTTTTCTTTATCCGGATATTTTTAATCGTTTTGGCATTAATCTTCCGCGAGGGTTACTGCTCATCGGTCCGCCCGGAACTGGAAAAACTTTATTGGCTAAAGCGATTGCCGGCGAAGCGAAAATGAATTTTATTCCTTTAAGTGGTTCGGACTTTATAGAAATGTTTGTCGGCGTAGGAGCGCAAAGAGTTCGGGGATTATTTGCCACAGCGAGAAAGAACGCGCCCTGCATTATTTTTATTGATGAGATTGATTCGGTTGCTCAACGCCGCGGTAATTACAAAGGTTTTGGCGGCCATGAAGAACGGGAACAGACGCTTAATGCTCTTTTGGCGGAAATGGATGGTTTTGATGAAAATACGGGCATTTTAATTGTCGCTGCTACTAACAGGCCAGACGTTTTGGATCCTGCTTTACGAAGGCCGGGTAGATTTGATCGAGAGCTTTTTCTTTCGCTACCCGATGTTGTCGGCCGGGAAGCTATTTTGAAGGCGCACATTAAAAGCCGTGTTTTAGATCAAGGCATCAGTTTAAGAAATATAGCTAAAATGACAACTGGATTTTCGGGCGCGGACCTTGCGAATTTGATTAATGAGGCGGCGATTTTTGCCAGTCGGCGTTTATTGGAAGAAGAGAAGGTTACAAAGATGAAATTGAATGCCGTTATTACTTCAAAAGATTTTAATGATGCTTTTGACAAGATTTTGTTGGGGCCGGAGAAAAAATCTCGGGTAGTTTCTGAAAAGGATAAAATGACCACTGCTTATCATGAAGCTGGCCATGTGATTGCCGCGAGGCATTGTTTGAATGCCGATCCTTTAAGAAAAGTTACTATTATTCCTCGAGGGCGCATGGGCGGAGCCACTCATTATTTGCCGAATGAAGATCGCCAATATTATAGCGAGAGCTATCTTCTTGATCATTTAGTTTCAATGATGGGCGGCCGCGTGGCGGAAGTGTTAAAATTTAACGAGAAGACTAGCGGCGCTGGCCACGATCTTGCTCAAGCTTCTAAAATTGCAAGGGCGATGGTTTGTGAATTTGGCATGAGTGAAGCAGTTGGCAAAGTAATTTATTCCAGGCACGAATCATTTTTAGGCAATGAAGAATTCTTGGATTGCTCTCCGGAAACTAAAGCGATTATCGATCAAGAAATTAAACGCTTTTTAGAGGAAGCTTATAAGAGGGCTGAAGAGATTTTACGGCAACACAATGATCAATTAGAAAAAGTCGCCCAAGCTCTCTTAGAAAAAGAGACTTTAGATGCGGAAGAAATCGATATATTGCTGATTGAAGTTGTTGATTAAATTATGGCGGTCCGATACACATCGGGCCGTTTTTATTTTTAGGTTTTGTCTTATAATAATGTCATGCACTTAAAGCGTTTGGAAATACTTGGATTTAAGTCTTTTGCGCAAAAAACTGTTTTAGATTTTCCCGCCGGCATTTCCGTTGTTGTCGGTCCGAATGGCAGTGGGAAATCCAATATTATTGACGCGATTCGCTGGCTTTTAGGCGAGCGGGAAGCTAAAAATATTCGCGGCGCTAAAGCTGAAGATTTGATTTTTTCCGGCACGCCTTTGCGGTCTCGAACCAGTATGGCGCAAGTCACGATTATTTTTGATAACACCAGTCGTTTTTTTCCGGTGGACTATTCGGAAATTTCTATCCGCCGGCAGGTGACTCGCGATGGAATTTCGCAATATTTTTTAAACGATGTAGAAATTCGCCTTAAAGATATTATTGATTTTTTTGCTAAGGTTCGGTTGGGCACCAAGGGTTTAGCGATCGTCAATCAGGGCGAAAGCGATATTTTTGTTCGGGCTAATCCTAAAGAGCGCCGCACGATGATTGAAGAGATTTTGGGTTTAAGGCAGTATCAATTAAAAAAACACGAAGCTGAGCGTAAACTGGAAAGCACCAAGTTTAATTTGGAAAAAACTGACGCGATGATTAATGAATTGATGCCGCATTTGCGATTATTGCGCCGGCAGGCGGCTAAATACGGTCGGCAGGCAGAAGTAGAAAAAGAATTGCGGGATTTGGAAAATAATTATTTTTCCGTAAAGCTGAAAATTATTCAAGAAGATTTTAAGGCTTTGGAGCCAAAAATTATAGACATTGGAGCCAAGATTAAGGATAAATTAAAAGATTTAAAAAGCGCGCAAGCGGATTTAAAAAAAGTTGAAGATTCCGCGCCAAAAGGGGATCGAGGTTTTGAGGATTTTAAAAAAAATCAGACCGCGCTTTTAGGGAGGCGCGCAACTTTACAAAAAGAACTGGGGCGCTTGGAAGGACAATTAGAATTTTTGCTTGCGCAACCGAAAACCGATATTCCCGCGGCGCAGGCGATCAAACTTTTATCAGAATTAAAATTAGAGATTTCCACGATTACTGCCGGAGGTGATATAGAAAAGATGCGAGGATCTTTACGCGGGCTTTTGGAAAAAATTGATCGTCTGTTGGATTCTGGCGGAAAAGAAAAAGAATCGCGGTCTAAAGAATTAGAAAAATCTAAAGAGCGTTTATTGGCGGAGCTATTCGGTTTAGATAAAACTTTAGAAGTATTAAATGAATCAGAATTGAAATTAAATACCGAATTAAAAAATTTTAATGAAACGTTTAAAAAAGTTTTTGAACAGGTAGAGGCTAAGAAAGATGAGATTTCGCGTTTGGAAAATCAAAAGAATCAGCTGTTGTTTGATAAAGAACGGATAGAAATTCGTAAGCAAGAACTGGCTAATTTGGCGGCGCAGGCTAGCCGAAAATTAAGTGAGTTTGAGGGCGTGGCAGGTGGCGAGTTGGGGAATTTAGCAGGAGCAGACTTGTCCGCCGTAGCCTTGGCGGAGGCGGAGAAAAAAATGTTTAAATTGCGTGCGGAACTTGCCGGTATTGGCGAACTAGATCCCGCTTTAATTAAAGAAGCGCAGGAAATTGAAGCTCGGTATAATTTTTTATCCACGCAAGTGGAAGATTTAAATAAAGCGGTTAAGGACTTAGGGGTTTTAATTGAGGATTTAGATAACAAACTTCATACAGAATTTACTAAATCTTTACACGCTATTAATGAGCAATTGAACCATTATTTCCGATTAATGTTTGGCGGCGGCCACGCAAAGTTGCGGTTAGAAAAAATAGAAATTAAAAAAGAAGAAATTTCTTCCGAAGAAGTAAATTTGGAAAACGCGGGAACGGAAGAAGGAGGTAGCGATGAAGACGCGGAGCACAAAGTTGATCATGGCGGCATTGAAATTGACGTGAGTATTCCTAAAAAGAAAATCAGCGGGTTAGATATGTTGTCGGGAGGCGAGCGGAGTTTGGTTTCTATCGCGGCTTTATTTGCTTTAATTTCTGTAAGCCCACCGCCATTTTTAGTTTTGGATGAGGTGGATGCGGCTTTAGACGAACGGAATACCCGTAGGTTTGCAGAGATGATTTCCGAATTTTCTCAAAAAACCCAGTTTTTATTAGTCAGCCATAATCGCGCCACTATGGAAGCCGCGGATATTTTATATGGCGTTACAATGGGTGAGGACGGCA
>Ga0209541_10000266_pt1 | contig 101794 bp, 113 predicted proteins | sample RifCSPlowO2_01_FD_184027 | JGI IMG/M metagenome (GOLD analysis project Ga0209541, IMG submission 184027) | Groundwater microbial communities from Rifle, Colorado - Rifle CSP2_plank lowO2_0.1 (SPAdes) (version 2) | ecosystem: Environmental > Aquatic > Deep subsurface > Groundwater | place... | reverse complement strand
GGTAACATCGCTCCCAGTCCAACGCAGGTCAATGGTGTTGTTGTATGGAACGGTTGCGGAATCGTAGTAGGTTGCCGTGTTGGTCTGGCGTACTTTGAGGTCAAGGGTAGCGGTGGGGTGCGCAACAATGGTGATAATCCGTGAAGCACAGTTGCTCTTGTCGGATGAAACAGTTTCGTTCATCACGCTCACGGGACGATTAGCGCACAGCCTTATTTCCGCAGTACCAACATTAAACGCAGTGGGGTTTGACGCGCGAACAGTGCGAGTCAAGCTTCCGTCTGGCGGAAGCGGGTCGTTGTTGACAAGGAGTTTGTCTCCAATGTTTGACCATACTCCTTTCTCTCCAATGTCGTCATCTGGACGCGGCTGCGGGTTTGTATCCGTGCGCGCGCGGTAGGAGTATCGGCTGGTGAATGTACCCAGTGATTCCGCAGTACCGACATTTTTGACCGCGCCACCGAGCGTTCCAGCAGTGTTCGGATAGTACTGGTCGGCAACTCCAGTTGACACAAGCGATGGAGTCGGCGCATTTGCCGTGAGGTCGGGTTTTGGTACTTCAGTAATTGTAATTGGCGTACCGGGAGGAACATTGCAAAAAGCGGTCTTGGAGAGATTAACACCAGCCGGTACAGTGATATTTGGCGTTACCGTTACCTGCGCGTACTTATTGCCGGTTGTTTGATAGATTTTTGAAATTGCAACAGCATTCGTAGTGAGTAATGCGGCGTCAGTGTCTGGATCACCGCTCCACGCATACGAATATGAAGCGCCCACAGGCAACACCTTCGCAACCCACCAAACGGTCTCACCAATAAAGAAAGTGGTTTTTTTGTTTGTTCCTGCAGAATCGGATGCGGCATAACATTCAACGCTCGGACGCACGAAAATCTGCACGGGGTTGCTGGTTTCTGCAAACGCAAAAACTGCCGCGCCCGAGGCAATACTGAGGAACGCAAGCAGTGCAAAGAATTTCCCTTTCACAGTACATTTATTTTAACACAAGAAAAACAGCGCAACTTGTTGCTACTGTGCAGAAATCGGCAAGCCGTGCGTTTCTAGAAAGTCACGGATGGTAATATCTCCCATAGCAAAACCAACGAACGGTACCGATTCTATACCGAATATTTCCAAAAGATTATCGTAGCGTCCGCCCCCGAATAGTGAGCGGCGATTTTCCGGAGCCGTATCAAACACCTCAAACACCATACCTGTGTAGTAATCAAATCCTCGCACGATATTCGCATCAAACTCCGTATTTTGTATTCCTTTTTCAGAAAGCCGCTTTCGTATTTCGGCAACATCTGCGCTTTCTTGTATCTCAAATTCTCCTCCTAGTTTATTTAATTCCGCAATCCGTTCTTCTTCCGGCATCTTGCCTTGTCGGTCTATCAAGCGAATAATTTGTTTATGATTTTCTGCGGGAATCTTTCTGCGTACAAGCTCGTCTGCAAGCGCATTTCTGCTCCCTATCTTTATGACGAAATCCTTATCGCTTGCTCCAAATGCTTTCATAATCGCCGGTGCAAGCGAAACACTTTCAACATCCCCTTCAAGCCCTGCAATACCCACAATATCTGCGTTAAACTGCCAATGCTCGCGCCGCCGACCGCGCTGGGGCCGTTCGTAACGAAACACATTCGGAATAGAGTACCAGCGGAGCGGAAATTTTAATGACTTCCTCCGTGCCGCGACCATCCGCGCGAGCGAGGGTGTCATCTCGGGGCGAAGCGTTACTTCCCTGCCGCCGCGGTCGGTGAAGGAGTAGGTCTGCTCGTTCACAATCTCGTCGCTCCCTTTGCTTTTATACAAGTCAGAATATTCTAAAATAGAGGCGTTGTATTCCTGGTAGCCAAATTGCTCCGCGGCGTTCCGCCACACGGAAAAAATATAATTCTGCACCGCCATATCTTCGGGGTAAAAATCGCGCACGCCTTTGTAGGGTTCAGTTGAGAGTTTTTGTTTCATCGCTCTATTATATAACATGTATTGCTTTTTGAGCCACCTCATAGTAGCGTTCTTACAGATTGCTATTTTCACACCTCTCATATATAAAGGAATAAAATGAAGAAACCATTAGTAAGTATTCTGTTGAAGAAAATCGCGCCAAGGATAGGTGCGCAGGTCAACTTGGAACCGAAGTACGGTTGGGCGGGGCAGATTGTGTTCAGAAGCGGGCACAAGCGGTATTTTCGCGCCTCAACTGTGGACCTTAATCCAGTCGGCTCATCGGATATTGCGAAAGATAAGGACTTCGCCGCCTATTTTATGAAAAAAATGGGATATCCGGTTGTAACAGGCGAAACATTCTTCTCATCAGAGTGGGCTGATGCAATTGGGTCGGACAGAAACATAGATGCCGCATACAGTTACGCGCAAGGACTCGGATTTCCCGTCATCGTAAAGCCCAACAGCAAAAGCCAAGGAGCTGGGGTCGCCAAAGTGTTCATAAAACGGGACTTCTACCGCGCGTTCCGCGCGGCGTTAAAGAAAGACCGCGTCGCGCTTGTGCAAGAGGCACTCTCCGGAAAAGATTATCGTGTCGTAGTGCTGGACGATAAAATCATCTCTGCCTACGAACGGATTCCGCTTAGTGTAATTGGAGATGGTCGTTCAACCATCACGAAACTTCTAGAACGCAAACAAAAGTTCTTTAAGAAAAGCGGGCGAGATACCTTGATTAAGACCGATGACTTCCGCATTGCGATGAAACTCGCGCGGAGCGGATTGACGATTAGTTCAATACCTCAAAAAGGCGCGTGTGTATTTCTTTTAGATAATGCAAACCTTTCCACGGGCGGCGATTCAAGAGATGTAACCGACTCTATTCACCCATCGTTCGCAACACTGGCGATTCGGCTTACCAAAGATATGGGGCTTCGCTTTTGCGGTGTTGACCTTATGATTGAAGGAGAGTTGAGCGACAATGCGGCGAAGGTTAAGTATTGGATTTTGGAAATCAATGCCGCACCGGGATTGGACCACTACGGAGCCATCGGGAAAAAACAGAAAAAACTGGTGGAATCCTTGTATCTCACGGTGTTGAAAGCGATGGAGTAGCGCAAAACGGCGCTCGTTCACGAGCGCCGTTTTTTCTTGCCCGATGCTTCTCCGCCGCCACGCCGAAACGGCGCGGCGCGAAGGAGCGAAGCATACAAGTCTTCTTTGAGCTGTATATGCAGAAAATCCAGTTCAGCTTTTGTCGGGTTGCGCTGGCGGAAGCGCACAAACGGAATATCAGAAACAAGCGCGAGCGGCGTCCGCTCGCTCCCTTCCCCCATCGCACACACGGCGGTGGCCGCAAGCCCGTCTATCACACTCCTCCGCGACACGCGAAATGGCCTGCCGAAAAGGTCTTTGCTCCCAACATAATCGGTAAGCGCATCAAAGCCGCTGTGCGCGAGCGCAATGCCGGTCGTGCCGCGCCGAAGCGGCGCTGTCTTACTGTCGGTGATTAAGACACCGAGAGCGCGCCGCCGGAAGCGGCGCGCGAGATGCGCGCGAAGTGCGTTTGCATTTTCTTGCGGATTGCGCGGCCACAGAAGGTAATGGCCGTCTGCGTTTGATTCGTCGATACCTGCGCTCGGAATTAGAATATTGCGCGTGAGCGTGAGCGTAATTCCCCATTTGCTTTTTTCAGAAGGAATGTAGTAGTCGCTTTCTTTCCGAATCAGAGCGTCTTTTTCCGCTCTCGCAAGAGCCTGCCCGCCGAAGCCTTGGCGCAGGCGGGGTACGGCACTTCCCTCGCACAAAGAAACAACTTTTGAGGTAACGACCAAAATGCTCTTTTCAGGTATACTCAGCACAGCGCGCTCAACTAATTCAATCAGTGTGCATTTCTTTACTTTCACGAGCGGAGTTTTGATTGTGGTTATTAACATAATATAACAACAGGCGTCTTAATTTTTAATGTTAATTTCGATTCCTACTATTCCATAATAATTATTGGTTTAATTTCCGTCTTTGGTATTTAATTTTATTTTGCTATTGGCAATCCCAATTTTTGCAACGACAAATATCCGAAATAATATTGACAACCGACTGAAATAATTCTATATCTTTATTCCTTATCGGTTATCACAACCTTTTTCCCAAAATATTTATTTGACAAAAACACTGGTTTAACAACAGGAATATAATCTGCCATAGTAACCTCTAAATCGTCTCCATATCTGTTTTTAATCCTCTCCAGATTTTTTATGAATTTTTTTAATTTCATAATATTATATTATACGGTATCTACCGGGACCAAGAAACTCAAGATATCCGCGGTCTCTTAAAATTTGTAATTGCTGACGAATTTTATCTTTTATGTGCTTATTTTGTGGGTGAGATTTACTCAATTCCTCTTCAAATGCGTAAATATCATCAAGGGAGAAATTAGGTTTTTTGAGATTTTCAATACTTCGTATTATATCTAATAACCAACATTTTGTAGAGATTTCTTTTTCCTCTCGTAAAAAAAGTGTCTTACGCCATTCAGCAAGCACTTTTTCTTTCGTCTCAATTTGTTTATTTTTTATGAAAAAGATTTTACCGATTTGTGGAATATTATGTAAAAGAATGTTACACCCAATCCAACCGGCGCGGCGCGCTGTTTTTGCAAGAGGTCTTCTTTTTTCAATAATCTCTGGAACAAAAAAGTGTTTTGGTACAACAAAGAAATTAATAACACTCAGACTGTGCAAATCGTAATTTAACAGAAAGAGATTGGGGTTAGAACTGCTTTGTAAGCGCTCAATCATCGTGCGATATGCGCCATCTACAATTTTTGTGCCGATTTCATTTTGCTGGCTTTTTAATTCATAATCTTCTTTGCAATTTGAGCAGAAAAAATCAGCGGCAGGTTGATTGTTTGGATATTTATTAATGTTTAGGTGTCCACAGTTTGGACAAAAAACCGACTCATCCACCCATTGCTCGGTTAAAACACGCGCTTTCTGCGATTGGCTTTTGTAGTTAGTAACGAGTTGCGCGTCAAAAGTTGTTTTCATACTTCTTGCTTTTCTACCGAGTTTTCCGGCATTTCTAAAAACAAATTGAGGCAATCACCTTGATAAAGCTCAAAGCGTGGTTTCGTGTAATACGGAGATGCCATAGTTTTCTTATTCTACCATCTTGTTTGTATAAATGGTAAGTGGGGAACCTTCATCTGAAAACAAAAGGTTTCAAAAGATAAATGCGCTTATTTTTTTAGAGAGGTATATTCCGCAATGCAAAAATGTGATATAATTGTGCGGAAAAATGAATACAGAACACACAAAAACACACTGGGCGGACGCGCTTGCCGACAAAGTGCTCGCGCAGTTCCCAAAAAATGAAGTGTACACTTGCGCGGCGGGTATCAGCCCGTCGGGCGTCGTACATTTCGGCAACTTCCGCGATGTCATAACATCGTTCGCGGTCTCGGAGAAATTAAAAGAGCGTAAGAAAAGGACTCGGCTTCTTTTTTCGTGGGACGACTTTGACCGCTTTCGGAAAGTGCCGCAAGGAGTGGACTCGTCGTTTGAGAAATATATCGGAATGCCGCTCTCTGCTGTTCCGTGCCCCATTGGAAAATACGGCTCGTACGCGCAGCGGTTTCAGAAAGAGTTTGAGGAATCAATGAAGGAGCTCGGCATCGCTCTTGAATACCGCTACCAGACGAAAGAATACCAATCGGGGCGGTACGACGCGCAGATTGCGCACGCGCTCAAGCACCGAGAAATTATCGCCGAGATTTTGCTCTCCTTTATGACCGACAAGGGCAAAAGCGAAAAAGGTATTGAGCGCGAGGAATATATTGCCCGCTACTACCCCGTGTCCGTGTATTCGCGGTTTAGCGGCAAAGACAACACCGAAGTGCTGGGATACGATGGCGGCGCGAACATAACATATAAATGCCGCGACAGCGGGAAAACCGAGACGATTGATTTTACGAAAGAGCATATCGTTAAATTGGCGTGGAAGATTGACTGGCCAATGCGCTGGGGCGTGGAAGGCGTAGTATTTGAGCCGGGCGGGCACGACCACGCGTCGCCTGGTGGGAGTTTTGATGTGGCGCGTGCAGTGGCGGACAAAGTGTTTAACATAACGCCGCCTGTTTTCCAAGAATATCTGTTCGTCGGACTCCAAGGGCTCGGCGCGAAAATGTCGGGCTCAAAAGGCAACGCCGTCTCGCCGCGCGCGCTCCTTGAAATCTACACCCCAGAACTCCTAAAATGGATTTACCTCAAAAAACCACCGACCCAGCCGTTCTCTGTGGCGTTCAATACAGAAATATACAAGCAGTACAGCGAATTTGACGGAAGTATCGCCGCGCTCCAAGCGGACACGCTGGAAGAAACGGAGAAAATATCGCTCATAATGAGCGGCATGACTACAAAGAAGATGCTCCCGCCGATTCCATTTAGGCAGGCGGTCGCGTTCGGGCAAGTGGTGCAGTGGGACCACTCAAAACTAAGTGCAGTTCTTGAAGGGCTGGACTTTAAGTACGAACCGTCGTCCATCGCGGCGCGGCTCCCGAAAGCGCGCGCGTGGCTAGAGACCTACAATAAAGAAGAAGTGCTCACGGTGCGCGAGAGCGTCAACGCAGAATATGCGAAACGGCTCGGCGAAAAACAAATCGCGCACATCCGCGCGTTGCGCGCGGCGCTCGCGGAAAACGCAAAAATCTCGCTCAAAGAGATTGAGAAAATAATGTACGACATTCCGAAAGAGCCGGGTAATTCCGAAAAAGAAAATATGCCTCTCCAAAAAATGTTCTTTAAGAATGTCTACAATTTGCTCGTAAGCAAAGACGCCGGACCGCGGCTATCCACCTTCCTCTGGGCGCTCCCCCGCCAGCGCGTTCTCGCCTTGTTGTTGGTGTGAGAGGTGATTTAATTGTGTAAAAACGCAAGCGCGCGTTCTATGAGCCGCTCGCCGACTGCGCCCCAGTCAAAGTATTTTTTGCATTCATTTAGGTCATTATTTTCTTTTTTGAGCCGCAAGATTTCCGCGCGCTGTTCTGGCGTAACAACCGCTTTTGCAATGTTAAATTGCTCTTGTTCAATTCTTTCTTGTACGGTTTTTCTCGTAATATATGAATATCAATATCCGCGCTCATCATCAGATTCGCCGCATATGAACCGACAAAAACCGGCGTGCCGTATTTTTTCAGAATATCCAAAATCCCGCTTTCGGTAATAAGCGCATCTGCGTTCTTTTTGTACCGCTCGCTTTCTTTTCCTAGAATTGTATTAAACATATATCTAGCACATCATTCTTCTAACCGTTCATACGGCGTAGAACCCCAAATTAACTTGCTCGCTTTGCGCTTGTCTTTCTCAAACACAAAAGTTGCGTATTCGCCGTTAGAGCCGAAATTGGATTTGCTGTCCATTATAAATCTATTCTTTCCATTCGGTTTTAACAGAGTTGTGTCTTTTATTGGCGAGTTTGTTATTGGACCAAATGCGATAAGATTTGCGTCTAAACCAGCAACAACATAGTCGCCCCATCGCAAACGATATATGCCTTCGTATTTTTCTTGATTCAATATTTTTTTGCCCTCGGTATACCTGTCTTTCTCGTCAGCCAATTTGTATATCGCCTCAAAAATACCTTGATTTACTTGATAAGCGGAACTATCATTTGTGTTGGAAAGCGTAATCACGCCAATATCATTTTCCGTATCAAGAGCAATGGCAGTAATGAATCCCGAAAAACTGCCGCTATGTCCGACAATTTTTCTATTTTCAATCTTGCAGGCAGTAAAACCGAGTCCGTATGACTCGTTGTCTTCGCCAGTTGCCCAATATTCTCTCATTATTTCTTTTTTTGATTCTTTGTTAATCAGTTGATTGGCGTTTTTATTCTTGAGTGATAAAGCCGAAAGATATTTTGCAAGATCGGAAACATTAGAAAGAAAGCCGGTGGCGGATGCGTATGCGTTTGTTGGTATATGATGAAACGCTTCGCGTTCCTTATTAGGAATCGACCGAGAATATCCTTTTGCGAGCCAACCTTCATTTTCTTTTGTAAGGTCTGGAGCCGTTCTTTCCATTCCGAGTTTTTTGATGATGTTTTCGCTTACATATTCATTGTAACTTACACCGCTTATTTTTTTGACAACCTCTCCAAGCAGGGCAAAACCAAAATTGGAGTATTTGAATCGCGTTAAGTTTTCAAAAACAACTGCTTTGGATATTGATTTTTGCAGTCCAGTAATATCTGGAAACTTATCGTCCGCCCAATGCGGCGTGTTTCCATCCCTAAATACACCTGCTGTATGCGATAAGATTTGTCGTATTGTAATGTTGTTAGAATCCGAGTCCTTTGAGCGAGATTTGAACCACGGCAAGTATTTGTGAATCTTGTCATCAAGATGCAACTTGCCTTGTTCGGCAAGTTGCATAATTGCAACAGCCGTAAAGGTTTTTGAGATTGACGCAATGCGGTAGCAGGTGTTTGGAGTTGCGGGTTCCAGAGATTCAACATCAGCAAAACCGAACCCGCGCTTATAGACAATCTTTCCATTATGAACAAGCCCGACAGATAGCGCGGGAATCCGGTCATATTGAATCTTTGACGGCAACCAAGCGTCAATAATCTTTACAGCATACTTGATTGCTTTTTTGTAATCTATTGTTGTTTTTTTCATAAAGTTTAAGGTTCTTTTTTTAATTCCATTCTTATCGTTTGTGTAAGATGTTTATTTTCCGGATATTCTTTTATTCCCACATTCACGAAACCGCTGTTTTCATAGGCAGAAATAGCTCTTGCATTATCAGGTCTCACTTCCAAGTAGATATTTGCGTTATTTAATTTCTCTGCTTTTTCAAGCAACAAGTGAATTGCTTTTGTTCCGTAACCCCTTCCCCAATATTTTTTTTCTCCAATAATTATTTGCGTTTCGTACCAACCGTTCTTTCTTTTCGCCAATGAAATATGGCCGATAACATTTCCGTCCAGCAAGATTATAAAATGATAATCGTTACCGCTCTGTAGCATTGCTAAAAAATATCTTTTTACATCCTTATCGGCTAACGGTTCTAAAATGCCGCTAGTTAATGCAAGCAACTCTTTATCGCGCCACCATTTTGAGAAATATCTCTCATCTGTAATTTTAATTTTTCTTAAACTTAATTTTCCAATAGCCATATCTCTTCATTCTAACACAAATCATTTGCGAGTTAATAATAAAAATCATTTCTTGCGCAGAATAAGCAGGACAAGCTTTCGGTTTTTTTCTTTGTCCTTGTACCATACTTCCTCTTTCTCAATTATAAATCCATTGCACATTTCTTTTAATCTCTTCTCTTTAATGCAACATTTTAGACCGATTCCAATAGGGGTAAGTATCACAATTCCGCCATTCTTTTTTATGAACGGTTTCAGCCGCCGGAGAAGATTTTTGTTTCGTATAAAAGCGATAACAAATTTCAGAAAGAAAATATCAACCTTAAACGGTGGGACAAATGAATTGAGGTCGGAGATCTTCGTTTTGTCCGGAACTACCGACTGTTTTTTTGCTTCTTCAGAGAAATCAACTCCGTAAGCATCAATATCTCTAGATTTTAGTTGTTTCATGAGTTTCCCTTGTCCGCAACCCAAATCAAAAGCAACTTGCGCTTTTGGAAAATACGCAAGTATTCCAGATAACTCTTTAACGGAAAACTGCCTAAATTTATGACCGTTTGGTTTCCCACTATATACTTTATTCCAATGCTCTTTCATAAAATTAGGGCGAGATACTCTCGCCCCTTGTTCTCGTCTTACACCGAGAAGTTGCCCTGCTTGACGGATGTAATGAAGTTCCGCCATTCAGTATTGGTGAAAACCGTCGTGGTTTTCTTCGGGTCGTGCGTTGAGCGCACGGCCACCCCATTCTTGTTGATTGCGACCGCGACACAGTCAATACCGTCCTGCGGCGGGTTGCACATTTCGGGTGTTCTGAACTCTTCATCTCTGAAGAGGTTTTTGCTTTTCATAATATGTTTATGAATTTGGTGCTCTTTGTTTTTGGAGAACTACCCAGCAATCGCTGGAAACTCCACTCTTAACTATATACCCGCCTTGTTTTTTGTCAAACTAATGTATCCGTCCATAACATAATTAAAAACACCGGCAATCTGCAAACTGTGGATAAGTGGTTGATAATTTGACGGATTTGCTTGGTTTTTTGGGGTTTTATGTGGCTTGTGTAGTTGTGTGTGAGATGCTTGCTTTTTTATAGGAGGTATGATATTGTATTGACAGATTATGCTTTTTGTCATCTGCTAGCGGTTCGCATAGTGCGGATTGCGGGATGGCGATAGAAAGGAAATAGTGAAAATGAAAATCGCGGTTTTTGCCGCACTCCTCTCTGTTGCGTCCGCAATGGCGCAGCAGTATTTGCTTCCTATCGGGAGTAATGTGAACAATCGGCAATCGGAGGTCTCCATCGTAATCAGTGCGCTTGATACATGGGCTCGTCTTGAAGACACTTTCTCTTTTTACCCATACATGGGCGATTTTGAGGATGTGATAAAAAACCGAGTTAAGGTGCTTGCCGAAAGGTATGTGCCGCCGCTTGGTTTTGAACAAGGAGAGTTTGCTCTTAATGTTCAGGCGACCCCCGGTCCTTACAGTCAGAATATCTTCCGGTTGCAACAAAGCGATGGAAAATGGGCCGTACCACCCGAAGTGCTGGATGTGAAATTACAGTACGGGGAAGTTACGCTCAATTTAACTGGAGTAACGAAAGTTGAACTCCGTGTTCGCGGCAACGGCCGTGAAGAGCGTTTCTCCAGTGATGGAAGCAGTCCGGGTTCCGCTTGTTTCATCCAAACGGTAGACAGGGAACTTGGGCAGGGGTTGGTTATACTCGCCAAAGAGTATGTCAATCCTCAATATCGCGAGGAGTGGATTACGGAAGGAGAGGTCGTTCTGTGGGAAAACGGACTCTTTGCGGAGTTCAATATCATAGACGGCTTTTTCTCATCCGCGTCTGCGAATCTTCCAAAACTTCTTGAATCCATTCGCGCGCCGGAGACGCAATCGCAACAATCACAATCCCCAGTGCTTGTGGTAAGTTCACCGAAAATCGCGCGAATAACGCGAATCGGCAGTATAACGGAGATTACGGTCTCCGTAGAAGCAACTTCGGTTGCTAACATTGAGTTCTCTGGGACACTGAACGGAAATTGGTACTCCATTCCGAAGTACCTCCAACCGCTCAATTTACAGACGGGCTCAACAAAGTTCACGCACACGACGGAAGCTCCAGCGAGTTTCTACCGAGTGCGACTAGCAGAATCACAAAAACAGTAAAAACCAAATCGTTAAGGGATAAAATGGACGAGATAACTTAACCCCCGCGCACAGGCGTCGGGGGTTTTTCTTGACAACACCCCGTATGAGTATATGCTATTGGGAGAATGCAAAAGATAAGGAGGTGAGTGCGATGCCCGAAGGAAGTGTTGACGGCTCTGACGACTTTGACGACTCAGCTGACGAATAAAATCCTAACGAGATCAAGTACATCTTTTTTTACCTCATTGAGGGAGAGCGTCCGGTGAGTGCCGGAATAGTTCGTTACAACCTTGAGATTTTCTAGAAAAACTCTTATGGAAAAACTCATTTATGTCAGAGGCGAGGACGACGAAGGTCCTGACCATGACGATTACGGTTCGGAATCGTGGCCGTAGCCTAAAATAGAGTTAGCCGTTATCGGCTACTCGACCGCTTTTTTTCGGAGAAGCGGTTTTTGTTTCTTCATAAAATCGCGAATAAACTTCATATAATCTCCAGCATTTACAATTTCCCACGCCCTATGATATGCCGGCACGCCTTTTATAGAGGCACTGTAGGAGCGTTTTAAATCTTTTTCTAGACGCTCCGGTTGTTTAAGAATATCAAGGTAAAGATATTTTAAGATTGCATGTATGAGAACATGCCCTCTTGTGAGAGAATCTTCTTTGGGAAACATTTTAACAAGAACCTTCATATTAATTGTTTCAGCATGATTTGAAAGTAGACGATGAATTAGTTCGTGAGCGAGTACATCCACAAATTCTTCTGGCGCATAACTACTTTTCATTACTATTGGGTTGCTGAACGCGCGCGGGTTACCGCTTACAATGTGAACATCAACAATGTTTTGTAAAAACAATAATTCCAAAACATCACATACGCCTTTCAAAATCGGCTTTTCATATTTTCGCCATTCCTTTTTATACACCTCAATTCTATTTAACACCTCTTCCTTTGTTGGAGACCGCCAATCTTTCCATTTCGGTTTTGACTGTATCCATTCTGTAAAAATAGGGTCGAGAAATCTGTTGTATGCGATATTTATTTGTGGGTATTTCATGCCTGCATTATCGCACATTTTCTTGTTTTTGTCGTCATTGTGTACATTCCAACTGATACTTGAAATTGAGTTTGTTGAGTAGGTTGTTGAGCGAGAGCGAGTTGCTGGTTGCTGGACCGCTTGTATCGCTCGGCGGAGTGAGCCAATTGCACGAAGTAGGATTGCCACTAGTCGTCCATTTCAAACTTGACGCTTGCGCATAATCAATCACACAGTAGTCATTCTTGAAGGTGCCGCCCGCCTGTTCACACTCAAGTTGAACGGTAATCGGGGTAACAACAGAGAAAGAAAATGGGGATGCGAGGCAGTTGTTGTCTTCGTTGGATTCATCTCGAACGGTACCGGGTTTTGCCGGAGGTATGTCAGCGCATACTTGAAGCGAATGATTACTAGATATTGTCGGCGTTGGCGTTAGCCATACGCCAGAGTTCACAAAAGACGAGAGCGCGCCTTGTCCGAGAGTTAAGAGTGAAGGATTTGGGGTTAATGCTGTTGTGCCAATCGTAAACTGATTATAAAAACCTGGTGATGGCAGTGTTGGTGTCGCTCCGCCTTGATTCCGGATTTTGGCGCGGAATTTTATGGAGGTATTGGAAGGGACTTTTGTCGTGTCGGTAATTACTGCGCCAGTACTGCTGTTTATAATTTCCACACTCCCCTGTTCAACCACCAAGTCGGGGCATGGGAGCGAGGCATTGCGCGACACTTCTGCGGAAGCGGGGCTGCTGACCGAAGAATTGAACGCCACTGCTCGGTAATAATACTTTGTGTTTGGAGTGAGTCCTTTGTCGTCAATGTATGGATTTGCTTGCGTAGGAGGAGCAGAAAAAGGCGTGATTCCGTTTGCGGAATTCTTGTCGGAATCAAGTTCAGTAACTGTTTGAGCGTATGCAACAGAGAGCCAATTTTTCCGCATCGCCGTAAATGACGAAGCGCTCCGATAAATCCGATACCCCGTTGCGCCCGACACGGCGGATTGCAAGTACACGCTCACCTTCCCGCCGTTCGCGTCACAACTTGGCGTGTTTGTCAAAACAGTTGGCGCGGTAAGCGCGGTTGAATAGTTTGCAATCACGGTTTTGCTATTTCCGCCGAGCGCGGTGAAGGCGAATGAGACGCGACACTGGCGAGGATTGCCGGAGACCTCCTCACAACTCCCCGTCCAGCCATTTACCGACTTAAATACGCCTCCGTCTGGATGCGTTTCAGGCGCTTCAAGCACGACGGTTAGGTTGCGTTCTGCGGTTTTTGTGTAGTCAGTTGTTCCAGCAAAGTAGTTCGGGGAAAAATTGGTTGAAGAAACAACGCTGATTTCTTTTATACTGACGCCGTCGCCATCTGCACCGCCTTTCTCGTTTAGTTTGCTCTGAACATTCAGTTTATGTTCAAAAGATGGTGCGGTTGGCTGACTCGGAATTGAAAGCGTCGGCGAAAATGGAATATCCACGCTTCCGTTTGGACAATTTGCCCGCGCAAACAAACCAACCGAACGGTCAATCTGCACACACGAACTGTTTTTGTAATAATTGCCCGTGCCTCCCTGCTCAATGCACGCCATCAGATTTGCCGTTGCGGAAAAAGGAACTTTAATCGGATTGTCGCGCGTCGTGATGGTTTGCGTCGCCGGATTGTATGTACTTATATTCTCCGTGTAGCATACATAGTTTCCGTTAAAACCGTTTATGGTCTTGTAACCATATTTCCCGCCGCGCTTCAAGATGCTTTTTTCGTATACGGTATCTCCAATATCACCAACATGATATGTTCTCGTGCCAAAAAAACCGCCGTACACGCTCACACCTGGCTCTCCAATAGTAAACCCGGGATAACAAACATCTTGGAAACAACCCGTTTCAGCAGTGCGCATTGCGTCTGCGGCGCCGGAATCTAACGATGAGTTCCAGTCCCTCCACGCCAACAAATCAACATCAAAAACCCCCCTGATTAAATCAGCTGTCCATTCGTTGCTCCCAGAATGCCCTGTAACCCACATATCTTGATATTCCGCGCTTGGGCAACCCGCTACGCTGATTGACGCGTTATTTACCCAATCAGAAGTACCGGTGATGGTGTTATTTACATACGCCACGCAGGCGCTCTTCGGCGGAGGAGGAGGCGGAGCGAAAGTAACGGGCGTCGTCCCTGAACAAGTGTCAATGAAATTACCGTTCGCATCAAATGGCGTATCGTTGTGCCTCACGCACGCACGCACCAGCCATGTGCCGGTGGGAAATTCCGCGCTAACTGGTATATTTATGGCGTTTTGCGGAGTGGTATGCAACAGTGTTTCGTAAGTCGCTGTTGCACCCGAAATATCCGCCATATTCGCCGTATTCGTACCGCGCTGTAAATACACAAACAAACTATTTGCATCCGCGCCGCCAGTGTTGGTCACGCGCACCACATCTGTAAGTGTCGTGCCTGCCTCAAAGTTCTGCTGGCCGTTCATTTTGGTGCCGGCTATCCAATACTGGCTCGCGGTAAGATTCGGCATTGCTGGAGGCGACACCGCCAAACTAAAAGAAGTTGTCTTGCCGAGCGGCGAGCCCGTCACAGTAATGGTATAGGATCCTGGCGGCGTCCCGCGCGCAGTGCTTACTGTTAGCGCGCTACCGTAGCTCGGGTTCGCGGGGTTATTCGCGAAAAAGAGAGTAATGCTACCTGTACTTGGTGATATGGAGGCTGAAAGAGCAACCGATTGCGTAATGCCGGAGGTGAGCGTGCGTGTGATAATGTTTGAACCGCTACTGCCTGCGGTTACTGAAATGTTTGCAGACGCGCTTAACGAATAGTTAAACGGCTGCTGCACAAAACTCGCGCTCACGGTTTTATTCGTGTTCATGGTGAGCGAGCAAGAGCCAGTTCCAGAACACGCGCCGCCCCAGCCGCCGAATGTGTAACCAGATGAAGGAGACGCGGTGAGTGTAAGTGAGGTGTTGGCGGAGTAAGAAGACGCGCACGAACTGCCGTTACAAGAAATACTACCAGAACCGCTCGCTATAGATGTTGAAAGATTGTAGGTAGAAGGCGGCGGCGGAGTAACGCGCACGGTAAAACTCGCGGTGGGGCTTCCTGTCGCGCCATAACTTGCCGTACATGAAGCGGTGAAGGATGTATCAGAATACAAACTTCCAGTCCACCAAACATTATTGTATGCCCAATATCCTGGACCAGACACAGAACAGCCGTAAGCGTTTGTGGGGGTAACGGTAAGATAACTTCCTCCGCCATACGAAACCGGAGATGGGCCGCTTATAGAGACAGATGCAACAGGAGGGGATTGAACGGTAAACCCAGTGGTACCCCACGAAACACTGCCGTTGTAATTGGGCCGCCAAATGTTCATCTGAAAGGACATCGCGCTCCCCGCAGTGTCGCCCGTACTTGAGCAGGTTGCGGTCGCGCCCGATGAAGGAACGCTGAGCACTTCATGGCTCCATGAGCCGCCATACACGCCGTTTTTCCAGTAGAAACAATCTTTTGTTACCGAAATCGTAGAGCCGTTACTGTTTGATACCGACTCATAAAGAGTATAGGGCGTGCCAGGGTATATTGTTGAAGGAGAATATGAGAGCGCGAATGCACGAGGCGCAACTGCAAAAAACAGCGCAGCGGCTATGACGCCGATGAAGACCGAAAAGTTTTTTGCAATAAAATAATTTTTCATTTTTTAATCGCTGATTCAATCCGCGCTAATTCTTCGGAAGTAAAATTAAATACGGTCTGGTCGGCAACGACAATCGCCCCCATAGGCGGTTTTTCCGCAGTTGAAATACTTATCTGAAGCACGCTCTTTTCCGATTCGCTCAGCGGCTCGCGAGAAGCGATGCGCGTAAGTATTTTTTGCTTGAAATCAGCGATGTTTTGTTTTTTCTCTGCTGTCAAACCGGCAAGTCCCCCAACTAAAACATCAAGGTATAGTGGGCGAATGAGCGCGTTTGGCGATTCATTGTCTGCATACATAGGAGCAGTAAACTGCGGAGCTGCTATATCCGCTTCGCCATTTGGCGGCGAGCCGCGCTGTACCGACACAAATAAAAACAAAGCGAGCACAACAAGTGCAACGATTTCAATAATGATTGTTTTTCTGCTTGTGGTCGGCTTCATACATTACTGCACCTTCAACGCCTCAAAAATAGCGTTGGTCTCCGCATCCGTGAAGTTGTAGAGATGCGCTTCCATCAACATTGTCTTTCCCAACGCTTCGCGTTCATCTTCCGAAAGCGGCACGCCCGTCCCAATGCGCTCAAGAATCTCGCCTTTATGCTTCTCTATTGCACTTTCAAGCGACGCGGATAGCGGCGCTTCCCCCACTAACTGTTCGCGGGTTATTTCCGGCGCATTTTCAACACCGCGCTTAAACGCTCCGCTGTTATACAAATACCACCCTCCAACTGCAATAATCGCAAGCACGATAATCGCGCTTATGGTTTTCTTCGCACCGCCTCCTTGTACCGTTGTCTGATTTTGATTTGGCTCCATCCCGTTAGAAGCAGGTCGCGGTCGCGGAACCGCTACACTGCAACAATTTATTTTAACGACCTATTATATTTTTGATAATTTTCTTACCACTAGAAGCGACCGCGGCTTCTAACGGGATCCATATTCCATTACCCGCCTATTGCCTTCAGAATCAGCGCGCGCTCGCGCGCGCTAAACTCGTACTCGCGAAATTGCTCTCCCGACAAGAGCTCAAAAACGCGCTTCTTTTCGCCGTCGGAAAGCCGCCCTCGCTCCGTGAGCCGCAAAATCTCCGCGCGGTTACCGTTTTGCGCTGGCGAGCCGGCGCTCTCCCGCGAAGCAAAAACGAGCCACGCACCAAGCGCAACGGCGACTAAAACCGCCGCACCCGCAGTCGCTGTTTTTGTTGTTCCGCGCTCCATCCCGTTAGAAGCAGGAAACGCTTCGCATTTTTATATAAGCGTTTATGCTGTATAAATTAGTTGATAATGCTTTATACATAATATGATTGGATAAAGCGTTTCCGTAGCGAAGCGGCTTCTAACGGGACTCCATACTGCATTCTATATTATATACGGAATGTGCGCCTGTGCCGTTCGCGCTCTCTGTTGATAACTACCGCACAACAAACAACAAAAAACACCCGAGTGGAACGAACCGTTCGGGTGTTGTGTGTAAGTATTGTTGAAGATTCAATCGCGTATGTTGTATTTTAAGAGGTCTTGCAACACCCCTTCTTTTCCAACCAAACGATTCGCCAACACTACAAATGCGTGCGCAGTAGCCAACGCATCATAGAACGCAGAATGCCTTTTGGAATCCGTGGCGCTAGAAAGAACTGACTCAAGATTTAGCCGTTTGATCATTTCATCTAAACTGTGTTTCTTTTCTTCCTGATACGCCGTGCGAGACATTTTCAGTGTGTCAAAGATGATCGGCGGTTCGTATTCAGGCAACCGAAACCGCAACACCCTGCGCTCAACTGGAGCGTTATGGGAAACAAGTATCCGACCTTCACAGAATGTGAGAATACCACTTTTTACTTCGGCTAGTTTCGGTTTATTCTGCACATCTTTGTCGGTGATTCCGTGAATCCTAGAAATGAAAGATGGTATAGAAATTTCCGGATTAAGCAAATGGTTAAAACTTTCATGTGTTACTGCTCCGCCTTTAACCAAAACTCCGGCAATGTCTACAATACCCTCATTTTCTCTGTGCTGTGCGCCGGTTCCTTCAAGGTCCAAAACGGCATATTCGAACTCGGTCCATTTTTTTGTGTATTCACTTGTTAGTATTCTCATACTTTTATGGTTTTGTATAGCCGACGGGTGCTCGACCGTGTTGGTTCTTCAAATGCGGGTATTTTACATCCCAAATCTGAAATCCAAGCGTGTGTTGCAGGTGATACCTTTGTTCTTCACTCAAACCAACTGTCTCTACATGCCCATCGCCAACCTTAAACACAGTATCATAGCCGTAGCGTTGAAGGAGCTCGGCGAATTCTTCTTCCGAAGGTTTTTTGTGCGACTGCGCGCAACGCGCAACTTGATCAGTCGGACAGATGTCACAAATATCGGGAACTCCGTAATGACCGTTGTAATCAGATTCGTGGTGCGCGAAAGCAACGGCGCATGATGTCTTTCTAAAGAGCGGCACGGTAAGTCCGCACTCTTTATACATTCTCAAGATGTTGTTTTCCAAGTCCTGCGGCAGTATCTTTCTGCGGTGTATCTCACTGTAAGGTGGCGCGATACCGATATTTGCAAAGAATTCGTGCTGTTCTTTGCGGTGAAATAATCCGGTGAATGCGACCGCATCACAACCACGCGCCGCTTCAAGAACGCCACACACAGTTTCTTCGTCATCATTCCAACCAGGAACAATCGGACGCCAATTATAGTATAACTTTAGTGCGACCTTTTTGGCGACAAGCAACTTCAATTGATTTAAGCGTTATCTTTTTTGACAACGGCTCAATCCGACTGTCTTTTAGACCGTTAAAGGTAATAAGGAGAGTAACGCGCAAGTGTTGAAGTTGATTAAGTTTTCGCATGTCTTCCTCGGTAACCACATACCGTGTAATGACAAGGATGTGGTTCATCAAACCTCTATTGTCTAGTAAAGACAACATGCAATGAGTATGCGGACGGACTGCGCCTAAAAATGGGTCGGTGGCTTTGTTGAAGATTTGGAGCGGTGTCTTGTGCGGTATGAAATAGCGGTGCTGTACCAACATATTCACCACCTCTTCATCAGACATCAATTGATGCGGCTGTTTCATATCAAAATTATTATTTTGATGACGAATGCAGTACGCGCAATCCAGTGGACACCCAATGATATGATTGACGCTTAAACCTGATTTGCGGTAATGGACAACCGACTTTAATCCTTCGTGAAGAATTGAGTATTGTTCACTTGTTAATTGCAGAAGTATTGGATCTTTCATTTTTTTCCTCTCGATTTGTTTTTTTGTTCTCCCCACCTTTAAATACGAAGGGCTACTTGTTAAGCGCCACTTCATTTTTAAAGGAATCCTCTCACACGAGAGGATTAAGAAAAGCACTGTTTTTAACGCTCTTCTTGGTCTTCTCGTGCAGTTATTGTCAAAAAACTGTGCATCAATTCATTTTCCTTACCCTTCGTATTGGGGGGTAGGGAGAGGTTTGATATTTCCATATCCATACAACACCAACATAGATTATCTGTCAACATTTATAGATTTTGAATAAAGATGGTTTTTGATATGATGTAAATATGAAAAAGATTTATTTCGTTAGACATGGGGAAAGTGAGGGTAATACAGGTCCTGTTCGTCAAGGACAAAACTCTTCATTGACGCCAAAAGGACTGATGCAATCTGAAATTATTGCGGAGCGCTGCGAGAAACTTTCCATTGATTCTATTATTTCAAGTACTATGAAGCGCGCAGTAGAAACAGCGAAAATAATTTTGGCGCGATTGAAAAAATCGGCTGAATATTCGGATCTTTTTATAGAGCGTCGTAGGCCAAAGGAGCAGATTGGGGTCTTGAAAAATGACCCGAAAGCACTGGATGCGGAAAAAACAATTCGGGAGAATTTCACAGTTTCGGGATTCCGATTCTCCGATGAAGAAAATTTTGATGATTTAAAGACGCGCGCTAGTCAAGCGTTAAGATATTTACAACAAAAATCAGAGAGAAACATGCTTGTTATTACTCACGGTTTCTTTTTGAGGATAATTGTCGCATACGCTGTTTTTGGTGAAAAACTGACCGCGCAAGAATGCGAGCAATTTATTCAGAAATTTCATACAGAAAATACCGGCGTGACCGTTCTGGGGTTTGACGAGAAAAACAATACTTCGCCATGGTGGCTCTGGGTATGGAATGATCACGCGCACTTGGGTTAGCAGGGTATACACCCTTAATGTTGATAACTGTTGCTTGCGCGTATACTATATATAGTGTATATTAAGGTGGAAGTTCGCCCCACGAAGGCGGGCTATTTTTATACCAATATTACGAATACATACCAAATCTCCAAATGACTACCAATAAGATTCATTTTTTATTCGTAGTCATTCGTATATTCGTACCATTCGCAGATTAGTATATTATTCGTAGACATTCGTATAATTCGTATCATTAGTAGATTAGTATATATACTTTATGCTTTTTGATTTAAAAACTATCAACGCGGTACTTACAGAACTTGAAGAAACGCGCGGAGTACCGCGCGAGAAAGTAATTGAAGCGATTGAATCCGCGCTCGCGACGGCGTACCGCAAAGAGTACGGCAAGAAAGGCCAAATTGTGCGCGCGAAGTTTAGCGCAGTAAGCGGCGCAGTGGAATTCTTCCAAGTTAAGGAAGTTGTGGATGATACGAAGGTGATTGTGCGCTCTGAAAACGAAGATGGCGAGGAAATTGAACGCGCTGCAGACGACGATCGAATTTTTTACAACTCCGAACACCATATTTTCATAGAAGACGCCCGCAAAATTAAGAAAGGCGCGCAGTTGGAAGATGAAATAATTTTCCCACTGGAAACCAAGAGCGACTTCGGTAGGATTGCCGCGCAAACCGCCAAACAAGTCGTGATTCAGAAAATCCGCGAAGCGGAGAAGGTGTCGGTGCTCAGCGAATACGGCACGCGCGCGGGCGAGATTGTATCGGGTACTGTCCAACGAATTGAGCGCGGCGCGATTTTCATAGATATTGGCCGCGCAACCGGTATTCTCCCATACGAGGAGCAGATTCCGGGCGAGCGGTACCGACAGGGCGAGCGCGTGCGCGCGTACCTTATGCGCGTAGAAGACACGCCGCGCGGCGTGCACCTGCGGCTCTCGCGCGCCGCGCCGAAGTTCATTGAAGCACTGTTTAAACAGGAAACACCCGAAGTCGCGTCAGGCGCGGTGGAAATTAAAGCCATCGCGCGCGAGCCCGGCTCGCGCGCTAAAATTGCCGTCGCGAGCAACGACCCGCATATAGACCCGGTTGGGTCGCTCGTCGGCGGCCGAGGCGTGCGCGTCTCAACTGTGATGTCGGAACTCGGTGGCGAGAAAATAGACATCATTCAGTGGTTCGAAAATCTGAAAAAGTTTGTAACCGAAGCGCTTTCTCCAGCAAAAGTTCTTTCTGTGGAAGTGCTGGACGAAGCCGCGCGGCATGTGAAAGCAATTGTCGCCGACGACCAGCAGTCGCTCGCCATCGGCCGCGGCGGGCAGAATGTGCGCCTCGCCGCCCGCCTCACGAACGCGAAAATTGATATTGCATCATTAAACAAACCCGCAGAGCCGCCACCCGCCACGGCAGAAACAGAAAAAGCTGAACCTGTCCCCACAGAAACAAAAACAGAATAAAAAAACAAAAAACGGGACGCATTGCGCGTCCTGTCTTTTCTGCTACAATCCCGATATTATTTATCCCGTTAGAAGCCGCGGTCGCTTACTAATGGTAGAGATGTTTAATTATTTAACAAAGTAAGGTCGTTATAACATTATGCAGCAAACGGTACCGCGACCGCGACCTGCTTCTAACGGGATGAACCCAATCATTTTATTCGCCATCAGTTCGTCAGTTGCCGCCATTATCTACGCAGTGTTTTTGACCACGCGCATTCTTAAGGCAAGCCCCGGAAACGCGCGGATGCAGGAAATTTCCAACGCGGTTAAGGAAGGCGCGAATGCGTACCTCAACCGCCAATACAAAACGATTGCCGGTATCGCCACAATTCTTTTTGTAATTATCGGTTTTGCGATTAACTGGACAACCGCGCTAGGATTTCTAGTAGGCGCGTTCCTCTCAGCGCTCGCCGGCTATGTCGGTATGTTCGTATCGGTACGCGCGAACGCGCGCACTGCGGAAGCGGCGCGCGGCGGCCTCGCGCCCGCGCTCGCGCTCGCCGCGAAAGGCGGCTCGGTAACGGGTATTCTCGTCGCCGCGCTCGCGCTACTTGGTGTCGCCGGTTTTTACGCGGCAACTGGCGACATTAAAGCACTTATCGGGCTCGGCTTCGGCGCATCGCTCATTTCCGTTTTCGCGCGGCTTGGCGGCGGCATATTTACGAAAGCCGCAGATGTCGGTGCCGACCTTGTCGGCAAAGTGGAAGCGGGTATTCCAGAAGACGACCCGCGCAACCCTGCGGTGATTGCCGACAATGTGGGCGACAATGTGGGCGACTGTGCCGGAATGGCCGCGGACTTGTTTGAGACATATGCGGTTACTTCAGTTGCCGCAATTCTCCTCGGCTCGCTAATCTTTCCCGGAAGCTCTGCGGCAATTCTCTACCCGCTCGCCATCGGCGGAGCCGCGCTTATCGCGTCCGTCATTGGTTCTTGGTTTATGAGAATTGGCGCGCAAAGCAAAAACATTATGGGCGCGTTGTATAAAGGACTTGCGGTCAGCGGCATTTTGTCCGCCATCGTATTCTACCCAATCACTTCTTACATTATGGGCGCGAACAGCGTCTATTCATCGCTTAATCTTTTCTTCTCCGCGCTAATCGGACTCATCGTTACTGTCGCACTAGTCGTGATTACCGAATATTACACAGGTACAGCACATAAGCCGGTGCAGTCCATCGCGCGCGCATCTCTTTCTGGACACGGCACCAACATCATCCAAGGGCTTGCGATTTCTATGAAGGCGACCGCGCTCCCGCTCCTTGTGATTGTCGCAGGGCTTCTCGGCGCGTACTACTTTGCGGGGCTTTACGGCATCGCCGTTGCGGCAATGGCGATGTTATCGCTCGCCGGAATTATTATTGCAATAGATGCGTACGGGCCGATTACCGACAATGCTGGAGGCATCGCGGAAATGGCGAACCTTCCAGAAAGCGTGCGTGAAGTTACAGACGCGCTTGACGCTGTCGGTAATACTACGAAAGCCGTTACCAAGGGCTACGCCATCGGCTCGGCGGGGCTCGCCGCGCTTGTATTGTTTGCTTCGTACGCGGAGGATTTGCGCTCACTCGGCGCAGAAGTTGTGTTCGCGCTCGGCGACCCAAATGTACTTGTTGGTCTATTCATAGGCGGGCTTCTACCATACTACTTCGCCGCGCTTGCGATGGAGGCGGTCGGCAAGACCGCTGGCAAGGTGGTGGAAGAGGTGCGGCGACAGTTCCGCGAGATTGCTGGAATTATGCAAGGCACAGGCAAACCAGAATATGCAAAATGTGTGGATATAGTAACCGCCGCCGCAATTAAACAAATGATTCTCCCCGCGCTCATCCCCGTCGCCGCGCCGATTATTGTTGGTTTCACTCTGGGACCAGCCGCACTCGGTGGACTTCTTGTCGGCTCAATCATCACCGGACTCTTCGTCGCAATATCAATGACCTCGGGTGGCGGCGCGTGGGACAATGCAAAGAAATATATTGAAAAAGGAAATTATGGCGGCAAGGGTAGCGACGCGCACAAAGCCGCGGTTACGGGCGACACCGTCGGCGACCCGTACAAAGATACGGCAGGTCCCGCCATTAACCCAATGATTAAAATACTAAATATTGTCGCGCTGCTTTTGATACCATTTTTGATTTAAAAATCGCTCGCACAGCTCCCGTGTCCGAACACGCATAAAGCCCTCCAGCGCGGGCTTTTATTATACCAATGTATATGTGCTAATTCGCGCGAATTAGACAATAAACAAAAACGGCTCAGCGCGCGCTGAGCCGTTTTATGTACTCAAAAATCAATCTGTGGGTGGTCATTTATGTTTTGTGCGGTGTTCTTTGATATACTAACAACATGCACATCGCACACCACAAACAAACAATGGGTGAAACATTAAAAACAGTCCGCAAAAAGAGTGTAGCATGTTTTAAGAAATCGGAAATAATTACTCTCTATATGCCGATTGAATGGGCAAAAACAAAATGCGTTATATGCAACAAAAGACAAGATGTTGATGGTAGATGTCCGTGCGTTAACAAAGACGCGTGGTAGGTCTCGTTTCTTATCGCCATGAAACAGAAAGCGGCTTGGCGCAAGGGTTGCGCAGGAAAGGCGTGTGTGTGTATAATACATTTGTTAAAAATTAGTCGTTAATAAATTATTAAAATATGCAAAATGTAAAAACAATCTTGCCGTTTCAGGCGGCGGCAGTCGCGGGGCTTCTCTTCGTTGCGGGTCTCGCGTTCGCGCAAGATGCGGCACAGGCAACAACAGATTCGGCTCAAACAACCGCCGCACCGGTAGAAACGCAAGCCGCACCGACCACAGCAAAACCTACAACGGGAATCCGCGCAAAGGTGCAAACTCTCAAAGAGCGTGTTGCGGGAAAGAAAGACGAAGTTAAAACGGAACGGAAAGCAGTAAAAGAAAAAATAAGCGCGCTCAAAAAGACACAACTTCAGAATGTTGTTCGTAAATTGGAAGCGCGAGCAAAAACAATTGATGCACTTCTCGTGCGCACTGAGTCGCGTATTGCAAAACTCGCAACACAAGGCACCAACACCGATTTATCTACATCGCTTGTCGCAACGGCAAAAGTGAAAATTGCTGATGCAAAAACGGCGATTGAAGAAGTGAAGGCGAAAGCGCAAACAGCGGCGGAAACCGCAACCAAAGAGTCAATCGCCCAAGTAACCACAGCCGCGCGCAACGCGGAAGCTAAAATAAAGTCCGCGCACGCCGCGCTTGTTGACGCAGTCAATTCCCTGAAGCCAGGACGGAACGCAGTAAAGCCAAAATAATTTTAATTATTAATTAATTTTTTAAGAAAATGGAACCACAAAACGGAATGCCGATGGGAGAACCGAAAAAGGGCGGCGTTGGCGCGCTCATCGGCTCAATCATCGTAATCTTGATTCTCGTACTCGGCGCTTTGTACTTCTGGGGCGGCAAACTACAGCAGGAGGAAGGCGAACTCAACTTTGACGAGTCGGCGGCAGTGAACGCCGCGGCGGGCGCATCGGATGAACTCTCCGACATAGAAGCGGACTTGAACGCTGGTGACGCTCTCAACTTGGACGAAGACCTGAACGCGCTAAATCAGGAATAAGCATACAACAAAAGATTGAAATCAAACCCGCCAACCACTGGCGGGTTTAGCATTGCTGATAAACAAACAACTTGCTATACTCTACTCGTATGACGATGCGTTCAAAAAACACAAAAGAAAAAGGAACGATGGAGTTTTTGGTGTACAAAGACGGCAAAACCTATGTAGGGGTTTGTTTGACGCTAGATATTATCGAGGAGGGAAATGACCCAGCCACATTGATGGAAAGTATCGTTGAAGCGGCGGAAGGGTATTTGAAAGTAGTGCGAAAACTTAATATGAATGATGATTTGCTGAATCGACATGCTCCAAAGGAATACTGGGATAAATATCGCCAAGCCGTTATTGCAACGAGTGGGAGGAAGCGAGTTCGTTCACCTTATCATTTCCTTATTACTCCCTATGCCGCGAGGAGTTTTTAATTGGACCTATCGCGATGTAACAAGATTTTTGTCTGAACGCGGGTTTGTTTTTTACAAGCAAACCGAGGGTTCGCATGAATATTGGGTAAATGAACTAACAGGCGCGGTTGTAAATATAAATTTCCACGGACAAAAGAGTTTCCCTCCTAGAACATTGGAAATAATGATTCGCCAGTCAAAAATAAACAAAAAGATGTGGCGAGTATGGACAAGTAAGTAGATACAAAAAAAGATTTCTGCTATACTCTCCCCTATCTTATTCGTAAATCAAGAAACATATGTCCATCTTAATTCCAACCGTCATAGAAAAGACGACAAACGGCGAGCGCGCGTACGATATTTATTCGCGTCTTCTGAAAGAAAACATTATATTCCTCGGCGGGCCGATTGAGGATTACACGGCAAACATTGTGATTGCCCAGCTCCTCTTCTTGCAATCCGAAGACCCGAAAAAAGACATTTCACTCTATGTGAACTCGCCGGGCGGCTCTGTTACCGCAACGCTCGCGATTGTGGACACGATGAATCATGTAAAAAACGATGTTTCCACTGTGTGTGTTGGGCTTGCGGCGAGCGGCGCGGCGATTATCCTTTCCTCTGGCGCAAAAGGTAAGCGCTTCGCGCTCCCGAACGCGGAAATTATGATTCACCAGCCGCTCGGAGGCGCGCAGGGACAAGCAACGGACATTGAAATTACCGCAAAACAAATTATCAAAATTCGTGAAAAACTCAACAAGATTCTTGCTGAAAACACAGGCCAACCGGTCGCACAAATAGAAAAAGATGTTGAGCGCGACTACTATATGTCTACCGAGGAAGCAAAAAAGTACGGGGTGATTGATAAGATTCTATAACTTTTGCAAAAAAGGGTGAGTTGTAGTAGAGTGATAGGGTCAATTAAAAAATTGGCGTATCAACTTATTAAATTGAATTATGTCTTGGGGTGAAACGGGTTATGGAATGTCCCCTTATGCGCGCTTAGATTCTTACTAAAATGTTGTCGGATTCAGAAAAACAATACTTGGTGAATTAAATCGCCCATTGCTAATGGCGGCTCTTTTTCCCGCGAACTCTACCGGACACCAACAATGTCTCTAAAACTAGTGCTTGCGCTCGCCGCGGCTTCGGGGCTTCTCGGGGTCGGGCTAGGCGCGTACCTGCGTTTTCTAATTTCCCTCGGCAAGAAGGGCTCTATGGAGCTGAAGTTGAAGGAAATTGAATTGAAAGGGCAGGAGGAATCAAAAAAACTGACGCTCAGGGCGGAAGAGGAAGCGGCGCGCATTCTCAAAGAAGCGCGCAATGAAGCGAGGGTCAAAGAAGATTCGGTCAAGAAAAGCGAGGAGCGGCTCGTGAAGCGGGAGGACACATTGGACAAACGGCAGTCGGATTTGGACAAAGAAACGGAAGAACTGAAGTCGCGGATTATTGAAATTAAGAAAATTAAGGAGCGCGCGGACGCGCTGGAAATGGAAAAGCGCGCGGCACTTGAACGCGCGGCGCGCCTCTCGGAAGAAGACGCGAAGAAAGAACTCATCGCGGCAGTGGAAAAAAAGAACGAGGAGGATATTCTGATGAGGATGCAAAAGCTTGAGCAGGGCGGCGAGGAAAAGCTGGAGCGACGAGCGCAGGAAATTATTACTTCCGCCATACAGCGATTAGGCACCAATATCGCTGCGGACTCGCTCACTACTTCCGTATCCATCCCCTCCGACGACGCGAAAGGCAAAATTATCGGCAAGGAGGGCAGGAATATCAAGGCGTTTGAGCGCGCGACTGGCGTGGAGGTTATTGTTGACGATACGCCTGGCGCAATTACCATTTCGTCTTTTAATCCGATTCGCAGGCAAATCGCGCGCGTCGCGCTGGAGAATCTGATACTTGACGGCAGGATTCAGCCCGCAAAAATTGAACAGATGGTGGAAAAGGCGGAGCAAGAAATAAACAAAATAATCAAAGACAAGGGCACGCAGGCGGCGTTTGAGTGTGGGGTTATCAATCTCCCACCGCAGGTTATTGCAATTTTGGGGCGTCTGCACTTCCGCACAAGCTACGGCCAGAATGTGCTACACCACTCCATTGAGATGGCGCATATCGCGGGTATGATTGCTGCGGAACTTGGTGTGAATATCGCCGTGGCGAAGGCGGGAGCGCTACTTCACGACATCGGCAAGGCGATGGACCACGAGGTGCAGGGCACGCATGTGGAAATCGGGCGGCGCATTTTGCAAAAGTTCGGCGTAGACGAGGCAGTGGTGAAGGCGATGCAAGCACACCACGGCGAGTATCCGTTTGAAACGCCGGAGTCGGTGATTGTGCAGGTCGCGGACGCCATTTCGGGCTCGCGGCCCGGCGCGCGGCGCGACACGGTAGAAAATTACTTGAAGCGATTAGAAGACCTTGAACGGATTGCGACTTCCTCCCCCGGTATTGAGAAGGCGTACGCGCTCCAAGCGGGTCGCGAAATTCGCATTTTCGTAAAATCAGCCGAGGTGTCCGACTTGGAAGCGAAAAATATCGCCAAAAACACAGCAAAAAAGATTGAAGACGAACTAAAATATCCTGGCGAAATTAAAGTAACGGTAATTCGGGAGAATCGGGTGGTGGAGTATGCAAGATAATAAAAACGCACGGACTTTTAATCCGTGCGTTTGGTGCTGGAAAAGTCACACCGCTATTGTGCGATGGCTTCCAGCACCGTGAGGCGTTGTTGCGCCTCGGCCACAAATTTGTGGCCTTGCCCGTACTTTTTGGCGAGTCGGGCAATCCGTTTGACCAATTTGGACTTCTTGTGCGCGGCGTTCATTTTTTTGCCTTTCTTTTTGTTTTTGTTGTCGCCTCTTCGGCGACCCGCCGAGGAGGCGGGTTTACTTCCTCACAGCGGCGAGGGTAGGGTTGTTTTAGTAAAAAATAATAACTCCCCGCCCTCAACGCTGTGAAGAAGCCCTATCAAAGAACCTTATTTTGCTACTATCTAGTATAGCATACCTGATTGTAGAAGTCAAGCAAAATCGCAAAATATGGCTCTGTTAAGCCCTATTTATCCTTATTCGTAGCCATTCGTTGATTCGTATTGTTCGTATATTCGTATATTAATTTCCCAAAAAACCCTTGCATTCTAACGCCAATGGGGGATAATAGGTGAGTCGTTTTAATACTTTATTATTATTTATTTTCCTACTGAATTACGAAATCATTCGTATCTATTTGTAGATTCGTATCATTCGTATATTGGTATGTTCACCTATGAATAAACAAGGCATTGCAGATGCAGTACACGAAGTGCTCGGCACTACCAAAGTGCAGGCGGAGGCGGTCGTGGACAAAGTGGTTGACGCGATTGTGGGTTCGCTCAAGAATAGCGAGGAGGTTTCTATCGCGGGTCTCGGTATTTTCTCGGTTAAACAGCGCGAGGCGCGCCAAGCGCGCAATCCGCGCACAGGCGCAACTGTGCAAGTAGCCGCAATGAAAGTCCCGAAATTCCGCGCGGCGAAAGCGCTCAAGGAAGCTGTGAAATAACGCTCGGAATGTTGTTTTTGCGGAACCGGAAAAATCCCCCAGCGGGGGATTTTTCCTTATTTGCGGGATGGGAGAATCGTCCGCCTCAGGCGGATGGAAAACTGAATTTGTAATTTGCGGGCGGCGAGAATCGAACTCGCGTCTCAACCTTGGAAGGGTCGCGTATTGCCATTATACAACGCCCGCGACAACGGAATCGTACCAAAATTTCTGCTAGAATGAAACCTCAATGACTCTGTTCGGAAAATTGCTGATGTTTCTGTTGCTCGCGCTAGTTGGAGGCGCGACGACGCTCGTGGTTAAAAACTTTCAACAGCAAGATGTGCTGAACACTTCGCCCACTCCTGTATATTCTGATGTTCTCAAGAACATCAGTACAGCCACAGAAGACATGGTGGAAACGCCAACAACAACGCCAGTTGCCGCGCCACCAATACCAAAACAGAAAGAAATTCCTGTTTCTGTCGCTACTACACCCATACCACTTCCCTCTATACCTCCTACGACGAGCGTAGTTGAACCTGACTGGAATACTATCAACGAAAAAATGCGCGGCGCGCTCACCAATGTTCTTTGCGTCTCAAAAAACGGGGATGTATTTCAACCGCTGTCCGGTAGCGGTGTTTTTATAGACCCGCGCGGGATTATTCTTACTAACGCGCATGTGGCACAATATCTTTTGTTAACCTCTGGAGACGAGAAGTCCGATTTACTTGATTGCACCATTCGTGTTGGCAACCCAGCAGTGAACCGCTATCGCGCGGAAGTATTTTATATTTCACCGCGCTGGATTACCGATAATGCAAAAAACCTGTTTGAAGAAAATCCAAAAGAACGGGGAGAAAATGACTACGCGCTTCTACTTGTAACAGAAACCACAAACCCAAACGCGCAACTTCCCTCTTCATTTCCATTTATTCCACTACGAGAAAAATTACTAGAAGTTGAAACCAGAGACGCATTCCTCGCCGCGGGCTACCCAGCAGGATTCCTCGGCGGCATTGCAGTCCAGCGCGAGTTGTACAGTGTGTCGTCGTTTGCAACCATACAGTCGCGCTACACGCTCGGCGAAGACACACTTGACATTATTGGGCTCGGAGGAAACCTACTCGCACAAAAAGGCGCGAGCGGCGGCGCGGTTGTTGATGGCGCGGGTGAGCTTGTTGGGCTTATCACCACGGCGATTGTAGAGGGCAACACGGACACGCGCGATGTGCGCGCGCTGACAACCGACTATATTGCGCGCGCATTTGCGGAAGAAGCGGGCTTTTCTTTGTATGAACTTAAAAACGCCGCTCTCGCTTCCCTATCAGAACAATTCAATATTCAGATTGCTCCCTTGCTCCGCAAAAAACTGACAGATGTTATTTACAAAACAAGCGGAAATTAAAAAGCCGACAACAGCACTTCTATTTTATCCCCTTCTGAAGCGACATTGCGGCGCTCCGCGCCACACCGAAGACACTGGTGCGTAATTGAAAACTTTTCTCGTTTTTTTGCAAGCGAAACGGGCTTCATAAGCCCGCCGCACGGCTCCGCGCGGTCGCCAGGGTGAACATCCACATGCTTGCTCCACAAGCACTCGGAGCAATGATTTGTGTAGCCGTTGCCATTTACTTCCGCACCACAATTTTCGCAAATAAAATCTTCTTTTGTTCTTACAAACCTTTTTGTCATAAGATATTCCGTATTTCTTCCAAAATAGCGTCTTTTTCTTTGCGGCTCGTGTGCGACTTGCCAAAGCGAACAAGTGTTTGATTAAGAACACGCCAATGTTTTTGCGGGAAGAGATGTTCTAAATCCTTTTCAATTTTCGCTGGGTCTTTGTGCGGCGTCCAGCCGAGCTTTTGCGAAATGTAGGACACATGCGTATCAACACCGATTGCCGGCGCGCCGTATTCTGCAAGAAACACATTCGCCGTCTTGCGCCCAACACCAGGGAGCGCCACCAACTGCGCCATATCGTGTGGCGGCGCGCCGGCATATTCGTCCGAGAGCGTGCGAGCGCACGCAATAATGTTTCTCGTTTTGTTTTTGTAAAAATTAACTGTGCGAATGATGTCGGAGACCTCTTCTGCGCGAGCGCGAGTGAGCGCGTCAGCCGTTTCGTATCTTGCAAACAGCTTTTTACACACTTCAATCGTCGTCTCATCGCGCGTGCGCGCGGAAAGTATTATCGCAATGAGCGTTTTCCATTCCGCATCCCATTCTTCGGCGGCAAGCCGCATCGGCTTGCCGCCGATCTTTTTTAACTCTTCCAATTGTTTGAGCGCAATATGGGTGTTCATAAGTGTTATTGACAAGAAATAATGATTTTGCTAGTATGTGCGATACAAGTGGCTTCGGCCTTACCCCCGTAAGGGGGAGAAAATCGCGAAAAGCCGTTAGAACAGCTTTCTGACGGCTTTTCTTATGTTTGTAAAAACACCTCTCTCAAGAAACCCGATTTTTTCAATCAAACGCCGCGTATCAATAACGCGGATTTGCGACAAAAGTGCAGTCGCTTCTTTTCCTTGAACCCTTCCTATTGGAATACGGAGAGTGTGTTTTTTGGTTGATGTGGTAAGCGGCACAACCACGCATGTTTCCGAACCAAAACCACGAACAATAATTGCTGGGCGTAAAAAGAGTTTTCCGCTTCCATCTTGTTCCGTTCCGATGTTCACGCCAAAGCGACACCACCAGATTTCACGCACGGTATATAAACGTGGAGATTCTTCATGCGCCCGTTTTTTCTCACCATTCCACCCGTCAAAATCTTTCTGCATGCGAAAATTGTACCATAACAAAACCCCGCGCATTTCTGTGCGGGGTTGGGAGTTTTTACAATAAACTCCTTTTCCTTTGGCAGACCTACTGCCGTTTTGGTACCAGATTTTTTGGCAAGTCCCAGAGACAGGCCGCGGGGTTGTGAGGATTAACAGGGGTGATATTAAGACCATTCTCATTTGCCCACTGCTTGAAGCATGTCTTGGATTTAAACACGCCATGTTCGATCCTCTTAATTTCCGGCCAGTGGTACTCGCAGTGGCAGTTCTTCTTGTTGAGATTTGATTTGACAAACCTCGTTACATGGAAGTCCTGTGGTCTTTGATCCCAGTCTGCGTATTTCGCAAAAAGGTACGCAAGATTTGCACTCCCATCGGTATGACGCCCGTGTCTTTCATCTTCGTCATAGACCCATTTGCTGAATTTCTTGATCCATTCAAACTGACGGCACAGCCACAACCGCTCTACAACTCCGTGACGAGACATTCCATACACCAACATACGATGCCTATCCGCCTCGGAATATTTCGTACCGCAAATGACGGGTGATTCGGAAGTGTATCCACCTATCGCATCAAAATACTTTTCAAGTACCAGATCGATGAGTTCCTGCGATACACATTCAGTTTCCAGAACAGCAGTGGAGGCAGCCTGTAGATTGCCTTGGTAAGATATGATTTCCGGTCCCGGTTTGAGATCTTTAATAAGATCTTCAGCGGAACTGGTTAGCACATTCCCACCCTCTTGCGGCGTGAGCATATACCGTAGTGCAGAATATATTTTAGCCATTTGTGAGTTCATTCTTTCTTTTCCTTTCGTTTCGGTTTGTTGTGATTGTTTGGTTCGCAAGCAGGTTTTCAAAGAACACCTGTTTCATCCTTTCGGAATCATCAGCCGAGACACACATCTCGGTACAGAGGAGAGTTTTGTAGTGTAAACTCTCCGAAACTTGCATATCTACCACTTGCTTCGGGTGAACTCCAGATCAACAAGTTTTCCCGATTGTTCCAGAGCGAGTGCCCTGCGCATAGCGACCGTTTCAGCCGCTCCTTTGTTCCAGTCTGGGTCGTCAGTGTCAAATTCCACGATATTCACCATCCGACCGTTTTGCACAAAGCCCGTCTCCCATCGCTCACGCCGTTCGTCCATTCCGCAGTCACGGTTCCAGCTGTGGTCGTAAGAAACAACCGAGGCGTGGCAGTGAATGCGGATTATTATTGGAGTGGAAAAAGTATTTTGGGTAGTAGTAGTCATAAGTTGTGTCATCCATTTTGTGAAGAGAAATGCGGATCTGCGCTTCTCAATCCTGTTCGGGTTTTCAAGCCGATTCAGAATGGCACATGCCTCACTCAACAGATGAGTAGTAAGCGGGCTTTCACCTGCACACTATTCATCCGTTGAAGATGTTTTGCTTATGACTTCTCGCAAGCATCTCAAAGAACTTACCGTATCTTTCCTGCGTTAAGTATAGCATAGTGGATAGATATTGTCAATGCTTTTCGTCATTGGAATAAGAGAGAAATGCATATATACCGATATATTCTGTGCTATCAACATATTTCTGTGGAAAGAAATTGACACAGAATAGTGGGGGTGTATGATGGCGTTATGAAGAACGAACAACTATCGCTCACTTTGCAAGGACTTGGTCTTGGAGAAAAAGAAGCGGGTGTATATATCGCGCTCCTTGAAATGGGTCGCGGGACGGTCGCGCAGATTGCGCGCAAGGCAGGACTCAACCGCACAACTGGCTACGATATTTTGGATTCTTTGGTGAACAAGGGGTTGGTCAATATCTCAGGCAAAGAGCCGAAATCAGAATATGCGGCGGAGCCGCCGGAAGCGGTGGTTGTGTATTTGAAAAAAGAAGTTGGAACAGCAGAGGAGCGGATAAGCAAAGCAGAAACGCTTCTCCCTGAACTTCGTGCGATAGCGACGACGCAAAACCGCCCGCGCATCAAGTTTTATGAAGGCGCGGATGGGTTGAAGAATGTCTATGAAGACACGCTCTCGTCCACTGAACCGATACGCGCATACGCGAATGTAGACGATATGCACAAGGGACTCCCTAACTACTTCCCTGCTTACTATAAACGGCGGGCTGGAAAAGGAATCGCGATTCGCGCGATTGTTCCGAAAACGCCCATCGGCATTGAGCGCGGAGCGCATGATGTGGAAGAAAAACGCGAGATTGCGTTTGTGTCGCCCGATAAATATTATTTTTCTCCTGAAATTAACATCTACGACAACAAGGTGATGATTGCCTCTTGGAAAGAAAAACTCGGTGTGATTATTGAAAGCGCGGAGATTGCCGATGCGATGAAAAAGATTTATGAACTTGCGTGGGCGGAGGCGAAGCGGCTGGATGCGGAACTGCACAAGTAGTTTATAGATACGATCGTAGTTATAAACTACTTTTAAAAGGCAGAGCATTTTTGCGAAAAATTGAGAAATGAGTTATAAATAGGATAGACAAAACAGAAAGGAGGGGAAAATGAAAACCCCAATAATTCTTGAAAACCGAGAAATACTGGAGATTTTAAAACGACACAGCGTCCCGCTCCAGAAATGGGGCACGGGAAAACATCGGTCACTTGAGGATTTCGTGCGCTATGCAACTGAGGATAAGTTCTTCCTACGCGACGGCGAAAACAACGACCTTGTTGTTGAAGTACACGCCGCAATCGTAATTGTTATCCATAAATTCAAGAGAGAGTGGCTTGAATTGTATGAGGACAGACAGACATCTTCTAACGGTACAGTATTGCGTCGCAGGAACTTCAACGGAATTGCGGAGACCTTAAAGCGTGATGAGGCACCGCGCGAGGGTGCTATGCGTTGCCTTGCGGAAGAACTCAACTTCTGCGACCCAACACTCTACCATTTGTCGGAATGCTTAGGTGTAGAGCGCCGCGACCCTGTACCATCCGAGAAGTGGCCGGGCATCAAAGCGCAATACAACCGATACCTCTTTGAATGCACTATTGAAAGACAACTTTTTCACAAATACGGCTATCGGGAACTAGAAGGACATGGACGCGAGATATTCTTCAAGTGGCGTCCACGGCGACAACTGCTCCTGCAATTCTAGAGAACTAACACGACACACGCTCCACAGCGCGTGTCTTTTTTAATTCGGGGCGCCGGGAATCGAACCCGGACCGTACGCTCCCAAAGCGTATATACTGCCACTATACTACGCCCCGTTTCGCGCATCATAGCACGATTTATCGGGCGGGCAGAATGAGGTCCCACAGCATTTTCACTTTCGCCCGCCTTTCCTCAATATCTAAAAACACGGCGGCGACATCAAATTGCCACGGCATACCCTGCGCGCGCTGTTTGCTTGCTAAATACGACTCCGTAACGCGCGCTAGCCGTTTAAGCTTTTGCGGATGCATATTGTCTTCCGGACGATATTCACTAACTCGCCTACCCGCCTCTTCCCCACTACTGTCCCATGAAACCGTTTTCACTTCCACAAAATGCAGTTTTTTGTCCTTAAGCGCGACAATATCCAATTCCCCCCATTTTTTAGAATAATTTCGCTCTTTTATCTCAAAGCCGTTTTGCGTCAGATATTTCGCCGCAACCTCCTCCCCCACCTTTCCCACTCGCAAATGTCCTGTTTTTCCTCTCGGCATAAATGTCCTTTATTAAGAAAAGAAGTGTCTTTTACAAAATATCCGTATTTCTCAACATTTCCTCTCGGACACTGACATAAAACCAAATGTCCGTTATACACATATCCACCGACTTATCCACATTTTCATCTATTCTATAGGACGCGCCCGCCAGGATTCGAACCCGGAACAACGGTTCCGAAGACCGTTGTGATATCCATTTCACCACGGGCGCACAGCACACTCAATCATAGCGCACCGTATATATTTCTGCTATTATTTCGTGAACGCGGGTATGGTTTAGTGGCAGAACGCGTCCTTGCCAAGGACGAGATCGGAGTTCGATTCTCCGTACCCGCATTTTAATTTCTTACATGATTAAAAACAATACTTTTGAGATTCCGAATCAAGTTGCAGATGTTTCAGAAACCCTTGAGAAAGCGGGGTTTGAAGCGCATTTGGTTGGTGGGTGCGTCCGAGATTTACTTATAGGCAGGAAACCGTCCGACTGGGACATTACCACCAACGCAACGCCGGAAAAAATACAAAGAATCTTCAAGGAAAGCTTTTACGAAAACGAGTACGGTACGGTTGGTGTTGTTACAAATTCAGAAGATCCTACGCTTAAAGTGGTTGAAGTAACTCCATATCGGCTTGAAGGGGTATATTCAGATAGCAGACGACCCGACTCGGTGTCTTTCAGTAAAAATCTTGAGGACGACCTTAAGCGCCGCGACTTCACCATAAACGCTATTGCGCTAGAAATTGAACCGACAGTCAAGGTTATAAAGGACATTCTAACGGACATTTCTAACGGACATGATAAAGGACATTTGGAAAATACAAATGTCGTTTATAACAAAACAAATGTCCTTTATAATTCTAAAGGACATTATAAAACTTATAAAGGACACATCACTGACCCATATAAAGGACAGTCAGATATCAAAAAAGGCGTGGTAAAAACCGTTGGTAACCCCATAGAACGCTTCTCAGAAGACGGACTACGCCTCTTACGAGCCGTACGCATAGCATCAGAACTTGGTTTTATGATTGAAAATGAAACATCTGAAGCAATATTCAAAAATAACGAACTCCTTAAGAAGATAGCACCGGAAAGGATTCGCGATGAATTCACAAAGATTGTAATGTCAGAGCGGCCGATGGAGGGTATTACTATGTGTAGCAAACTAGGGCTTTTACAGCATTTTATACCTGAATTAGAGCAATCGTTTCATGTGAAACAAAACAAAGCGCACTCTTTTGGTGTCGGAGAGCACCTATTAAGAACGGTTGCACACTCCGCTAAAAAAGAATTTCCAATAGAAGTGCGGCTTGCCGCATTGTTACACGACATCTCAAAGCCAGAGACACGCAGGTGGTCGGAAGAAAAGAACGATTGGACCTTTTACGGACACGATGTTGTGGGAACTAGAACGGCGGTAAAAATACTTGAGCGGCTAAAGTTTCCCGTGAAACTAACTGATAAAGTTGCTAAATTAGTGCGCTGGCATATGTTTTTTTCCGATACTGAGGTTATAACACAATCAGCAGTTCGGAGGCTTCTTATGAATGTAGGTAAGGAAAATATCTGGGACTTAATGAATGTGCGCACATGCGACCGTATAGGAACCGGCAGGCCAAAAGAAAGCCCTTATCGCCTTCGCAAATACCATTCGCTCATAGAGGAGGTGATGCACGACCCAATATCGGTAGGAATGTTGAAAATAAAAGGAGGAGAGATTATAGAAATTACAAAACTACAACCAAGCCCAAAAATTGGTTTCATTTTACATGCGTTACTTGAGGAGGTGCTTGAAGATCCGTTAAGAAACAAGAAAGAATACTTGGAAAAAAGGGTTACCGAACTCGCAGCGCTCCCTGATAAGGAAATTGAAAACCTCGGTAAAAAAGGCAAAGAAAGGAAAGTTGAGATAGAAGAAACGGTAATCAAGGAAATCCGTGGAAAATACTGGGTTAAATAGCCACATGTTACATGTGAAACAAGTGTGGGGGCAATAAAAACCGCCCAGTCATTTTGAGTGGGTGTTTCGACCACTCCGCGACTAGGCGGTGAACCCATACGCCACACAAATGTGGTGGGTAAAGGAGATGGGGAAACAAAAATCAGAAGTGCCTAGAAAAATACTATTCCAAGAAGTTTTAGTGAGAATATATTTTCTGGGTAGCAAAGCCGGAAATGTTTCCCGTGTAACATCAGCGCGGAAGGATAGACCAATAAAAACAAAAAGTTCTGCGCTGGTGTTGGAAAAAGGTTTCAAAGAACTAAAAAGTGTCTAAAGGACATTCTAATTTATAAAGGACATTTGTGTAAAGGACACGAACTGTGGATAAACCACCTAAAAATGCACAAGGAAACACTTCTAAAGGACATTCAAGTGGTTATAAAGGACATTCGTAAAGGACATTTCTAATGGACATTTGATTATTCATAAAGGACATTCGCAAATGTCCTTTATGAAATGTCCTTTAGAATAGAACACAGAATCGCGCTGTAGGGAAGAGGTCTTTACGAAATTTTAATATCCACATTCACAGGCAGTTGCAAAATAAAGATTCTTATGCTATACTCCTATTTACTATGATAACCAGGCGAAAAAAGCAAAGTATTATCAAGGAAGTCGGAATGCATGAGAAGGATACAGGGTCTGCGGAAGTGCAGGTCGGAATTTTGTCGCGCCGAATTGAAGAGTTGACGAGACATCTCAAGACACATAAGAAAGATACTCACTCGCGCAGGGGACTACTTGGTATGGTTGCCGACAGGCAAGCGCACTTGCGCTATTTACAAAAAAGGCATCCGAAGAGGTATAATGGAATTGTTCGCAAATTGGAACTTAAAAAGTGAGTATTATAAAACACAAAAATCAGCGCGTGGCGGTATTTATTGATACCCAAAACTTATACCATTGCGCGAAAAATCTCTACCGCGCGAATGTGAACTTCGGGCAGGTAGTGAAGGACGCGCTCGCGGGGCGCTCGCTTATACGCGCGGTTGCGTATGTGATTACGACCGAAAGCGGGGAAGAAAAAAGTTTTTTTGAGGCACTTGCAAAAGTCGGCATTGAGGCAAAGACGAAGCCCTTGCAGATATTCGGAAGCGGCGCGAAAAAAGCGGACTGGGATGTCGGGCTTGCGATAGATGCAGTGAAACTTGCGCCGAAGGTGGATGCCGTGATTATTCTCTCCGGCGACGGCGACTTCATTCCGCTTGTAGAATACTTAAAAATAAACGAGGGGTGCCAGGTGGAAATTGTTGCGTTTGGAAAATCAACCTCTGCGAAACTTATTGAGGCGGCGGACGAGTTTACCGACCTTGATGACACTCCGCGCAAATACTTGATGGGGTATGGGAAAAGATAAAACGGTGCTACACTGTGAGCATGCAGAAGAAGGAGTACTCTATTGAAGTCGGTGGGAAAATGCTTATCGCGGAGTTTAGCGACCTTGCGGAAAATGCGAGTGGGTCGGTACTCATTCGCTGTGGCGACACCGCAGTGCTCGTAACTGCGGTCATCTCAAAAGAAGAAAAAGGGACGGATTATCTACCGCTCACCGTTGATTACGAGGAGCGGTTTTATGCGGTTGGGGAGATTCTCGGAAGCAGTTTTGTACGACGGGAAGGGAAGCCGGCTGATGAAGCGGTTATTTCTGGACGGCTTATTGACCGTACGATTCGCCCGCTCTTTGACCAGCGCATTCGGAACGAAATACAAGTAGTAGCGACAATTCTCGCGCTAGGAGAGAACGACCCTGACATTTTGGGAGTTATCGGCGCCTCGCTCGCGCTCAGCGCCTCTTCTATACCGTGGAACGGACCGGTGTCCGCAGTGCGCATCGGAATAAGTGAGGATAAGACCTATGAGGTAAATCCTATCTATTCCGCGAGGAAACATGCCTTTCTTGACCTTGTTGTGTGCGGCAAAGATGATTGCATTAATATGATTGAGGTCGGCGGCAGAGAAGTTGTTGAAAAAACAATTATTGCCGCGCTTGAGGAAGCGAATAAAGAAATGAAGAAGTTGCAGGCGTGGCAGGAGAAAATAATAAAAGAAATTGGAAAAGAAAAACAAAAGATTGTGTTTCCGGAATCGCCGAAAGAAATTGCAGAACTTTTCAATAAAGAAACCGCGCCGAAAATGTACGGAGTGGTGTTTTCAGGAAAATCTGGACACGAAACAATCAACAACTTAAAAAACGAGTGGCTTGATCTTGTAAAAACTAAATGTGCGGAAATTAAAAATGCGGGCGCGTTTGCGGGCGCGCATTTTGAGGATGCTGTGAACAACCTTCTCCACACAGAAGCAATAGAAAACGAAAAACGCGCGGATGGTAGGGGGATGGACGAACTGCGGCCTCTCTTCGCGCAAGCGGGCGGGTTTTCTAAAATTCTGCACGGCTCCGGGACATTTTACCGGGGCGGGACGCATATTTTATCGGTCTTGACGCTGGGCGGACCAAAGGACTCGCAAACGGTTGATGGAATAGAAAATCACGGAGAGAAAAAACATTTCATACATCATTACAATTTTCCGCCTTTTTCTAACGGAGAAACGGGAAAGCTCGGAGGTAAAAATCGCCGGATGATAGGCCACGGGACCTTGGCGGAAAAAGCGCTTTTGCCTGTTATTCCTCCGCAAGAAAAGTTTCCGTACACGATACGGCTCGTATCTGAAGCGTTTTCATCAAACGGCTCTACTTCAATGGGAAGCGTGTGCGGCGCAACGCTCGCGCTCTTGGACGGCGGAGTGCCGATTTCTGCGCCCGTTGCTGGAATTGCATCAGGGTTGATGATGCGCGACCACAAAAATTATAAAATACTCACTGACATTCAAGGCCCCGAAGACCATCACGGCGATATGGATTTTAAAGTTGCGGGCACGCGCGCGGGCGTAACTGCGGTGCAGATGGATGTGAAAGTAGAAGGTGTGCCGATTGCAATACTTGCAGAAGCGTTTGAAAAAGCGCGCGCGGCGCGGGAAAAGATTCTAGATGTAATGGAAAAAGAAATCGCCGCGCCGCGTGCAGATATTTCGCCCGTTGCGCCGAAGATTTTGATTATACAGGTGAAAAAAGAGCAGATTGGAATGATTATCGGAAGCGGGGGCAAGACGATTAATGAAATAAAAGAAAGGACTGGGGTAAGCGCGATTGATATTGAAGACGATGGGCGCGTCTTCATCACCGGTAAAAATGGCACCGCCGAAAAAGCGGCGGCAGTTATCGGTCGTCTCATACAAGAGTCCGAAAACAGGTGGGGGAGGAAGTAGGTTGTTTAATTGCATGGATTAGTATGCTAGAATACTTTCGTTATATGACCGCTACACTGTTGAAAACAGAAACTTTGTCGGCAATTAGTCGCGATATAGCACAAGTTTTGTTTGCAGGATTGTTTATTGAGCCAATTGCAAATGGACATGCGAACATTTATTTAATTGCGTTGGGATTATTGCTTTCTTTTGGTACATGGTTTTCAAGTTTATTATTAGCTAAATCGTGATATTATGAATGATGTAACAAACGCTATGACTAACATCTATATTCTTGGTGCGCTTGTGGTAATCGTCTTTATTCTCCTCGGTATTCTTGCAAAAAAGAGCAAGTAACTGTTTGACACCCGATGTCTGCAATTTAGACATCGGGTGTCTTGTGGCGCACTGAATCATTCATACAAGTATTTTGCAAAATACTTGTAGAGACATAAACAGGTTTTGCGCATAAAAAAACCGCCGGAGAAGTCCGACGGTTTGATGGTGTTTATTTCTTCTTTTTCGGTGGAAAACTGCAAAAATCCTCCGATCGCACGAACTCAACATCAAAACAAATTCCAGCATAGATATCAGGAATGCGAGAAAGAACATCCTTACAGTTTTTCTTTTCTGCTTTTGTCGCAAAAAATACGCGGATAAACGGAGACCGCCTTCCGCGCATATCGTCAGTCACGGAAGGAAATGTGGTGACTACCACCTCTTCAGCAAATTCTTTGAGCCGTTCATTATGAAGAAAACCAGCCCACACAGCATCTTTTACTTGTTTCGTTTTTTCAACGAAACCGTGAATCTCTATATTTGGCATATCTACCTTTCTTTTATCTCAGAATCTGAGAAACAGAGTATCATAGAGTATATTTTTTGTAAAGTATACAGACCAAAGAAGAAGTTTTTTGATATACTATTATCATGGAAACAAAAGAAACGCCCGCCCGAACGACTGAAGTCATTCAGTCGGGCGTGCCGCGGATACGCACCTACGAGCGCGATGTGGGAGAGTTTATGAAGCAGGAAGGTGGAACTGCGGCGAAATTTGCGTTGGCGGAGCAGGAGAGGAGGATTAATAATACAGAGCAACCTCTTACCTCTCGCCCTTTTTTAAGGGGGAGTACCACGAGCCTGCCTGCGCAGGCGGGCGAAGCGAGGGGGGAGGGGGTGGTTTCTCTGCAAAACCCTCCCACCACCCCGCCTCGCGGACTCGGCACCCCTCCTCAGGCAGGAGGGGATGTAAAAATCTCAATTCCTTTACCGCAAATGGAACTGATGCGTAAAAGCGCGCGTTCGCTTGTGTTGTGGAGCGTTGTGTTTTTGTTTCTTGCTGGAGCGATTGGAATCGGATATTGGTATTTTTCTAATTTGCCTGCCGCCGAAAATACACCGACCATTTCCGGAATGACAAAAATAATTCTTGCAGATAGAGAAAAAACGCTTGACTCGTCCCGTCTTGTACGGGATACCTTTATAACTGCTTTTGCGCGAGAGCGCGAAGCCGCGCTCGCGCTTTCGTCTTTCACACTCATTACGCCAACAAAAGCCGCGCGAAGCGCTGAAGGAGAAGCGATGGAACGCGCGCTCACGGCGCAAGAATTTTTGTCGCTTTTAAATGCGAGCACGGAAGGTGGTTTTGTTCGTGCGCTGGAGCCGCAATTTGCGCTTGGGCTTCGCGGGCTTCCAACCAACCGCGCGTTCCTTGTTTTTAAAACAAATTACTACCAAACCGCGCTTGCGGGAATGTTAAAGTGGGAAAAAACAATACTTGGCGATATTGGGCCCTTGTTTGGCGAGGCAATAGGAGGGGTGAATTTTACAGACCGTACCATTAGAAACCGCGATATTCGCGAACTTATCGGCACAGACGATAAACCATTGTTACTTTACGGATTTGCAGATAAAAAGACAATAATAATAACAAACGACGAGGATTCATTTGAGAAAATAATGGACAAGTTAGTTGCAGCGCCCCAGTAAGGTGCTTGACATATTATTTCTTGTTATAATACTCTTACACGACTATGGACAAAAAAACAGTAAAACATTTTGAGGAAAAATTAAAATCGGAACTTGCGATTGTTGAAGCGGAATTAAAAGGCGTTGGGCGCAAAAACCCCGACAATCCGAGCGACTGGCAAGCGACTCCGGAAAAAATGGATACGCTCACCGCAGACGAAACAGAACTCGCCGACAGTTTAGAAGCATTTGAGGGTAATACAGCAATTCTTAAACAATTGGAAATTCGCTACAACGAAGTACAGGCGGCTCTTGAACGGATTAAAAACGGCACCTATGGGCTCTGCGAAAAGGGGAAAGAGATTATAGAGAACGAACGCCTAGAGGCGAACCCAGCGGCAACGACCTGTAAGAAGCATATGAATGCATAAATACCAATATACAAATGAATACCAATCTACCAATGGATACGAATAAAGATTACGAAGCATTAGTAGTCATTCGTATCATTAGTATAATTCGTATATTAGTATTATGAGTTTCGCCAAAGTATGGAGTGCCGAAACGCATCTGCTCACTCCCCATCTCATATCTGTTGAAGCGGACATTGCTGGCGGGCTCCATTCGTTTTCCGTCGTAGGGCTTCCAGACAAAGCGGTTGAAGAATCTCGCGACCGCGTTTCTGCAGCGATAAAGAATAGCGGCTTCAAGTCGCCAAAGCAGAAAAACCAAAAAGTAACGATTTCGCTCGCACCTGCAGACCTCAAGAAAGAAGGACCTGCGTTTGACTTGCCCGTTGCACTCGCGTACCTCAAAGCGGTAGGTGCAATTCGCTTTGCGCCTGAAAAGAAACTCTTTCTAGGAGAACTCTCGCTTGACGGAGAGCTAAGACCAGTCGCGGGTGTACTTCCTCTTGTAGAAGAAGCGCGCAAGCGCGATTTTGAAGAAGTATTTGTACCCCAAGGGAATGCGCGCGAAGCCGCGCTTATTCGGGGGATACAAGTGTACGCAGCACCGACTTTAACTGCCGTTATCGCACACCTTATACCCAAAGACCTTGCGGGAGACGGAGATGAGACACCATTTGTAAAAAAACGCGCGCTGAAGCAAGTCCACGAGACCGCGATTCCCGACGAACCACCCGAAGCGCAAATTGATTTGTCGGATATCAAAGGACAGGAAACCGCGAAGCGCGGGCTGGAAATTGCGGCGGCGGGCGGACACAACATTCTGCTATGGGGCCCGCCCGGCACAGGTAAGACAATGCTTGCGAAAGCGTTTGCGGGGCTCCTCCCGCCGCTTTCGTTTCAAGAAATGCTGGAAGTGACGGGCATACATTCCGTCGCGGGGAAGCTTCGCGATACGATTGTGTCGCACCCACCCGTGCGCAGCCCACACCACACATCTTCATATGTCTCCATCACTGGCGGAGGCGCGATTCCAAAGCCGGGTGAAGCAACGCTCGCGCACCGAGGCGTTTTGTTTCTAGATGAGTTTCCGGAATTTGACCGGCGCGTGATAGACACGCTCCGCGAGCCGCTTGAGGAGCGGATGATTTCGGTTTCGCGCGCACGGGGCTCTGCACATTTTCCGGCGCATTTTATCTTGATTGCGGCAATGAACCCGTGCCCGTGCGGAAACAAGGGTGTAAAAGGAAAATCGTGCGTTTGCGGAGCTAACGCCGCGGAGCGCTACCGCAGGAAGATTTCTGGGCCAGTGATTGACCGCATTGACCTCGCGATTGAAGTGTCTGCCGTTGAGTACGGAAAGCTTTCGGACGAAGCGCGTGATGGTTCGGAGTCAAAAGAAGTGCGGGAGCGCGTTATTGCGGCGCGGAAGCGACAAGAAGAACGATTTAAGAAGGCGAAACTGAAAGCAAAGACCAACGCGGACACGCCCGCCAAACATATTGCAAGAATAATCCCGCTTGATGAAAAAACAAAAGGAATGCTGAACGCAAACGCGCGACGGTTGGACCTCTCTGCGCGCTCATACCACCGCGTGATGAAACTCGCACGCACAATCGCCGACCTCGCCGAGCGCGATGAAGTAACGGAGGACGATATTTTGGAAGCGCTTTCGTACCGTCCAAAACAAATAATCAATCAGTAAATAATACAAAACATGCGAACACTAGCAATAATTCCAGATAGCAGAATTGAAGGCAAGATATTCCTGTTGCGAGGAAAGAAAGTTATGTTGGATAAGGACTTGGCGGAACTTTACGGAGCAGAGACAAAGAATCTGAATAAAACGGTAAAAAGAAACATAGAGAGATTTCCGGCTGACTTTATGTTTCAGTTGAATGCTCGCGAAATGGAAATTTGGAAGTCACAAATTGTGACATCCAAATCGGACTTGAACTTGAGGTTACAAATTGGAACCTCAAGTCATGGCGGACAACGCTATCGTTATCATGCTTTTACCGAACAAGGTGTGGCGATGCTTTCAAGCGTCCTCAATAGCAGACGCGCCATTCAAGTGAACATACAAATCATTAGAACTTTTACAAAATTGCGAGAACTCATTGCGACCAACAAAGAACTGCGGGAGAAAATAGAAAAACTGGAAAGCAAATACGACCAGCAGTTCAAGGTGGTGTTTGAAGCAATCAAGCAACTGCTTGCGCCTCCTACAAAGCCGATACGGAAAATAGGATTTAATATCTAGATGTTTATGATATTTCTTCACTTACAACATTCACCCGCACTTCATCATCCGCGCGGTTTCCGTCTGCGTCTATGCAAGCGACTTTAACGGTTACGGAACGACTGACGCGACCGGCAACCGTGCCTGAGAGTTTAAGGTCATTGCGCGACCAATTTGCCTTGCATCTGGTTGCACCTACTCGGGACAATACGGCTACCTGGCGAAACGGTTACGGTTCCGTCTTGACCGTTCACTTTGAGGTTCACGGATACGGTGTCAAAAATGGATTCGTTTGCGATATCGCTTATGTTAGATACAGGCGGCTCATTATTACCAGCATAAGTCGGTGCGTCCTGGTAAGGCGCATCGCCATCATTTGAGATGATAGTTTCAATCTCCGCCTGCGCCGTCAGCACAGAAGCGTCGCACTGATAAGAGCTCTTTTCCAAACCGGCAAGTTGTGTCCGCAGTGTGTTTTGTATCTGTTGATACTTTTGTTTTTTATTTTGAAAATCCTTTATCTTCGCAGTGATAGTAGAACGAAATTCATTGAGCATAACTGTTTCTGGAACGAAAACGCCGAATGTTTCGCTGTCAAAAGAAAGAATGCCTCCGGACAGCGGCTCCGAACCGAGCGAGATGCCCATGAGCCATAATACAGGCGCGAGTGCGGTACGCAATGCGCTCGGAATATTAAAAGTATTGCCGTCTGCTGAAAAACTGATGGACAAACCCTCCTACGGTTTGAGCGAAGAGTGATTTTTTGCAAGTGCTTCAAGATTAATCGGCAGTAAATCTTTCTCACCGGCAGATTTAAGCGCAACCACTTTTCTTACAACAGATACTGTCGCGCCAATTCCCAACTGCCCATTTTCTGACTTTTCCAACTCTTCGCTGACATAAGTAGTAATTGCTGAAGCATCTGTTTTGAGTTTTGTTACCAGTTGCCGTTGCGGTGCGGTTATTTCCGTGTACAAAACACCTTTTGCGTATGTACTTGTACCAATAGGCACTGGTCCCCCACGGTTTTGTACACACTTGATGGCGGTGCGATTTGCGTGTTCATAGTTTTGTGATTGTTCTCCGCCAAAAGGAACGAGCATAAACAATGCGCCATCAAGTTTAGTGAGCGAATCGGTGTATTTTTTGGTGATTTGCAAAGAATCAAGCAGGCGGTCAATCACACCAATACTAGAAGATATATCGGAGATTTTTTGTTGAAGTATAGTTGCGTCTGCTATTCTTTGCGCGCATTGGGCTTCCTTTGCCCATCTTGCGCGAAAGTAAAAAGAGGAGAAATTAACAATAAAAAAGAAACCGCAAACGATAGTTTTTGTTTCATCCCGTTAGAGTGCGAATGTCTTTACAGAATACTCAAGAAACTCCGTGATTTCTTTTTTATCAACCGCGGCGCGCAAGAAATCTATTGACTGAATAGGAACATCGGCAAGCGACACGAGTTGCCCGAGAAACAGCCGGTCATTGAAATCGCCGCCGAATTTCTTTTGAGCGAGAGCTATAACATCTGGAAGCGTTACATATTTTTCTTTCAACATAAAATACCAATCAACATAATCCTTGAACGAGAGCCGCTTGCCGACCGCAAATGCTTTCATTGCGGCAATTTCGCGTATGCTCGCGATTGAAATACCGCGATACGCGACTGGCGGATTAATAACCGGGTAAGGAAAAAACAAAAAGGTCGTCTTAACGCCGCCGATAAGAACATTGAGTTGTTCCGTAGAACTATATGTAACAACAACTGACAGTGGGGCGCATACGCGCTTTACACGCGGGAGCAATTCTGCGGGAAGCGTTTTTTCTGAAAACAAGTCAAAATCAACCGAACGCCTGTGTCCAATCTGTAAGGCGAGCGCCGTACCGCCGGCAAGGTAGAAATCACTAAAACGAACAATTGACGGAAGAAGCGCCGCCGCGGACTTTGTTAAAACCTCATCGTGCATATGATAATTTCGGCAAGTCAAAGACAACTTTTGCTAAGTTACCGGATTCTGGATGAAATTCTGTAGCAAGACGATTCGCAAGCGTTTCCCGTATTGCTTCCCGCCCATACATTCTAATAATCCAGCGCCATTGTTCAAGAGTTCCCTCATTAACAGCGGCGAGAATAATATCACTTTTATCTTTGTCAACATCCACATCCTCCCATTTTAAGGACCACAAAAGCGGACGAAATGAATTGGGTAATTTGTTTTGTATAAAAACGCCCCTGTTCTCTTTCATATGTAAATATTATAGCATATTCTATTCTCGGAATCTTTTTATTCACTCAATCATAATGCGTAACGCCAACTTCCTTAAAACGGATTTCGCGCGCCGCGGATTTCAAAGTGGAGGTGAGGGCCGGTGGAGTTGCCGGTAGAACCGATGTTGCCGATGAGCTCGCCGCGCGGAACCTGCCTGCCGACATAGGTAATGACTTGCGAAAGGTGGGAGTATAGCGTCTGCGTGCCGTTCGGATGCGAGATAACAATATACTTGCCGTACCCGCCGTTCCAACCGTCGTAGCGCGCGACAATCACTTCGCCTTCTGCTGACGCAAACACCGGCGCGCCGTAGTAACTCGCAAGGTCTACTCCGTTGTAGCCGTGAAGCCCTTGTGTCTTCCGCCCGCCGAGAATCGGGCGCAGGTAATACCCTTCGTATGTTGGGCCGCCCGCGCCGCGCACGCGCGGCGCGGGCGCAAACGATGCGGGGAACGCCATTTCGCCGTCGGGGATAGTCACTTCATCGCCAACGGCAAGCTTTGCGTTTTCGGAAAGATTGTTAAAGAGAGCGACTTCTCGCGCGTCCGCGCTATACTTTTTTGCAATACTTGCAACCGTATCGCCTTTCTTTACGATATGCTGTACTCCGGAAATAGGGAGAATGACGAGAGAATCGCCGGGGCGGATAACGCCGTTTTTGATATTGTTTGCCCACACAACCGTATTCACTGACACGCCGAACATTTTTGCAATTTGCGAGAGCGTATCGCCCGAACGCACGGTATAAACGCTAATAGAGCCATGCACATTTCCTACTGAAATATCTGCAATCGTTCCAGACGGACCTGACTCGGGAAGAAGTGCGGCACCTCCGACAATTGAAATATCTCCGCCGCCCTTCGCCGGGTTCGGGTCGGAGTTTAGCGCGGAGCGCAACAGTTCAATGGTCTGCGAATTGCCGTTCGCTGTTTCCCGCGAATCTTGTGCGTTTACTTTTGGAGACATTAGTTCTTCTAAAAAAGAAAAAACGCTGGCGTGCACAACAGCCAGCGGTAAACTTACAAAAACAAAAAAGACAGTGGCAACAAAAAGAACCTTTACAGAAAGGTTAGAACGCAAAATACGCTTTGTCGCCTGAAAGGTAAGTAATATAAGCCAAAGTTTAATTGCTAATCGCGCGGTAGTTCGGAAAACGGCTTGAAATAACGGTGTCTCGGGAAATCTGCTGTAACCGACATATTCATACTATCCCACACATCATAAAAAAGCAACCGCCTATAACCGAGTTGTCCACAGGAAATATGGTATAATAGGGGGTATGAAAAATGAACAAATCACATTTCGCCAATCGCTGTTTTGGGATGTGGACCCGAAGACGATTGACATTGAAAAAAACGCGCGCTATATCATTGAGCGGATTTTGGATTTTGGCGATGACAACGAAGTGCGCTGGATGTGGAATCGTTATAACCACGCGCTTATACGCGATGTAGTCGATCGTTCGCGCGGACTTTTCCCCGCCACCCGCTCGTTTTGGAATTTAATGCTATCAACATGAACGAATGGACGCCAAAACTTGAAGCGCTTCCGCGGTCAACGCAAAAAGCTCTTGAGTATGCGCGCAAAGAATCCTGGCTTGAAGAAGAAAAATGGTATCTTGCTGGCGGAACCGCGCTCGCGCTCCAAGTTGGGCATCGGCAATCGGTTGACCTTGATTTCTTTACGCAAGAGAAAACCTTCGCTCCAGCCGAAATAACACGGCATTTTCCAGACAATCGCATCTGGCAGGGCAAAATCGTAAAAGAAGGAACGGTGTACGGGACGCTTTGTAAAGCAAAAATTAGTTTTATCGCATATCCATTTTTTGTCCCTGTGGTGCCACCATTGAAATATGGGGCGGTTGCCGTTCTTGATAAAGACGACATCGCCGTAATGAAAATTATCGCAATGAGCCAGCGCGGACGCAAGCGCGATTTTGTGGATTTGTACTGGTATGCAAACAATGTCGCGCCGCTTGAATCAGTCGTTGAAAAGTTGCCGCGTCAGTATCCTACGGTGGCGCATAACTATCACCACATCATAAAAAGCATGACTTATTTTGATGATGCGGAAAACGACCTTATGCCCACGCTCTTTTTTGACATGACATGGGAGGATATAAAAAGCTATTTTCGCGCTGAAGTGCCGCGAATTGCAAAAAATCTGCTCGGGCTGAAATAACGCACTTATCCACAGTGTCTATAAGCACGCCCCCAGTGATATACTCTTGTGGTGTATGAATCCCGTTAGAGACAGCGGTCGCGGAGGGTTTATATTTTCGTATTAGTTCAATTTTTATTACAAAGTTAATTAAACCATACGGGATGGGGAAGCGGGCGACCGCGACCTGTCTCTAACGAGATGAGGAAACTCCTTTATGTCGGCGCAGTCGGTATTGCAGTGTTTGCGTTTGTTGCAGTCGCAAAGGCGCAGGATGTCGGGTTTGAGAATATATTTGAGACGGTGTCGGTAGATATGAAAGTGAACGGGCAGGATGGGCCTGTTACTGTAGAGAAAGGAAGTCGCATTGTCGTGAGTTGGATATCAGAAGGCGCAAGCCGATGCCGAGGCAATTGGTCTAAAAATGATATTAAATTGTCGGGCACAGTCGCCGGGCGCATTAGCCGTTCCGCAGTTATTAAAGTCGCGTGCATCAACAAAGAAGGCGAGCGCGATGATGATAGTGTGGTGGTAAATGTGTCGGGACAGGCAACGGTTACCGCGCCGATTCCGGTGACACAAACAGAGATTCAGGTTTCTCCAGCAATGAATTCTACTATGGAAAACATTGCGAGTGGAACAGCAGTTAGGACAACCCATATCACCTTGAAAAGTAGTGGTAAGCCATTACAAAAAATTGAAGGTTTTGTTCTAGAGTTAACTGGTACAGCACCTCGTAACGCATTTGCTGGTGTAGTTATCTTCCCAGAAAATTCCAACTACTCCACCACAGTGGCACCAATACCATCTGGTCCAATTGTCCCTATTCCGTTCAATACCAATAATCAAGCGGTGGCGCTTTATTCCGGTTTTATCCCTGATGAAGGACAAGTTTTCACTTTTGGTGTAGTTATGGCCCCTAATATAAGTCAATATGATGGTAAGGAATTTTCAGTTAGAGTTGTTGCCATTAGGACATCCGCTTCTGTAAGTGGGTCGCTTCCTATCAGTGGTGGTAGATTCACGATATATTCATCTGCCCCCGCCACCTCCGCGCAGCCGAGTATTACTGTGTTGAGTCCGAATGGGGGAGAGAGTTGGCAGACAGGTTCCACACAGACAATTTCTTGGAGAGGGGCATCAGCAGGATACAAATTTGTACTTAATTTACTCGGCCCAGACGGATATTTTTCTGTCGGTCTAGGTCAGGAGATATTCTCGCCCGGGATAACAAATTATCAGTGGAGAATACCGGAAGCACAAAGAACTGGCAATTACAAATTACAAATCGGACTTTGTCCGCAATCAAATTCTGACCTCTATTGCTCCAATATGCAGAAAAACACTTATGCCGCTTTCGACGAAAGCGACTCCTACTTCACCATCACCGCCCCAGCAAGCCCCATTACCGTAGACCTCAAAGCATACACAAACAACAGCATTCCAAGCGACGGCCCAATAACAGTAGCGGCTGGAACAGCGATTGCGCTTTCATATACAACCACTGGAAAGATTGAACAGTGTAATGGAGATGTAACTGGGGAAGCGACTGGGGCGATTCGCACTACTGCGACTGTTTCTAAAACATATGCAGTTACCTGTAAACAAGATGGCGGTAGCGCAACGGCATCCGACACAGTAACGGTGAATGTTACGCAACCAACAACAACAGCTCCAACAAAAACCGCCACAACAACCGCCACAACAACCGCCACAACAACCGCCACAACAACACCGACAACAACTACCGCTTCACCAAAACTAAACGCAAGCACGCCTAGCATATCAGGAGAAGATGCGACAGAAGGGAAGCTTTACGCGGGACAACTGACACTTACCTCAACTGTATCAAACAGTGGAGGCGCGCTCACTTCCTCAGTTCCAGCGCGATTCCAATACTCATCTAACAACGCAAATTGGTATGACTTCAGCGCAAATGTCGGCCCGATTGCTAATCTTGCCGCAGGCGGAACACAGACCGTCTCCCACACATGGACTGCTGGCGTCGGCTCATACTACTTCCGCCTCTGTATTGGAACCGAAACAGACAACTGTTCATCATCTGTTTCCAAAGAAATTGTGTATAAAGCCGGAGCATTCATCGGTATTTCTCAACAACTTGCCGGCGCAGGCATTCCAGAATCAGATGTGTGGGGGTTTGTGAAGGCGTTTTTTGGTGGGAGGTAGTATTTTTTCCTCCTGCCATTAACTTAAGGGGAGGTGTCTCCCGTAGGGAGACGGAGGGGTGGATTTGGTTTTGCGGGAACGACCCCCTCCCCCTCGCTTCGCTCGGGTACTCCCCCTTAGGATAAGGGCGAGAGGAAACACAGAAAAATCCCCGCTGGGGGATTTTTCTTTATCTGTGCTATATTTTCTTGATGTCTTATCTTGATGAATTGAACCCGCGCCAGCGTGAGGCGGTGGAACACCGCGACGGACCACTTTTGATTATCGCTGGTGCGGGTGCTGGGAAGACGCGCGTGATTGCGCACCGCATTTTGCATTTAATAAAAACCGGTGTTGAGCCGTCATCTATTCTTGCGATTACATTCACAAATAAAGCGGCGCAAGAGATGCGAAACAGAGTTAGCAACTTGCTTTCAGATGTTACGGAATTGCCGTTTATTTCAACATTTCACTCTCTTGGTGTTCGTATTTTGCGCGACAATGCGACACGCGCGGGGCTTTCGCCACGCTTTACCATTTTTGACCGAGGCGATTCCATACGCGCGATAAAACAAGCGACTAAAATCGCTGGTTTTGACCCGAAGAATTTTGAACCGCCGAAAATCCTTGGCGCCATCAGCCGACAAAAAGGAGAGGGTGTTACAGCAGATGAGTTTGCGGAGCGCGCAAGCGATTTTTTCCCCCGTGTCGTGTCGCGCGTGTGGGACGCGTACGAAAAAATACTTACAGAAGAAAAAGCGCTGGACTTTGACGACCTACTCCTCAAGACCGCTTTGCTTTTAAAAAAAGAAACTGGCGTGCGCGAGGCGTATCAGACACAGTGGAAATATCTACACATAGACGAATATCAAGACACCAACCGAGTACAGTACGACATTGCGCGCCTGCTCGCGGAGGCGCACAGAAACATCGCAGTTGTGGGGGATGTGGACCAGAATATTTACCAATGGCGCGGGGCGAGCATGAAAAATATTATGGGGTTTGAAAAGGACTGGCCGAATGCAAAAGTGGTAACGCTCCAAGAAAATTACCGCTCCACGCAAACGATTCTTGATGCCGCAAATCGCGTGATTGAAAAGAACAAGCATCGGCGGGAAAAAACGCTCTTTACGAAAAATTCAGGGGGAGAGAAAATTGACCTGTTTGCTGGGTTTGACGAGGCGCACGAAGCGCAATTTGTCGCAGAGAAATCGCGCGAATTGATTGCTGGTGGGGCAGAACCGAAAGAAATTGCTGTGCTGTTCCGCGCCAATTTCCAAAGCCGCGCACTTGAAGAAGCATTTATGGGTGCTGATATTCCGTATCAGGTTATTGGCGTGCGGTTTTTTGAACGAAAAGAGGTGAAGGACATTATTTCGTATGTCCGCGCGGCGTTAAGCGAATCGGATACCGCTGACTTTGCACGCATTATCAATGTCCCAACGCGCGGTATCGGTAAAGTAACGCTTCTCAAAATACTCGCGAAACAAGAAAGTGGAATAACCCTAGGAACGCGCACGAAAATCGCCGCATTCCGCGCGCTACTCGCGCGTATAAAGAAAAAACTGGAAACCGAGCCGCTATCCATCGCGCTCAAGTTTGTCTTAACCGAAAGCGGGCTTGAAAAAGCACTGAAAGATGGCGACGGGGAAGACGAAGAACGGCTTCTAAACATCCGCGAACTTATTTCTTTTTCAACTCGTTACAACGGAATTGAACGGCGCGAAGCATTGGAACAATTCCTTGCAGACGCGGCACTCCAAAGCGACCAAGACGAGTTGAAAGAAGAAAAAAATGCCGTGCGGCTTATGACGGTACACGCGGCAAAAGGGCTTGAGTTTGATACTGTGTTCATTACAGGTCTTGAAGACGGGCTTTTCCCTCACGCTCGGTTGTATGCGGACAAAATTACAGAAGAGGAATCCGAGGAGGAGCGGCGACTCTTCTATGTGGCGCTCACGCGCGCACGCAAAAAATTATTCTTGTCGTACGCGGGCGCGCGGAGTGTGTTCGGTTCGCGGCAAGTAAATTTGCCTTCCGAGTTTATTTTTGATATTCCTGAAAATCTGCTGGAAGCAGATATATACCAATCTACAAATGGTACGAATGTATACGAATGACTACGAATGCTCACTATCTTTATTCGTATCTATTTGTATATTAGTATGCATTCGTATATTGGTATTATGATTCGTAGTAAAAAATCATTGGGCCAGCATTTCTTACGAAACCGCGGCGCGTTAGAAAAAATAGTCGCGGCGGCAGAGCTTGTTCCGACCGACACCGTGCTGGAAGTTGGACCAGGTGAAGGTGTTTTGACCGCGCTCCTTCTTGAACGCGCCGGGCGTGTCGTTGCGGTAGAAAAGGACTCGCACCTGATTCCTGTCTTGCAAAAAAGATTTGCGAAGGAAATTGCGTCTGGAAAGTTAGAACTTATTCATTGCGATATTTTAGATCTTGAAAAAATCGAGCCGTTTCCTTATAAAATAGTCGCCAATATCCCTTATTATATTACCGGACAATTTCTCCGAAAATTTCTGCAAAGCGAAATGCAACCGAGCATGATGATTCTCCTTTTACAAAAAGAGGTTGCGAAACGGATTGTTGCCGGTCCCATTTCGCCAAGGCTACGCGGGGTAAACAAAGAATCCATTCTTTCCATAAGCGTAAAATGCTACGGAACACCAAAATATATCGGCACAGTAAAAGCGGGCTCGTTTTCGCCCACGCCAAAGGTGGATTCGGCGATTCTTAAAATATCGGGTATATCAAAGAAGTTTTTTGCTGACTTTGCGGAAGAAAGATTCTTTGCGGTTCTCAAGAAAGGATTTGCGCATCCGCGCAAATTGCTCGCGTCAAATTTAGGCATAACTCCCGATATGCTAGAAAAATGCGGCGTAGAAAAAAACGCGCGCGCAGAGGATGTTTCACTTGCACAATGGGGGTGTTTGTCTTTGTATTATTCGTAGCCATTCGCAGATTCGTATCATTCGTATATTCGTATGTTTATCTACTTATGATGAGCCAAGTATAGGAGTGGTCTGCGCTTGCGAGGGAAGTGGGATGCACGCAAACGGTACCGTAAACAAACACGGCGCGCCTTGCGGGATATAATTACCTTTCATAAACAATGTGAATGGCGCATTAAACCAAGCAAAAGCTTGAGTGCCTTGATAGTGAGTGATTAAAGAAATAGTCGGAATAGATAACGGAACCATACCCACAAGCCAATTACCGCTGCAAGTACATGGGAATACATAAACAACCATTCCGCCGAAAGACGGTGCTTGCGCGTCAGCCCGCAAAGCGAACACGCCAGCGAATTTTTCCAACAAAGAGCCGATACGGCTTTTGAACGGCGATTCTAAAGAAATGGAGATTGAATTGCCGCGCGCTTTTTGTGCGAACTCAGTAAAAAAATCAGTGGTGGTAGAAAGCGCAAAGGAGCGCATTTCTTCCGAAAGTTTTTGTAAATCCCCCGCAGAACGGCCTTGTGTTACACCTACTTGTTCAACAATATCCAGAAATTGGTCTAGGTTGCGAGAGTTGGGATGTGTCCCGTTAGAAGTCCGATTTGCCGTAGGCAAATCGGCAGGAACCACAGGTTCCTTACTTCTAACGGGATTGATATTCTGCGCTAATTTTTTATTCAACATCACCAGTGTCGCCGGACCAACGCGCCCCGTTTCTCCCGTAATTGCATTTTGTCGCTGAAATACCACAATTGCCCTTGCGGTCGCCGGTCCAAAATAATTCGTCTCATTGCCTGGCGAACCCGCGTCTCTTTCCGAAACGCGCGTCTGCATATTTTCGTTGAGAGTCCTCTGAAGCGCAAAAACATCCGGACCGCGAGCGCCTAGTCGCATCTCGCGCGGAAACTTCCATCCTTCTGCGTGTATAGCAGAAAAAACAAAAAACAAACCGAGTATTGTAAAAAAATAAAAAGAAAACACACGCTTCATACCAAAATTGTAGCACGAGGTATATACTTAATGTAATCACTATGCGCAAACACTCTTTTCTTGTTTTTTCGCTTTCTGTCCTTGCTGGACTCGGCGGCTTTATTGTATATGGCGAGTATAAAAACCAAGGAGAGGAAATATCTGCGCAAGCAAAAACGCCGGCAGACGCGCTCGGCTCCGCCGCTTTGATTGCCGACTCCGATAAAGACGGCTTGAAGGACTGGGAGGAGGAACTATGGCGTACTGACCCGCTGAATCCGGATACAGATGTAGATGGAATGGGGGACGCGGAGGAAATAAAAAGCGGGAGAAATCCGCTAATTGCCGGCGCAGACGCCTTGCTTGATTCCGCAACTATCGCCGTAAAGGTGAATCCGCAAGCGAAAAAAGACATTCCCGATACGGAACGGTTCGCGCGCGAACTGTTTGCTACATACCTATCATCTAGGCAAGAAGGGTTGCCGCTTTCGCAAAATGAAATTGCGAAAATTATAGACACCGTGTCGGCAAGCGTTCCGGAGGAAGCCCCGCAACTATTTACGGAGAAAGATGTAGAAATATTCAATGAAGAAAATGAAAGCGCGCTTCGCGCGTACGGAAACACGCTCGGCGCTGTGCTCAAAAAGCCGTGGCCGTCGCGCGAGAACGAACTCGCGGTTTTTGAGCGTGCAATACAAGACCCGAACCAAGAGACCGCGCGGCTTGACCTTGCGAACCTAACGCCGATTTCGCTTGCGTACAACAATCTCGGAAAAGCGGCTATGAAAATATCAGTTCCACAAAGCGCGCTCGCCGTGCATTTGCGTTTTGCAAATACAGCAATGGAAATAGGGGGGAGTATTCGCGGTATGAGTGTTGCATTAGACGACCCCATCAAAACAGTGTCGGCGATTGCGCGCTACTTGGATGCTGCGCCGCGCCTCGGAGAATCGCTTACGGCGCTACGTAATTTTCTAGAAACGCGTGGCATCTCATACAATGAAAACGAAAACGGCTATGCGTTATGGAGAGCGACATCTGGAATTTAGATTTTACCTCCTGCCCTTTTCCTAAGTGGAGGTGCCGAGTCCGCGAGGCGGAGGGGTTGTTTGTTTCTGTGTTAGACCCCCTCCCCCTCGCTTCGCTCGGGTACTCCCCCTTATGATAAGGGCGAGATGGGTTTGCAATAATGTTTTCCACTTCCATCTGACTGTCCAACCACATATAATATAGGCACGGAAGACGCCGCGCGAAAGCGCAAGGCGAATTATGCGTTGGAAAAAAATTACAATTTTCTTTCTTGCTACCGCTATCGCAGTTCCCGCGCTTTTTGTACCAACCAAGCGCGTTCACGCGGTTGTTAGTTGTATACCATTTGCTCCGCCGCCGACACCTCTCGGACTTTTTGTGCCAAGTTACGACGCCGCTGTCGCTTTGCAAGTATCCTATGGGAATCTCCAACAATCTTCGCAAACCACCAAAGAGTGTATTCTGGACGGATTGGTAACTTTTCTCAAAGAAGCGCTTATTAACGAAATTACCGGCTCTATTGTGGATTGGATAAACAGCGATTTTGAGGGGGGCCCGGCGTTCGTAACCGACCCCGCAGGATTCTTCACCAATATAGCGGACATAACTGCGGGAAACTTTATTGAAACGCAATTGGGGGGCATCGGGCAACTCCTCTGCAGTCCGTTTGACTTGCGCCTGCGGCTCAACTTATGGCTTTCTACCGGCTCATCGCGCAAGCAATACATCGGCTGCCGCCTGACTGATATTCAAAAGAATGCGTATGGTGCGTTCACGGGTGGCGGGTTTATCGCAAACGGCGGGTGGAACACCTTCCACGCGCTTACTTCAGACCCGCGCAACAACCAATTCGGCGCGTACATTCTCGCATCCGACGCGCTTAATACGGAACTTATGCGGAAAACCAATGAAAAACTGCGGGAGCTTTCTGAAGGAAGAGGATTTTTGTCATATAAAAAATGTACTGATTGGTCGGAGGGTCCAAACGAAGGAACGGGGGAGGGCAGCGCGAAAGTGTGCCTTAAATACAAAGTGGAAACTCCGGGCTCTCTTATAAACGGCCAACTAAATAATGTGTTTGGTTCGGAACTTCGCAAGTTTGAGGTGGCGGACGAAATCAACGAAGTATTTCAAGCGCTCGTGAATTACGGGCTACGACAGGTGTTCTCGTCAGCGAGAGGCGGTCTCCGCGGCGCGAGCAAGGCGAGCGTAACTGTAACAGGAGAGAGTTTTGTGACAGTACAAGATCGAATACAGCGACAAGGAAATCAAGGAGACGATGCGCTACTCAACACGGCAGGGACAAACGCTATAGACCCGACGAGGCAGGAAATAAACAAGCGAGTAGGAAGCGCGGGAGCTGGCGGAGTAACATCTCTTTCTGAAATAAAAACGGGGAACATTGCGTTAGGAAAAGAAGCGGCGCAACTCGATAATTGCGATAGGCTCGGAGCAATAACAGTGCAGGACCCATTTGCACAAGCGGCAGTTAATAATCAAAAAGCAGTAGGGAGTATCTATTATGGCTCATTCGCTTGCACAAGCGGTAATTATTGGAGAGTTGATCTTGAAACTGACGCAACAAGTAAAATACAAGGATGGGTAGTTGATGAAATAAACGAGATTGTCATTTATCGTCTTACAGGCGACTGGAAGACGGTTGGAACTTGGGGCACTTATGTAAACACGCTAAATCAAGGAAAATTCAAGGTGGAAATCCTCGGCGCGGACCCGTTAACCGTGCTATTCGCTAAAGAGTACAACGCTTCGGACTTTACAGGCGACACACTTTCCATTAAAACCACAAACATTAAAAGGGGTAGATATGTACGGATAGTTGATATTGGCGATGTACACCCCCTTGCTATTGCAGAAGTTGAAGTATTCGGCAAAGCTACACAAGGCAATGCAGCGAGTATGGTACCGCAGTCGGGCGTTACGGCAGAGCCGCCGCCGATAACATCTGCAACAACAGGAACAGGAGGAAACACTACACCGACGCTCACGGCGAGCGTAAATGTGGAAGTAAAAACGGATGCCGCTGCATTCACAATAAACGAGCCGCTTAGCAATGCGCGGATTGGCGTTATGATAACGAAAAAGGAAAACGGGGTATTTAAGGACTTTGCGCCTAGTCAAGAATTCTCAAAGATTCTTGTGCGAGTAAAAAATGAAACGACTGGTGAAATAAAACTTGAAGAAGAATTCGTAAACAATGAACCGAGATTTTATAAGACCACAAAAACATTTAATGTAGTGGCGGGAGAACGGATTGCGGTTGGATATGAATTTACGCCTACGAGTGCAACAAGAGGAGAAACTTACGGACTTATAACCGAAATTACAGATACTGCAGGAATTCAGATTTCTGGTGCAGTAAGTACCATCAACATCCAAGTCCCATAATCACTTATGAAAAAACTGCTTATCATCATAGTGCTTGCTGGAATGATACTGGCGCCGATCGGCGCGGGAGTTGCGTTTGCGCAGGAAGGTGCCGTTGGGTATGTCGCGGGTAAAATTATCGGCGCGATGGGCTGGCATGATGTGATTACGAGCGTCTTCGCCGACTTAGGCAACATCGTTCTTACGATTGTTTCCAAAGTGTTGAACATATCCGGCGCAATACTGAATGCCTCAGTGGAACTCAGCATCGGCAGAGTTGGCGAATTGATAGAGAAAGTGCCGATTGTGTCTGTCGGCTGGACGGTATTTCGCGACATTGCAAACCTGTGCTTCATTTTTATTTTACTTTGGATAGGCATACGGACTATTCTCGGGCTTGGTGGAGGGGAAATAAAGAAACTGCTTCTGAATGTAATCATAATGGCGCTTCTGATAAACTTCTCGCTCTTTATCACCAAAGCGATTATTGACGCAGGCAACATTGCGACGCTTCACTTCTACGACGCAATGCGGCCTAACCTCATCGTCAACGGCGTAGAAACAACTGAAAAAGCGGGACTCTCCGATATATATATGGAGGGCTTGCGACTCCAGAGCGTGATGGATGCGAGAGGCGGGCAAACAACGACAGATGCTATGGCGGCGGCGGGCGGGTTTGCCGACAATTTTATGAAAGTGGGGCTTGCGACTATTCTCGGCTCGGTATTCTTCCTTGTTACTGCGTTCATCTTCTTCGCCGCCGCAGTGCTGTTTATCGTCCGCGCTGTGGTGCTGATGTTTGTGATGATTCTCGCGCCGCTCGCGTTTGTGGCGTGGGTTTTTCCCGGAATGAAATCACATACGGATAAATGGTGGCACGCGCTTTTTTCTTATACATTTTTCGCCCCAGTATATATGGCGCTTAACTACGCGGTCGCCAATGCGATTCAGAGCGGCGGTATGGCGGAACTCTTGAAAATCCAAAACAACGAAGCGTCATTTGCCGCGCTGATGACATCCGAATCGTCGGGGAATATCGGGATTGTTATAAACTATTTGATTCTCATTGTCGCCATTGCCGCGACACTCCTTATCGCAAAAAATATGGGAGCATACGGCGGCTCTATGGTAATGGGCTGGGGGCAAGGTCTCCGCAAATGGGGGCAGGGAGCGGTTACCGGACTTGCGGGGGGCGTCGCGGCGCGCACGATTGGAGGGTTTGCGCGCGCTGCGACAAACAGCGATGCGCTAAAAGCGTCTACCAACCCGCTTGCACGCATGGCTCTTCGCACCGCCGACCGCTTGCAGTCAATGAAAATCGGTGGGAAAAGTTACAAAGAAATGCAGGAGAAGGGTACTTTCGGCACAGTGGGCGATGAAGAAGTAGAAAAAACAATGAAAGGGTTCCGCAATAACCCAGCCATGCAGGCGCAATACCTCGCAAACCTTCCAGAAGGCCAACGCAGGAAAGCGTATGAGAAACTTTCGGCAAGAGATAGGGTGGCGTTAGAAAGAACCGGTACTCTTTCACCAGAACAGATAACAGGTCTTTACAACCGTCTGACACCGGAAGAACAAGACAAAGTTCGTGAGGCGCGGAGAAATGTGGAACGAGACACACAAAACGAACAACGCCTTACTGAAATTGAAGCGATTGCGACACCACCAGTGGCAGGTGCACCACCAATAACACACGCAGAAATGGATAGGCGCGTTGCAATACTTCGTCCAAACCAAGCGCGAGAACTTTCTCATGAAGCACGCGTCAATCCAGATATAATTAGAAGGATGCGACCGCAACATCTTCGCGATCTTATGGAAAATGGAAATCTTATGCCGAATGAAATAACAGCGATATTGAACGAAATAACTGGGGCTGTGGCATATCCCGAGCAAGCTGCTCAGTTGGCTTATGTTTCAAATCCAGTCAATGCAACGCTCTGGGTATAATAAAAATATGAAATTTACAAACGAAGAAAAAATAAGGGCGTTAAAAAAATTACCGCAAGATACGCAGGATTATATTACTTCGCCAGAAGCAACAGCGGCGACTGTTCGTGTTGCAGAAAAACATAATCTATCAAAAGAACAGCGAGTAAAGTTTAATTACATAGTAGGCGCAATACTTCTACAGATCATTGACACAAAACAAGCAGAAAACGAATTCGCGAGTGAATTATTATTGCCGCCCGAGCAGGCGCGGGCGATTGCGGGGGAAGTTGAAAAAGAGATTTTTAATACCAATATTAATACCAATATACGAATGAATACTAATCTACGAATGTCTACGAATAAAACAGAAACAAAACCAACTACTACGCCACCCAACTTACAAACTTCCAAACTTACCAACTTACCCCCAGCCCCTCCTCGCCCCGTTCTCATCCGCAAAGAATTACCCACTCCCCCCGAATCTACGTTACACGCTACACGCTATACGCTACAAACTCTTCTCTCCGATATCAAACGTGGCACTGCGTACGACGACAACCGAATAAACGACGCGTTCCGCAAAACGCCGATTGAAGTGAAGCAGTCGCTGGAGAGCGTTGGGTTTTTATCTCGTCTTGAAGGAGTGGCGAAAAAGTTCGGGTTAAATGTGGAAGAAACGGGAGAATTGGTGAGCGAGGCGGGGCTTGTTATGTTGGGGCTAACACAGCCGGTGAATTTTGTAGACAACCTCACGCGCCGCTTGCGCCTACCGCGCGACCGCGCGATGGCGGTTGGACAAGTGGTGAATATGGAGATTTTGCGGCCAGTGCGGGAGATTTTGAGAAATATGAATACCAATATACGAATGAATACTAATCTACAAATGGCTACAAATAAGACGGGGAAAGAACAGGAACAAAAAACAGAAGGTAAGTACCGATTTGCACCAACCACCGAACCGCCGAAAAACTTGCCGATTGCCGCGCCAAATTATTCGCCACAATCAACATCAACACAGAGTAATTATCCAAAAGACCCTTATCGTGAGCCAATAGAATAATACCAATATACGAATGCATACCAATCTACCAATGACTACAAATGGAAACAGAGATTTTTTATTCGTAGACATTCGTATCATTAGTAACATTAGTATATTGGTATAAAACGCATATGCGTTATCAAACCCCGCAATTTATAGACATAGAAGACCGCCTGTTTGGACCGCTCACCGTCAAGCAGTTCATTTACCTTGTCGGCGGAGCGGGGCTTTCTTTTATTCTCTACCGCTTCTTGCCGTTTATCGTCGCAATTCTCATTATTGCGCCAGTCGCCGCGCTCGCGCTCGCGCTCGCGTTTTGGAAAATAAACAACAAGCCGTTTGTTTTTGTGCTTGAATCCGCCATCCGCTATTACTTGTCGGAAAAATTGTACTTATGGCGTAAAGTGCCGCGCGCGCCATCCGCGAAAAGTCCTGCGCAAAACACGAACCCGCCGACTATTCCAAAATTGACGGAAGGAAAGTTGAAGGACTTAACATGGACGCTGGACATTTCGCATACCACCACCAGAAAATAGTAATACCAATATACGAATGAATACTAATCTACTAATGTCTACTAATAGGAACAAAAAGCCAGTACTACTGTTTCCGGAACTTTCATACATACTCACTGGCATATGTTTTGCTGCACATAATGAACTCGGCGAGTATGCAAGAGAAAAACAGTACGCTGATGCAATAGAGAAATATCTTAAAGAAAAAAATATAAACTACAAAAGAGAATTAGCCATCGGAACCGGAGGTAACATCCTTGATTTTCTTATAGAGAATCAGGTCGTTTTGGAATTAAAAGCAAAACGGCTATTATTAAGAGAGGATTTTAGGCAAATCCAAAATTACTTACAACAAACTGAGTTGCGGCTTGGTTTGTTGGTGAATTTTCGTGAAAAACTACTTAAACCACGAAGAATCGTGCGGATTGAGCGAATACGACAGATAAAATTATGATATAGTTTTATTCGTAGACATTCGTATCATTCGTATAATTTGTATATTCGTATATTTACTTTATGCCTCCAAAAACAAAACCAACTCAGGAATTTGTGCCGATTTCGGAAATTCGCGACGGCATACTCGTCCTACGCGATGGTGGGCTGCGCGCTGTTCTTATGGTGTCTTCCGTCAACTTCGCGCTGAAATCAGAAGACAATCAAGAGGCGATTCTTTTGCAATTCCAAAACTTCTTGAACACGCTGGACTTTTCTGCACAAATCGTTATTCACTCGCGGCGGTTTGATGTCAGACCCTACATCGCGCTTCTTGAAACGCGCGTGAAGGCGCAACAGACGGAACTTCTAAAAATTCAGACGCGCGAGTATATAGAGTTTGTGCGCTCGTTTACGGAAAGCACGGCTATTATGTCCAAAACATTTTTCATAGTCGTGCCGTATTCGCCTACACCAGTGAAACTCAAAGGTGGGCTGCCGATAGGGCTCAGGCGTAAAAACCAAACGCCCGCCGCGGCAACGAGCGACTTCAACGAAAATAGAACTCAGATTGAACAACGCATTTCTATCGTAGAGCAGGGGCTGACGAGGTGCGGTCTCCGCACCGCGCGACTCGGCACAGACGAGGAAATAGAATTGTTTTATAAATTATTTAACCCTGGCGAGGAACAGCACGCGGCAGTTGCTTAATACCAATATACGAATGCATACCAATCTACTAATGATTACCAATGTAAACAAAGAATTTTTATTCGTAGTCATTCGTATAATTCGTATCATTAGTATATTGGTATAGATATTTTATGAACATACTAGACCTATTCAAAAAGAAAAAACAAAGTGGCGAGAGCGAGATTACGCCGATACTGCCCGAACAGATTTACCAGTCGGGGGTTTTGGAACTGCGCGATGTGCTCGCGCCCGCGGCTCTCAAAATCACGCCGAAGACGCTCAATATGGGCGAGAAAATCGCTCGCACCTATTTCGTCATCTCCTATCCGCGCTTCCTAACCGCCGGCTGGTTTTCGCCGATTATAAATCTTGATAAAGTGTTTGATGTCTCTATTTTCGTACATCCTGTTGAAACGGGAAAAGTGCTGAAGCAGTTCCAGAAAAAAGTCGCGGAGGTGCAGAGCCAAATCCACACGCGCGAAGAAAAAGGGTTTGTGCGCGACCCGATGCTTGAGACCGCGTATCAGGACTTGGAAAAGCTTCGCGATGAACTGCAACAGGCGCAAGAAAAGATTTTTGATGTTGGATTATATATTACGCTGTACGCAGACACAGAAGAAGAATTAGAAAAAATTGAGAGCGAAGTGAAGTCCATTATGGAAGCGAAACTCGTGTATATGAAGCCGGCACTCTTTCAGCAGGCGGAGGGGTTTCGTTCGGTTGCGCCTACAGCATCGGACGAGCTTCTGGTACATTCTAAACTTAATTCTGGACCGCTTTCTTCAATTTTCCCATTCATTTCGTTTGACTTAACTTCCGACAAAGGAATCTTGTACGGCATAAATAGGCATAATTCTTCGCTTGTTTTGTTTGACCGCTTCTCGCTGGAAAACTACAACTCGGTCGTTTTTGCGAAGTCGGGCGCCGGCAAGTCCTATATGATGAAATTGGAAATCTTACGAACACTGATGTTTGATACGGAAGTGATTGTGATTGACCCGGAAAAAGAGTATGAGTTTCTCGCGGAATCGGTCGGCGGCAAGTTCTTTTCCATCTCACTCACTTCCGAACACCACATCAACCCGTTTGACTTGCCTTTGCCGCGCGAGGATGAATCGCCTGCGGACATTTTGCGCTCGCACATTATCTCGCTCGTCGGGCTTTTTCGCATAATGCTGGGCGGGCTTACACCGGAAGAAGACGCACTAGTGGACCGAGCGATTACCGAGACCTACGCGCTTAAAGACATTACGCCTGATTCTGACTTCGGGAAAACCGAGCCGCCGCTTCTGTCTGATTTTGAAATGGTGCTTGCGGGAATGGAGGGGACAGAGAGCATCCGTGTGCGGCTTACCAAATACACAAAAGGCACTTGGGCAAACTTTATTAATCGCCCATCCAATGTGTCCATAAACGGCAATCTTGTCGTATTTTCCCTTCGGGATATGGAAGACGAACTAAAATCGGTCGCAACTTACATCGTTACACACCACATCTGGAACGCCGTGCGCCGAAATCTCAAAAAACGGCTCCTCGTCGTGGATGAGGCGTGGTGGATGATGCGCTCGGAAGATACCGCCTCATTTCTTCTTTCTGTCGCCAAGCGCGGACGCAAATACTTTTTAGGTGTTGCGACCATTACGCAAGATGTGGACGATTTCCTTTCCTCTCCGTATGGATTGCCGATTGTAACGAACTCGTCTATCCAAATGCTTCTGAAGCAATCACCCGCAGTGATAGACCGCATACAAAAAGTATTCAACCTGACCGATGAGGAAAAATATCTTTTGCTTGAATCGGATGTGGGGGAGGGACTCTTTTTCGTCGGGCTGAAACATGTCGCGATTAAAATTGTTGCATCCTACACAGAAGACCAGATTATCACTTCCGACCCGTCGCAACTCTTAGCGATTAAACGCGCAAAAGAAGAATTGCGCGCAAGCGCGTAATACCAATATACCAATGATACGAATTATACGAATGACTACTAATATTTCCTGTTCCTATTCGTATCCATTTGTAGATTGGTATACATTTGTATATTGGTATATATAATTTCTATGAAACAAGAAATTAGAATTGATAAAACAACCGGCGTTGTTATGGTTGCGGTTGCTGTTTTGTTTGATGCCGTAAATGCTGGGTTAAATCTTATCCCTTTATTGGGACAAGTGCTCGCCGTGCTTGTGTCAATTATTGCGTACCTCACATTTGGATTTTGGTTTTTGAGCCGCGGAGTAGGGTTTGTGAACCCTAAGCGCGCGGCTTCGTTTTTCGGCTCTGCGATTATTGAGGCGATTCCAGTGCTCAATATATTGCCTTGTATAACGGTTGGGGTCGCGCTCACGGTGCTTGTGGTACAATTGGAAGATAAAACCGGCATAAAAATGCCGAAAAAGGTATGAAAAAAATACTATACATCTTCATATTCCTCGTTGCGACACCTGCTTTTGCCGCGCTGCCGCCTTCCGCTGACGCGATACTGATAAACCTCTCGCCGGAAAAGCCGGGACCGAATACGCTCGTGCAAGCGTCGCTTCACATTTTAAGCGGCGGGAGCGCGGCAGATGTGGAAATACAATGGCTAATCAATGGCGTATCGGTGCGGAAGGGGAAGGGGGAAACGAGCGCGTCGTTTCGCACCGGCAAGCTCGGCTCTAAAACAGTGCTGACGGTGAGGATGTCTGAATTAGAAGAGATGATAGAAAAAACAATAAACCTCTCGCCGGCGTCGGTGCTTCTTGTTGCAGAATCGGACGGCACCGCTCCGCCTTTTTACCTAGGCAAGACGCTCTTTTCTTACCACGGCGCGACGCGGATTGCCGCGGTTCCGTTTTTTGCAGGTGCCGCGAGCGCGCGCGCCAACCCGAAAATGCTTAAATACACTTGGCGCATTGCCGACCGTGTGCCGGAGGGTTCGTCGGGGGTTGGAAGAGATATTTTCACCTTTTATGCAAAAGTGCCGTTTCGCCCGACGGAAATAACGGTGGAAGTGGAATCGCCTGACGGAAGCGCGGTGGCGGAAGCGCGTATAGTCGCCGAAGCAACTGCGCCGCAAGTTATTTTGTACGAAGACAATCCGCTCTACGGCATATTGTGGAATAAAGCGCTTGCGAGGGGCACTACGCTTACGGCACCGGAAATCCGCGTTGCGGCACAACCATTCTTTTTCAACAAAGCAGACGCGCCACTTCTACAATACAACTGGACGCTCAATAATCTAAAGGTCGGCTCGCCAAATGATGAGAGCGTTGTGTTTAGAAAAGAAGGCGCTGCGGGAAGCGCGGATATTAGTGTTGAGGTAACCAATCCAAAAGCGATGTTTCAGTTTGGAGAAGCGAGAACAATGATTACATTTTGATACTAATAAATACTAATCTGCGAATTATACTAATGATACGAATGTCTACGAATAAGAAACGAATTTTATTGGTAGTCATTGGTAGATTGGTATGCATTAGTATATTAGTATGAAAGCAACATGAAAAAAGTACAGTATAAAATAACGATGTTTGTGGAAATATGCGCACTTGCCACGCTAGTAATTCCTGCGCTGTTGCTCGCGCAAACTGATTATGTACCGCTTGCGCCACTTCCAAACATCACTGATTTGGGAAAGACAACTACTTCACTCCCTACATATCTCACAGGGATTTACAAACTCGGAATAGGGGCCGCAGGAGTTCTCGCCGTGCTGATGCTCGTGTGGGGCGGGTTCCAGTATATGACGACGGAGGCAGTGAGCGGCAAGAGCGAAAGTAAGGGAGTTATTATGAATGTCGTGTGGGGGCTCGCGACCGTGCTCGCGTCGTATGTGCTCCTTTACACCATCAACCCGCGTCTGGTAGATATCGGTCTCGCGATTGGAAAACTCAATCCGGTAACAAAGACGAGGATACAAAGCGTGGAGGATACATATGGAAAGTTTCTTGATGAAGCGTTGCAGAGGGCTCAAAACATTTCAACGAAGGCGAAAGATCTAAAAATAGCAGGGGATGCTGTTGATGTAAGAGTTAAAGAACTGGATAGAAAATTTCGTGAAGGCGACTTTACTCCTGAGGAAATCGCAAACTTATCAGCATTGGAAGAAGAACTTGATACATTAAGGCCAAAACTCCAAGAAATCAAAACGAAAGAAACGGTGGTGAGAAGTTACGAGGGGGCGGTTGATTGGTTGTCTACCGATATGCGAGCGCAGATTAACAAATGTTTGAAAGGAGGAGGGACTTGTTTAGTTCCGACGGGGTTGCTTGATAGATTAAATCCAACCAACTGGACATGGCAGGGTGGATTGCCGCGCGTTGATTATAATATCGCCAATAAAGATGTAGGGGCAAATAATGCGGCGGTATCACAAATGCTACTGGCGGCGCGCGCCAAGGTAGAAAAGGACGCGGAAAAACTGGAAACGGCTGGATTAAATGACCGAGCTATTGATTTAAGACAGCGTATGACTAATATAGAAACAGAAACTGCATTTTATATCCGATGTCCTAATTCTAAAACGCTTTATGTGAAAGGGAGGGGGCTTGAAAGCGGTAATTGTCCTCCATAAACCTTTATGTTCAACAAGACCAAAAAAATAATATGGGGTAGTGTTGCGGTTCTGCTTGTCGTAGCAGTGGGTGCGTTTGCGTATTGGTGGTTCTTTATGCGCGCAACAACACCTAGCGGAGGAGAAACGGGTGGAGCATTTCCTGAAGCAGGTGAGGTTGGTGGATTTGGTGATTTGGGAACTGGCGGTGAAGATGCGGGAGACCTTGGTGTTGGCGATGGCGAGTTGCCTCGCTTACGCCAACTCACAGAAACGCCGGTTGCGGGCGCAGTGATTTTCTCGCGCGGAGGGCAAACGCTCGTGCGCTACGCTGAGCGCGGCACGGGGCATTTGTTTGAAATCGGAGCGGAAGAAGGAACGGCGCGCCGCATCTCTAATCAAACAATTCCAGAAATAGGCGCGGCACTCTGGAAACCTGACGGCTCTGGGGTTATTGTGCGCTATAACAAAAAGTCGGCGGGAACGGAATATATTGAAAGTTTTTATGCAACCGTCGGCGCGGCGGCGAGTGAGGGCGATGCTCTGCGCGCCTCGTTCCTTCCGCGCAACATTCGCACACTCGCCTTTTCGCCGACCGGCAACACCATTTTTTACCTTTCTGAAAATGCAACAGGTGCAAGCGGCGTACTCGCCGCGCCGGACGGCTCGCGCAAAAATACGATTATTGATTTACCGCTCAAAGATCTTGCCGCTGTGTGGCCGGTGAACGACTCCATATTTCTAACAACGCGTGCCTCGGCGGGCATGGCAGGACATCTGTTTGCCGTCGGCGCGCAGAACGGCGCGCTTGATGTTGTAGAAAGCGGCGTTGGGCTTACCGCGCTTCCAAGCCGAGGCGGAACAGTTGTGCTGTCCTCAACTAGCAATGAATCTAGTGCAACACTATCTCTCTTTAATCGTACTAGGGGGGAGACCGTGCCGCTCGGGCTCGCCACGCTCGCAGACAAGTGCGTGTGGGGCAAGAAAAACCGCGCAGTTGCATTGTGCGCCGTTCCCGACGCGCTTCCGAATGGTTTCCCAAACAACTGGTATCAAGGAACTGCGCAGACGAATGATTCTGTGTGGAAAATTGACGCGGAAGACGGCCGCGCCGACCTCGCTGTAAATCTTTCGGAAATCGCACGAACAGAAATTGATGTATTTAATGTAGACATCAGTCCGGACGACCAGTATCTTCTTTTCCAAAACAAAAATGATTTAACGCTGTGGATTCTCGCACTATAACTACTACCTCCTGCCCTTAACATAAGGGGAGGTGTCTCCCGTAGGGAGACGGAGGGGTGCTTCTGTTCCCACAGAAAAACCACCCCCTCCCCCTCGCTCCGCTCGTGGTACTCCCCCTTAGGATAAGGGCGAGAGGAGAGAACTTTACACAACACACTTAATAACAACACGCCTATTTCTTCCTTCTCCTTTTGATTCTGTTTTTACTCCTGCATCTTTGGAAAGAAAATTATGCACGAATAGCCGCTCGTACGCACTCATTGGCTCCATTTCTATATTCGCCTGTAGCGACTTCGCGCGCTCAGCAAGTACTTTTGCTTTCGCTTTAATGTCGGAAAATAGTTGCTCTTGATATCCGTTCACATCAACATAAAACATTTCTTCTCTTTCTTCCTCTTTACCACCGCGCGCTCTGATGCGCTTTATTATATGGTTCAAAGCCGCGAGCGTTTCGCCGCCTTGCCCAATAAGCGCGTGCGATTCGCTTGTTTTTATGCAAAACCGCACTCCACTTTCATCATCAATGTGTTCCACTCCTTCGTGAGCAACCCCGACAAGCCGCAATATTTCTTCAAGATGGTTTTTAATTGTACTATTTTCAAGCATGTTGATTTGGAATTTCCTTGTTTTGTGCACCCAATCTCCTACGCACTACAATCTCTTGTCCTATTGCAAAAAGGTTAGAGGTCGTCCAGTACAGAGCGACAGCGCCTGAAATCGTGTACGCAACAACTGCCGCGACAATCGGCATTACATATTTCATTTGCATATGCATACCGTGCATAAGCTCCCCTTGGAACGAGCCGTCGCGCGTTCCAGGCGCGGGCGGGGGAAGAGCAAGTTTAACTTGGAAAAACTGCGTAATTCCAGCAAGCGCTGCGAGTGTGATGCTTTTGCCCGCAATATCAATCAGTCCGAGAAATTCCATACTAACTTCTGGGCTTGGAATAAACGCGTATCGGAGCACCTCGTTTATTTCAGGAAGTCCGCCGCGAAAGAACACATAATACAAAGAAATAATGACCGGGAGTTGTATAAGTAAAAGAAAGAAACTGGAAAATGGGTTGATGCGCTTTTCTTTGTAAAACGCCATCGTGGCGCGCGCGTACCCCTCGCGGTCGCTTGCATATTTCTTTTTTAATTCATCAAGCTCCGGCTGGAAACGGCGCATAGAAAACTGCGTTTCTATGGAGCGCTTGGAGAGGGGAAAGAGTACAAGTTTAACAATAACGGTGAGTGCGATAACTGCGATACCTGCGTCCGCGCCTGGAATTACATCCATCAAAAAAACAAGCCCGTTGTAGAGCGGCTGATAGAACACCACCTTAAAAAACTCTAGCATTGTTCAATCGTATCAAAAACCATCAAGATTCTCAACAGCGCCTTTGAGTTCTTGAAAAGATGCTTTGTTCGCTTCTTTCTTTACGAAAACAACCACGGCGGTGCCTCCAGATATATTGCCGATTTTTTTACCAAATAGTTCATAGAGACGGCGGCGAAGAAGATTGCGCATAACCGCGGTCGGCGCAATCTTTTTAGACGCAACAACTGCAAATCTCGGCTGTTTGTGTGTGGTCTGATGTAGCCGCACACTGAAAAAGTCCGTATGCAACATACAGTTTGACCTACTTAATTTTCTAAACCCTTCGGTAGTTATGCGATTTACTTTTTTTAACATTACACAGAAAGTTTTTTGCGACCCTTCTGCCGGCGGCGCGCAACTACGCGGCTCCCGCTCGTACTCCTCATACGCACTAGGAATCCGTGCGTACGCGCGCGTTTTTTCTTCTTTGGTTTGTATGTAAAGCTCATATTTTTAGTTGTTCACTTGCTGTCCACATATTATTAACATAATAGATACATATCTGCAACTTCCTTTGCATTCCTTCCGCGCTATACTTCTGTAACGACATTTCTAAAAAATATGAATCCAAAACAATTATGGGACAGCGCGCTGGTTGAAATCGGCGGAACGGTATCAAAGGCAAACTTTCAGACATGGTTTAAAGACACAGCCCTCTCACGAATGGAAGAGGGGATTGCGTACCTTGCTGTACCAAACGCGTTCGTGCGCGATTGGCTGTCGGACAAATATCATAAAATGATTCTTCATTCCTTGCGCGCGCTTTCGGAAGGCACGCGCTCTATTGAATATGTAATTTCCAAAGACGAACAGAAAAAAATAGCGGCTCAACCTCAGGTGTGGCTCAATACAAACCAAAATAACGCAGAACTTCCTCTTAAAGAGCACTATATCAACAAAGAGAATAACCTCAATCCGCGCTACACCTTTGAATCCTTTGTCGTTGGCCCCTTTAATGAGCTCGCGCACGCCGCGGCGCAGGCAATCATCAAAAAGCCGTCGGCGTACAACCCTCTTTTTTTCTATGGCAATACCGGGCACGGAAAAACCCACCTCATTCAAGCGGTTGGAAATTACTTTTATAAATCAGAGCCGCGTAAGAAGATTTTCTACATCACATCGGAAAAATTCCAAATTGAGTTTACAAACGCGATGCAGAACACCAGCATCAACCAATTTAAGGAAAAATACCGTGTCTATGATGTGTTTATTATGGACGACATACAATTCATTTCCGGAAAAACAAAAACACAAGAAGAATTATTCCACCTCTTCAACACGCTATATGAAAACAACAAGCAGATTATCTTTTCCGCTGACGTGCACCCCAACTTCATTTCCGACATTCAAGACCGCTTGAAGTCGCGCTTTGCGTCAGGTATGGTGGTGGACTTGCCTGCACCCGACTTTGAGTCCCGTATTGCTATTTTACAATCAAAGGCGAAAATTGCTGGATTTCCAATTTCCAACGAAACAGCACAGTATCTTGCAGGTATTGTTGAAGGGAATATCCGTGAAATAGAAGGGCTTCTGAATTCTGTTGTGTGTAATTCTCAACTAAAAAACAGGGAACTTACTCTTGTGGAAGTAAAACAAATTGTTAAGGCGAACGAGAAGCCTAAAAAAACGACTTCAGTAAAAGATGTTCTTCGGGTAATTTCACATTTTTATCAAATAGAGGAAGCGAGTATTTATGAAAAGACGCGTCGCAAGGAGGTGGTGCGGCCGCGCCAAATAGCAATGTTTCTACTTAGAGAGGACTGTGCTGTATCATATCCATTAATAGGACAAAAATTAGGAGGAAGAGACCACACAACTGTTATTCATTCATATGAAAAAATTAAAAATGAATTAAAACACAACAGCACACTTGAACAAGAAATTAAACAGTTGCGGGCTATGTTGTAGCTGGTGTGGAAAAGTAAGTTGTTATGTGTGGAAAATCAAAAATATATAATAAAAAATTAAAACTACACACAAACAATTATAAACTTCTTCATATATTGTACACAATAAAAAATCAAAAATATATAAGTAAACAAAACACAAAACAATCTTTTCCACACGATCAACATCATTTATTCTTACTCTTATTTCTTTATACATAATCTATTAAATATATGAAAGGAGAATGCTTCAAAGAAAAATTAGAACAGGCAGTTAGGAACGCAAGCCGAGTTACCGGTAAAAACCCATCACTTCCTGTTTTGGCGTGCGTACTTATTGAAGCGAAAAAAGGATCTGTTGTAGTACGCGCAACCAATATTGATGTCGCATATGAAGTGGCGGTTCCTGCGCGTATTGAAAAGGAAGGTGTGATTGCTGTCTCTGGAATTGCTCTAAATACATTTTTATCTGGCGTTTCAGCTCAAAATGTTTTGTTTCACTCAACACAAGGTGGTTTGTCTGTAAGTGGAGGAAATGCAAGTGCTGTGTTAAAAGTATTTCCACACGAGGACTTTCCGAAATTTTCACAGCCAAAAGAAAGTCAAAACACAATTCCAACTTATCTTTTGGCATCAGGATTAAAATCGGTTTTGTATAGTGCGTCTCAGTCGTCTATCCGCCAAGAGCTCTCAAGTATTTATATTTTTTCCGAAGGAAATAGTGTGGTGTTTGCCGCAACCGACTCATTCCGCCTTGCTGAAAAACATGTTTTTCCGCAAAAGAACATTTCCATACACCCAACGCTTTTGCCGGCTAAGAACGCCGCCGAACTTCTTCGTATTGTTTCCGAAATTGAAAACGAATCATGTACAGTCGCAAGTGAATCTGGGCAATTTGTTATGAAAAGCGACGGAATGGTCTTTACATCTCGTGTTATAGACGGCTCATTCCCCGACTACAAGCAAATTATTCCAAAAGAGTTCACCACCACAGTAACACTTCTAAAAGACGACCTTGCAAAAGCGCTCCAACTTGCGTCGGGGCTTTCTGAAAAATCAAACCAAATTCTCATTACCGTTCCAGCGAGCGGAGATGAGATTTCGCTTTCTGTGAAGAATGCGGAAGTAGGTGAGGGTGTGAGTACACTCAAGTCCTCGCGCTCGGGGGAGGCGATTGAGATGAGCTTCAACGCACGCTACCTCATAGATGTACTCGGCGCGATTACCGAATCCAGTATGTCACTGATGTTTTCCGGTGTAGGCAAGCCGCTCCTCATCACCGGTGCCGGCTCCTCCGGCTTCCGATACATAGTAATGCCGATGAATCGGTAGGTATTTTATTCTGCAATACTAAAACTCACACTCGCTTCTCCTCTATTGAGAACAGAATCATACACCACAACTTTTAGTTCGTTTGTTTCTGTAATACTGTTTATATTTTTCGGAATGAAGGAGAACGAAAACGGAGAGGAGAATGTTGAATCGGTAAACACGCCGTTGATATATAATTCTGCTTTGAGAAGCCCATATCTTTTCGGTGCGGTGGAGATAGCGATTGATAAACGCTCATTTTTGCCGAGTACGGTGCCAGATACAGGCGACGAAATGGATATGGTCGGAGCAAACTCTGGTTTATGAATATCATCATAACTTGTTGGAATCACAGCGTCCGTTTCGTCTGTTAATTTTTGTTCCTCCGCCCATTTGCGTACAGGCGTTTCCCAAAGCACGAATTGCTGGTCGGCTTCGGGGTTCGCGGGCTTAATACCGCTTCGCGGCTCATTTTTATTGAGCCAATACAGTATGGAATGCACCTCACGCACCACCCTTTCCTCGCGCGTTTCCGCAGGTGTGTACTCGGTTGCGAGCTTTCCAGACATACGGTCAATCACAAACTTTCTTCCTCCGCGCCATTCGCCATTTAGTGCTGGCGGGAGCGCATCCTTGTTTTCTTCAGGCGGAGGCGGAAACACTTCGCGCGGCATAAGCGGGAGCGCTTCGCGCATAAACTCGTTCCACAACGGAGCAACTACAACAAACCCAGCCGCCTTTTTTTCCATTGGGCGTGCGTCATTGTTTCCAACCCACACCCCCACAGAGAGTGTTGGTGAATATCCAACAGTCCATGCGTCTTTGTAATCATTAGTAGTTCCTGTTTTTGCCGCAACAGAAAAATTATTAACTTTGAGATACGAATTTAGTCCAAATATGGGAGAACGCGCCTCATCATCACTTAAAATATCTGAAATCTGCCATGCCACAGATTCAGGTAGCACTCGCTCTGTATTAGGTCGCGGCTCCATTATAATTTTTCCGTCCGCGTCAAAAACTTGTTTAATTGAATGAATCTCATTTTTCTCTCCATTATTGGCGAATACTCCATACGCGCCAACAATATCAAGAAGTTTAACTTCTCCTCCCCCAAGCACGAGTGTGAATCCATATTGGTTGGCATTAGTAAGCGTTGAAATACCCATAAGAGACGCGAGGTTAAAAGTGTTTTGCTGTCCAGCAAGATAGAGTGTTTTGACTGACGGCACATTGATGGACTGCGCGAGTGCCTCACGCATCGTAATCGGTCCTCGGAATTTCTCGTCGTAGTTTTGCGGGGCGTAGCACACCTTCTCGGGGTCATCCCCTTCATTTAATGGCTTGCCGTCAGCATCACAGAGTGCGCTAAATTGCGTAGGAAGGTCAAAGACCGCAGTATCGGGCGTGTAGCCATTTATGAACGCCTCCGCGTACGCAAACGGCTTAAACGCCGAGCCGGGTTGTCGGCCCTGCCCAGTGGCGACATTAAAATTGCCGTCAATCTCCTGGTCAAAATAGTCGCGTGAGCCAACTAGCGCGAGCACATCGCCCGTTTTCGGGTCAATGGCGACTAGCGAGGCATTTTCCGCGTTAAACTTTTCTTCGTTTTCCAGCGCGTGTTTTTTCACAATTTTTTCTGCAAGTTCTTGGAGCCGCCAGTCCAGCGTTGTAATAACCTGCATACCCTTTTCTGCCACGCCTTCCCCATATTTTTTTATAAGTTCGTCGCGGACCATCAGCGTAAAATGCGGCGCTCGGATTCCGTATGGGTCCATAGGAATAAATGCAACTTCTTCTTTTTTTGCCGCTTCAAACTCTTCTTCCGAAATATATTCCGCCTCGCGCATGCGTGTCAGCGCGAGGTTCTTCCGTTCTTCAAGCCGCGCACGGTTAGTACCGTAAGGGGAGAAGTAAGTAGGCGCGTTTGGAAGGGCCGCAAGGTAAGCTGATTCCGCAATAGTAAGGTCGCGCGATGATTTATTAAAATATGCGCGGCTCGCTTCCTCAATCCCGTAAATATTTCCGCCGTACGGCGCTTCATTCAGGTAAAGCGTAAGTATTTCGTTTTTAGTTAGAACTCTTTCCAGTTTAAGCGCAAGCACCCATTCCTTTAATTTCCGCGAAATTTTCTTTTCGCCTGTGAGCAGAGAATTTTTCACTACCTGTTGGGTGATCGTTGAACCGCCTTGGCCGTAGCTTCCGCTTCCTAGGTTTGCAAGTATTGCGCGCGCGATTGCTTTCGGTTCAATGCCATTATGCTCGTAAAATCCAGCATCCTCCAGCGCAATCGCCGCATTTTTAATGTGTTGCGAAATTTCATCAGACGAAACAATGCTCCTCTTTACGCCTCGGTGCAGGTCGTAAAGGAGCACTTCGCCGGTGCGGTCGTATATTTTGGTGGATTCGCTCACTCTACGCTCGCCAAGCGACGCAAGGTCGGGGATGCGAAATGTGGAAATCCAAAGCGCAATAATTCCAGTTAGAATAAATCCAATGGACAATAAAAATGCTAATATATCGCCATACCACCTTCGTTGTTTGTATTTTTTATACAACATAAATAAGTTAAAAGATTTTTTGTAACTGTTTTCTGAAATTATAAAGTCGGTACCAAAATTGATTTACAATAACATCAAAAAAATCAGAGTGAGTTATCTCTTTTCCGCCAAATTTCTTTTTAAAAATCGTCAAACCTTTCCACCCGATGTATATTTTGTCGTTAATGGAGATACCGCCAAAGTTATAAAAATCGCAGTTAAGTTTTTTAGCATGGCAAATCGCTTCCCACTGCGCCAAGTAAGTCGGCACACGATTTCTTTCTTCACTGCTTGACCCACCGAAAACATAATTTGCAATTTTTCCAAAAACAACAACAAGGTCAATCGCCAAAACTTTTTGACCGTACTTTGCAACAGATAAGTACGATTTTGTTTTGTAAAGATTTTGGAAAATATTTTTATAGTAGTTTTTTTGATGAATACTAAAGCCGTTTCTTTTTGCTGTCTCCGACATTAATTCATAAAATATATCAAAATATCTTACAAAATCCCCAGTGATTATTTCTACCATTATCCCCTTTCTTTTCGCTAATCGTATTGAGTAGCGAGTTTTCTCATGCATCGCCATAAGCAAATCATTTTCATTTTTTTCTAAACCCAGAAACCATTCCACACGCGGTTGAAAATAAGCCGAGTGATAGGTATAGAGCGGAGCTCCTGTAAAGAGTCTAGAAAGAACATCACTCGATATTGATGGTGTAAAATCCAATCTAACAAAAATCGCTTTTTCTATTTTAGCAATTCGTTTTAATTTTTGTTTTAAAGCAACAAAGAAATCTCTCGCAACACTTCTTACAACCGGACCATAGGGTATATAAAGGTAACTTTTTCCGAAAAGAAGCGGATATTTAATCAGTTGAAAATAAGCCACAATTTCACCATCGCTATAAACCAAGAACCTTTTCACAGCCCTCCCCAATTCTTTTTGCCAATCTCCATAGAAACTTGCTTGTGTAAACGGAACATTGTCGCAGATAGAATTTGGGTCAAATTCTTCCCCACTTCCTATTTCTCTGAATTCAATTTTTTTCATTAACATAGTTAAATACACACTACAAACAATTTATTTGTGGTGCATCAGAAACATACTAGCACAGGTTTTTTATGATAAGATAGGGGTATGAAAGAAGAAGCAATAAAAGAATTATTAACGCGCGGTGTTGAGCGGATTTACCCGAACGCCGAATTTTTGGAAGCACACCTTAAATCCAGCGAACCGCTTTCTCTCTATCTCGGTATTGACCCAACAGGCCCGACGCTACATCTAGGTCATATCATTCCGCTTCTTAAACTAGCGCAGTTCCAGGAATTGGGGCATAAAATAATTCTACTCATCGGGGATTTTACGGGGATGATTGGAGACCCGACTGGTAAAAGCGCAACGCGAAAGAAATTGACGCGCGATGAAGTTTTATCAAACGCGAAATTATACAAAGAACAGGCATCGCGGATTATAAAATTTAATGGGGAGAATTCCGCAGTATTACGATACAACTCTGAGTGGCTCGGAAAATTAACTTTTACTGAAGTACTTGAACTGTGCTCCAACATGACGCATTCTCAAGCAATTAAACGCGATATGTTCCAGAAAAGAATCGCAGAAGGAAAAGATTTGTTTTTACATGAACTGCTATATCCGTTGATGCAGGGTTACGACAGTGTTGTTATGGGTGTTGATGGTGAAATAGGAGGAAATGACCAAACCTTTAATATGTTGGCTGGACGCGACTTAGCGAAAAAAATAAATAAAAAAGAAAAATTTGTTTTCGCAACAAAACTTTTAACCGACAGTGTCGGAGGTAAGATGGGGAAGACAGAAGGGAATATGGTCGCCATCACGGACTCTCCCGCTGATATGTTTGGGAAGGTGATGAGTTGGCCAGATAGTATGATTCTCATTGGGTTTGAGCTCTGCACGCGCGTATCGCTCAATGAGATTGAAGAAATTAAGAGCGCGCTTTCTCGTGGCGAAAACCCGAAGGACGCAAAAACGCGCTTGGCGTTTGAAATTGTCGCATTACTCAAAGGCAAAGAAGACGCAGAGAAAGCGCACTCGGAGTTTGCGGCGGCGTTTTCTGATGGAAAACCGAAAGAGTTTGTTGAAATTAAAATATCTAGCGCGCAAACACTCTCGGATGCGCTGATTGAAAAGAAGATTGTGGAATCAAAAACAGAACTACGCCGACTTATTGCAGATGGCGCGATAACAAGCGTTGCAACAGGCGAAAAGACGGTGGAGTCGTTTCTCAAGAATCCGCCAGCGGGCGAATACCGAATTGGGAAACACAGATTTATAAAAATAGTTAAATAAAAAACGGCTCAGCGCGCGCTGAGCCGTTTTTCTCACATCTCTTCCTCACTCTCGTTTCCAATCTCGGGAGTCATTTCCTCTCCTTCCACACTAACAGAAGGGTCAATAGTTTCGTCCTCCATACTTATTTTGTATATTGCGTTATCTTGTAAAAAGATACGCAGATAGTTGTATCAAATCAGGTTTTTTTTGCAACATATTAATATGTGGAAAACTTTTCCATCGCCAAACAAGTAAGCCCGATGGCGAGCGCGTCGTATTCGTCGTCTAGCCGTTTGCGCGGCGGCAGAGCGACGAGTTTTATCACCATATCCGTTACTTGGCGCTTATCGCTTCTGCCGTAGCCCGTAACGGCAATCTTAATTTGCAGAGGAGTGTATTCAAACGCGGGGAGTCCGGCGCGCGCGGCTTCATACAAAATTACGCCGCGCGCTTCAGCAACACGGAACGCCGTTTTTTGGTTAGAAAAGAGAAAGAGTGTCTCGGTCGCGAGCGCGTCTGGTTTCCATTTCATAATCGCGTTTTTAATTTCCTCTCCAATATGCGCGAGCCGCTCACCTGCGGTCTTCTTTTTGTCAGTTGTTACGCACGCAGAAAAAAGCGCAATTTCCTTGTTGTTTTGTTTTTCTAAAACCGCAATACCAAGACGGTCATATCCTGGGTCAATCGCTAAGACTTTCATACTAATCTACGAATTATACTAATGATACGAATGTCTACAAATAAAATACTAATCTGCGAATTGTACGAATATACGAATGTCTACGAATAAGAAATGAGTTTTATTGGTAGCCATTGGTAGATTGGTATTCATTTGTATATTGGTATATTTACTTTTTTATTCTGCATTGGTGATAACTTCCTGCACATCTTCGTACGCTTCCAATTTTTCAATCAGATTTTCTAGTTTCGCAAGGTTTTCATCCGAAAGTGGAACAGTAGTCGTCGGCTTCCAACCCTCCGCTGTTTTCTCAAACGCCCATGCCGCCGCGCCGGGGGAGGCGAGGTTGCCGCCATTTTCGGCAAGCAAGTGTTTTATTTCCTGCGCTGTTTTGTTTGTGCTCTCAGTGAGAGCTTCAATAAGAAGTGCCGCGCCGCCTGGTCCGTACGCCTCATACATAACCTTTTCAAGCGTTTTCGCGCCCGCTTCTGTCGCCTTTTTAATCGTACGCTCAATGTTGTCGCTCGGCATATTCTCTTTCCGCGCGCGCTCAATCGCCGCGCGAAGCGCGGGCGCATCTTTGTTTCCTTTCGCGGCGCGAGCTTCGTTTGCAATCAATTTCGCAAACTTAGAAAACACCTGACTCTTCTTCGCGTCGGTCTTGCCTTTCTTTTCTTTTATCTGACTCCATTTATTATGACCACTCATACAAGCAGATTAACTCTTTTCCCAGATATACTCAAACATTTTCTCAAAGGTCTCGCGGATGTATTTGCTCTCCATCACAATCGTAATAAGCCCTTCTTTGAAATTGGTAATCGCGACTTTGTCGCCGTAGATAATAATCTGCGCGGGGATATTTAATTTCTCCGCCGGCACCTCCTTGCGTGTGATAAGATATTTTTTGTCTTCCGTAATCGGTGTCGCAACTTTCTGCTCCCCGCTGATTGGCGTAATCGCTTTTGTCTTTATATTCTGCGCCGCCTGCTTTTCTATCTGTTCGCGGATAATGTGTAAGACCTCTGTTCGGTGTTCCTTGATAGGCGAACTAATGACGCAGATGTCTTGCCCGATATCAAGGATGTCGTTGTAGACATTGTGAAGACCGTCGACTCCTTCATAAAACTGCACATTTGGTTTGCCCGAAAGAAGGTTAAAAAGCGAAGAAAATTGCCCCGATGCCTTTTCAAGCGCCTGTACCGCCTCGGTTGTCTTTTCTGCGCGCGCCGCGAGAAGCTCTTTCAGTCGCTTCGGGTGTGCGGGGAAGAAGAGCGCTACCTTCCCGATGTCCTCCCGTTTCTCCGCAAGGCCAAGCGCAAGCAGTTGCTCTAGCACTTTGTAGGCAAGCGCCCGCCCGATGCTCGTTTTTGAAGCAATTACCTTTGCCGGCGCAAGCCCGTTTTCAAGCAAAAACAAATAAATTCTTGCCTGCTCTTTTGAGAGCCCGGAATCAATAAGTGTTTTATCGTTCATCCCGTTAGAGATAGGACGCGGACGCATACATTTCCGCTTCCATATCTGTATATTATTACTGATAAATAATGGAAAATAAATATCCGTCCCGAATTGAGAAGTGTCCGCTATCTCTAACGGGACTCATAATTTGTCACAGAAGTATAACAAAAGCGGGTATATTTTGCAAGGGGATAACGAAATAAGCCACAAAATAGTGAACAAGTGAGCCATTCTATGCGAAAGTGCTTGACTTATTTTATCACTATGCTATGATTAAAAGTAGAAAGGTCATATGAATACAAAAACATACTTCGGTTTCGGTATCGCCCCCTCTATGTTCCCCGCCAACTGCACCATCCGTAAGGAGACCCTTACGGTGGAACAGGCAAAGGAGCTCATCGCGGGCGGCGTGGTCAGCTGTCTCAACCCCAGCCATAAGTCGAGCATCGATGTGATGCAGACCAGGTTCGGCATCTCGGTGGAAATCCCACCGAAAGCGCCGAGCGTGGTGGTGCAAAGCGGCGAAAGGGCTTTGGTGATGGGGGTCAGCGGACTCCCCCGGTTGGAAAACCGGCACGAGTACACACCGGAAGAAGTGGTGGGCGCGAAGTTTTCCTTCGCACTCTTCACGGTCTCGGAGTAGGTACTCGCATGTCATATCGGCCTGACAATAAACAGCCGCGTAATTCACTTCGGGGAAGCTCCGAAGGGCCTGACGAGCCGAAACTGTTGTGGCAATTCTATTGCCACCTTTATTGAGTTCGCAATACCGTGAGTACGGATGAATTGTGAATTCATAGAGAGGAGTTTGAAAAATGAAATACAAAAAACTTCTTGACGCTGAATTGGAAACGCTTGAAAAACAATTCGGCGCCGAGAGGATGAAGGAAATCTTTCGGGCGTGCAAGGGAGCGGGGCAGGAGGCGATGAGCCGCGAGGTTCTGATGCAAGTCCTTGCCCGTTTCTTTACTTTTGGAAGCCGCGCGAAGTTCTTCTTGCGGCATCCAGGACTCCTCTTTCCGTACTTGTTGCGGATGAGGGGAGAGTTCCCAAAAGATTCTTCCTGAAAGCGCCACCGCTCGGCGCGCAAAAAAAGAAAAAAATATGGATATGGTCTCAAATGGAGGTGATTAGTTCTTCCCTAAATGTTTGTGGCTAGTTCTTGCTAGTAAGGAATTGGCAAAGGATCTACTCCGCAGCGTGATTGGAAACAATCGGCGTAAGGAGTGGTACAGATCCACGCTCAAGAAATACCTACTCTTGAGCACTTTATCGGGTTCGGTTCGCAAATGCGAAATGAATCCGTAGAGTGAAGTATATTCTGATGTTCTCAAGAACATCAGAATAACAAAGTTCTTTTACAAAAGTGTTCATGGTGTTTTGTTTCCGACTGTTCGGAGGTGGAACGCTATGAATACTACAAATCAAACAGGGGTTGCCACCCTCACTGAATTGGCGGCCTATTACAAAAAAGCCGCCGATGAAAAAATGGCGGAAATCAGTCGTCTCGAAGCAGTATCGCAGGACACTGCTTACCGAGAGGGTTTCAGACACAGCGCGCTTTGTCGCGCTCAACAGGCCGCCGAGACCGACAAGGTCTTCCTCGGCGGTTACGGCAAGGGCGTACTCGTCCTCGGTATTTCAGCTCTTGGCTTTGAAAAGGCCAAGAGTTTCATCGCGGCGTGCGGCGGTTGGAAGTCGCATGCAAACGGAGCTCTCACTCTCCTCGACGGGGAGAAAGGGGAAATCCGAAAAAATGCAAAGGGGACTTGCTGGGTCATTGACCTCGCATCGTCCCGCCGGACGATTATGTTCTCGTGGTCAAGCGGTCCGCGCGACACGCGGTTGGCTGGTCCGAAGCTCAACACCACCAACGGTGGGGCGCATTGGTGCGGACTCGTTTCGGAAACGATGCCGTTCAATAGGGAGAATTCTCCCGTTGCGGTGTCGTACATCAAACGGGCGACCACCTGTTTAGCCGAACACGGGATGACCCCAAACCAGTGGGAACGGGTGGAAAATGCTCGGCGAGTTGCCGAGAGCGAACGCCATGCCGAGATAGTCCGAGCCGCCGCGAAGGCTGGTGAAGCAAACGGGGTAGTTGTCTGTGTTGGGTTTGGGTACAACCCAACTCGGGGCGAGCAGTACATCCTTGTCGCCGAGGAATTTTCTGGGTCAACTGGTCCTATACCGGAAAACCTTGCGGAGTTGGTCCATGCTCGATTCGCGGCGGCAAAGTTGGCCGCCGAAGAAAAGCGGATCATGGAAAAGTTGGAAGCCGAACAGGCAGAGCTTGTCCAGAAAAAAGCCAAAGCGGAAGCCGAGGCCAAGCAACAAGCCGCAATCGAGGCGACCTGTCGAGCCGTCGGAATCTCGCTTACCGACTGGCAGGCGATGACTCCGAAAAAACAAGGGCAAGCGCTTCACCGCGCCCGCCTTGCCAGAAAAATCTAACCCGCCGCAAAACGGGTTCAATTTCAATCGGACGAGTTCTTGCGGGAATTCGTCCACTTTATTGAGTTCATCTTGGCTTGCCTTGAGCGAGTCGAAAGGTGGATTCATAGAGTGAGGCATATTCTGATGTTCTCAAGAACATCAGAATAACAAAGTTCTTTGTAAAACGGTGTTCATAGCGTTTTGCTTCCGACTGTTCGGCGACAGGGCGCTATGAATACAAACGATACAAAACAAAAAATCAGTCAGATAATGGCCTCGGTGAAAGTCGGGGATGTTTTCGCAACGCGACTCGCTACCGTCTTGAAGAATGGAAACATCCACACGATGGATGTGCTTCTCGGGAAGTCGGAAGTTGAGTTGTTGAAACTCAAAGACTTCGGCAAAGGGAAGCTCCGAGAAGTCGCGGAATACTTTGAGCAGGTTGGAGTTGGGCGGCCGCCATACTACGACGAATTTCCGTGGGAGGCGATTCGGGGCGGTTTGAAACAGAAAGGGTACACGGAAGGGGCGATACAGCTCTTCCGTGAGATGTTTTGGAAAAGCGGGATTGCCCCGGTAAGGCAAAAAAAGGAGGAAACTCAGTGAAAAGACGGTCACGACGCTTGCAAAAATGCAGGCGTTTTTTTATAAATCAATAAATTCTTGTATGTCGATTCCAGCGTCCTTGATGAGTTCAGCCAGTAGTCCTTTCTTGAGAGTTTTGTGCATCGGTACAGACAACTTACCTTTTTGCGGGTCGTTGTTGATAAGGCGCGCATGGCTTCCTTTTTGCCGCACGACTTCATAGCCGAGACGGAGAAACTTTGCTACGGCGATTTTCCCAGAGACCTGCGGGAGTTTAGGCATGAATAAGATGGAGGCTGATATTTTTTTCTATCGGTTCTTTGCCTTCGGCGAGTGCTTCTTCAAGGCACATTTCCGTTACTTCGCGAATGTTTGCGAGTGCCTCTTCTATCGTCTCTCCTTGGCTGTAACAACCATCAAAGGCAGGATTGACAACGACATAGCCGCCCTCCGGTTCCTCGGTAAGAATAACCGGAAAAGAGTACGCTCCACCGCTGATTACTTTGTCTAACTTTTTCATATCAGTAATTATAGCAAATCTGATTTTTCACACCAGCGTCTGCTTCACTCCGCGGATGTGTTCGTGCGCCTTGGGGGTTGCGCGCCTGCCGCGCGGGGTGCGCTCAATGAGTCCGAGTTGTAGTAGATACGGCTCGTTCACTTCTTCCAAGGTTTCTTGTTCCTCTGAAAGCGCGGCACTCAAAGTATTTAATCCAACAGGCCCTCCGCCAAACTTTTCAATAAGCGTTTGTAAGAGCGAGCGGTCGGAGGCATTGAGTCCAAGTTCGTCTATACCGAGAAGCGCGAGCGCCTCCTCTACAATTTTTTCCGTAAGCGCGCCGCGACGGAGCTGTGCGAAGTCGCGACAACGCTTCAACAAATAGTTTCCTACGCGCGGAGTTGCACGGCTCCGCGCCGCAATCTCGCGTGCCGCGCCTGTTTCTATTTTAATTTTGAGAAGCCCCGCGGAGCGGCGGATGATTTTCTCAATTTCTTGCGGCGCGTAAAATTCAAGACGAAACACGCCGCCCCCAAAGCGCGAGCGAAGAGGCGAGGAAAGGAGCGCGATGCGCGTCGTTGCGGCGAGGAGCGTAAATGGCGGAAGCTCCAGTTGAATTGTGCGCGCCGACGGCCCCTTGCCGATAATGATGTGCAGTTCTCCCGACTCCATTGCCGGATACAACACTTCCTCAATGGAGCGGTTGAGGCGGTGTATTTCGTCAATAAACAAAATATCGCCCGCAGAAAGGTTCGTGAGTATGGAAGCGAGGTCGCCAACTTTCTCAATCGCAGGTCCGGAAGTGGATTTCATCTGCGCGCCCATCTCTTTTGCAATTAGGTGGGCGAGTGTCGTCTTGCCGAGCCCCGGCGGTCCGTAAAAAAGAATATGCTCGGGCGGGTGACTCCGTTCGCGCGCCGCGCCGAGGAGGATTTTTAGATTTTCCGTAACTTGTTTTTGCCCAGTGTACTCATCAAACGATGCGGGGCGGAGTGCCGCGTCAAGAAAGGCGTCCCGCCGCGCGCCGACATCGGCTTCCGTCTTAATCTTTTCTTTCGCAAGTTTTTGCATTTAATGGACTTGTCCCGTTAGAAGCAGGGAATTGTTGCAATTACCGAGGCTTCTAATGGGATTGACAATAAAATTAAACTATGCTAACCTAATTTTGGTAGAAGCGTCGCAAAACACATTTTCAAAATGTCTGGAGCGAGTGGTCGCATTGCAGCGACCCGAGCGTTACCGAGGACTTTTGTAAAATGTGTTTTGCGACGCGCTGTTATTTTCAAGCGCGCGAATCTCTAAGCAATAGACCTTCGGGTTTTTGACGCCCCATCGGGGATGTTCCGGTTTGATGCTTCACGGCCCCTGACGGGAACACACCCAAGAGCTGCGTTTTGCTTTTCGTGTTTATATGAAAAGTATTGCTTAGAGATTCGCGTTCTGGAAACCTTTTTTCTTTTGTTACTGTACCCGCTTTCTCGGTGCGCGCAATTGCTTGACGCGCCTTTTTTGTTTCCTAATGCATTTATTCATTAAACCCGACCACGCGCTCCACTTCTTCAAGTGAAGTGATTCCCAACAACGCTTTCAGAACACCATCTTGCGGCATTGTGAGAAGTCCTTGCGGTTTTCCTGTCGCTCGGATTTCGCGCTCGCTCGGATTTTCGCGGATTATTTTCTCTATCGCAGAATCCATCACAATTCCCTCAAACACGCCGATTCTGCCTTTGTAGCCCGTTTGCGAACACTTGTCGCACCCGACCGCCTTCCACGCGCGCGCCGTCTGCGGCACGGATTCTTCTTTGGGAAGCCCTGCAAGCACCTGTTCAACCAACTTCTTTTCATACGCAGACAACGCGGTTTCTTTTTTGCATATAGAACAGAGCTTTCGGACGAGGCGCTGAGCGAGCGCGAGCGTAATCGCAGAGCTCATCACTTTAGAATCCGCGCCGAGGTCTATGAGGCGTGGGAAGGTGCCAGCGGCGTTGTTGGTGTGCAATGTTGAGAATACCATATGGCCAGTAAGCGAAGCGTTCAAGGCGACCCCGGCGGTCTCGCCATCGCGGATTTCACCGACCATAATCACATCAGGGTCTTGACGGAGCGCGGAACGCAAACCCTCCAAGAAAGTATACTTTTCCTCCGCGTTCACTTGCGTTTGCACGATGCCTTGCAGGTGGTATTCAATCGGGTCTTCAATTGTAATGACCTTCACGCCCGGCGTATAAATCTTCCGCAAAAAGGCGTAGAGCGTTGTCGTCTTACCACTTCCCGTCGGACCCGTTGTGAGAATCATACCGTTCGGCTTTTTAATTTCTTTTTCCACAAGTGCGTGTAACTTCGGATGCATACCTAGGTCTTCCATCGGCACCGCAATTGTCGCCGGATTCAAAACGCGTAGCACGACCGACTCGCCATACGAACCAGGAATTACCGAAGTTCGTATTTCTATTTCCGTTCCCCCTACTTTTACGCTAAATCTGCCGTCTTGCGCTTCGTCGCGCACATTGAGCTTAAGCCCCGATACGAGTTTTACGCGCGAGAGTATAAATTGGAATGAGTCCGTTGGTATGGCGATAAGGTCGTTCAGTATTCCATCTAAGCGCACGCGCACGCGCACCGAGGCGCTTTCCGGTTCAAAATGAATATCTGACGCGTCGGTTGCGAGCGCGCCGGCGAGTAATGTTTCAACCATGCGCGAAACGCGTGAAGATTGTTTTGATGCCAGTTCTGAGCGCAAAACATTAGCAATATCCGCAACCGTCTTTAAGTTTTTCGCCTGCGCCGACACCTCGTCGCTCTGAATGGTGATTGAACCCGCGCTTTCTTCATGTGCAAACGATAATTCTTTGTATCGCGCCCACGCTTTTTCAAGTCCCTTCCGTTCCGTCATAAAAAGCGTTGCTTCGTAGCCCGAACCCGCGAGCTTTTTCAGCGCGGCTTTCGCTTCTTTCTTTTCTGGAGAAAATGCGGCGATGCTCACTTTCTTGCCGTTCAACGCAAAGCCGGCAATATGCGCCGCGCGCGCTTCGGCTTCGGGGACAAGTCGGAGCGCGTCCAATTCAATCGGGGTGGGGATTAGGTCTATATATGGAATACCAGCTTTTTCCGCCTGTGTTTGCACAAGCGCACGCTCCTCGCGTTCGTGGAGTTCGGTCAGTTGCTCTTTTTGCTTTTCTTCGTCAAATGTAATGGGCATAAGAATGCCTTTATTATACCAATATACGAATGAATACCAATATACGAATGGCTACGAATGGGCTTGACAAGAAATACAGGAGATGCTATACTATATAGCAGAATCAGCACGATTCAAGATTCAATAAAAAACAAAAAACAATCAAAAAAAGAAAGTTGAGGAAAAAATGAAAAAAGGACACGCAATCACTCTTGGTATCGTCGCAGGTGTAATTATTTTAATACTCACTGCGATAGTTGGATATCTTTCAGGGAAAAACACACATCGTCCGCAGGCGATTTCAGTTACTAACACTCCACCGCCCACCATTGTGGTGCAGACGAACGCGCCAAGTCAGGTTGACATGCTTGCCGCCGAGGTGGAGGCACTGAAGGCCGCCAATGAAGAAAGGGAGGCGAGGGTGCAGAGATTGCTCGCACTCAACGAAGAAGTTCGTCGGGAGCGGGAGACCAATGTCATCACAATACCCGTCACGGTGAATGTAACCAACACACCATCTTCGGTGACTATTAACGGCACTTTTAATGTTGGTGGTTCATCAGAGGCAAAGAAGGCGGCGACTTCGTTGATGGAGCGAAGGCGTGCACCGAAAACGCGGACCCCGATGTACACCATCACAAACTCCACCTCGTCTGTGACGGTTTCTGGAACCACTACGGTTTCGGAGACACACACCTCGGTGCAGAACTTTCTGCCACCTGGACGGCGAAGTTTGCTCGGTGTGATTCTTTGGGGTCGGGCAAACCCCATTCCGACCACGGTGCCGAGCGGGCAAAGTGTCCAACAAGGACAACCGCCGACGCCTATCGTGGTTGTCCAGCAACCATATGGATATGGGTATCCGTCTGGGTATGGCGGTGGGTATGGATACGGATATCCATACAGCCGAGTGCCCGCATATTCGGGTTCGTGTGAACGCAAACTCTTCGGAGTTCGCTTTCATACGAGGTAGCGAGAAAAAATCTCGCTGAGGCGCGCAAACGAAGTTTGCGCGCCTTTTTCTTTTTGCGCATACTGTAAAATCACAGGTTGTTGTTTTTATGAAAGAAATCCTTTCTCACAGCATCGCAGACACCGCGAAGTTTGCGCAAGAGTTTCTTGCTGGGCTGTTTCCATGTGCAGATTCGTCGACAGTTGTTGGGTTATACGGAGATCTCGGTTCGGGCAAGACCGCGTTTGTTCAGCAGATTGCGAAAGCACTCGGCGCGCGCGGCTCTGTCCAAAGCCCGACTTTTGTCATTATGAAAAAATATGCGCTAAAAAATCCCCCCTCACTCCCCCCTTTATTAAAGGGGGGATATAGAGGGGATTTACAACTTGTCCATATAGACGCCTACCGTTTAGACAGCGCCACGGATTTAAAAAAACTCGGCTGGGATGCGCTCTCAAGCGACCATAGTAATCTCATTTTCATAGAATGGGCAGACCGAGTCGCCGACATTTTACCGCTTGACCATATTAAACTCCGCTTTGAGTTTGTAGATGATACAACTCGCAAGATATCGTAAAACTTAGCGTAATCTTCCACCCGCCAACCCACCTTATTTTTATGTGCGTATAACTTATATAAAAACACCACATCAATATAGTACGCGACCGCGTACTATATTGATGTGGGTAAATTGTTAGACAATCAATAATGAAATAACTAGAAGATTTACGAGAGAAGTTAGAAGTTACGGAGGATATACTTCAAAATAATCACGAAGCACGCGGTCGTTTTCTATTGCTTCTGCAATCACATACAACAAATCTTTTCCTATTTTGAAATCCGCTTTGAGGAGCGCAATGAAATCCTCGCAGTCGTGTGGATACACCCACACACTATCTTGTAGCCACTTAAAACCGATTGCTTGGAGCGTGTTCCGTACTTTGTCCCGCAACTCTTTTTGTTTTTCTGGAATATCAAAAATAAGCACGCGCCATTTGCCGTCCCATTTTTCAGGTTGAGGAAGTTTATACTCGCATTTTTTCCACTCGCACAATTTCTCTTTTCCTTTCAGCGTTAATTCAAGAAATTTTTTATTCCGGCGGAGCAGTCCATTTTTTACGAGTCGTTCTCGCGCCGCAAGAACCGAGCGGTACTTTTTCTTTTGTTCGGCACTGTCCATCATTTTATACATTTTATACACACTCCCCGCGAGCATCTGTGTAGTCATTTCAACTAACGATTCTGCCGCGGCAAGCATCGTACGCTGTAGCCGTGTATTTCGTACTCGCTCCATTACTTTTTTCTCAAGCATTCCCATATTATTTGTTTTTCTTTTTGATAGATGTAGTGCAAGTTACAAGGGGTGTGTTTTTAAGTATATCAATATAGTGCGCGGTCGCAAGTTATATTGATATTGACTGATAGAATGAGGTTGTGGTAGGATTTTGGGCAGAGAGACACAGAAGTTCCTCTTAGATTTCTGCGCCTCGCAGAGCGGGGGCGGGAAGCGTACGGCGTGTTGCCTGAAAGGGCGGCGCAACGGAGCGCTGAAAGGCGAATGAACTTTGAAAACACAAGTTCCGTTTGCCCTGAAAGGGGCGAAAGAACAAAAACCTGAAAGGGTTATAGTATGGACTACTGGAAAAGAGATGAACAAAACGATGTTACGCTCCTGTTATTCAAACCAGGCGAGCAGGCATCAGAAGATTGTCATAGAGCTTTTGCGATTCTCAGGGAGGTTGAACTCACTGAAACAGAAAAGGTTCTCTCAATACTGGGAAAGAAAAATAAGCGACCACATCATGGCGGAGATTTGTACCAGTCCCCCAACTTGGGAGATGCTCCCTTGGAGACGGTGCGCCGAATCATTGCGGCAACACTCATTGTGTGCCGTGTCGAATGGTTCACTTTTGTGAATAGTATTGTTGAAATCACAAATCACAATAGTAGCAGGTCTCCTCATTTTCGTTACGGCGCGGTTCTCGGTCTTCTTGATGGGTTTTTGTATCCAGATCTGTTTTTGGGAGACGAAGATGATGAAGAAAAAACCTTGCCGTTTTACGAGGACATTGGCCCGTGTTGCATATACACAGCAATACTGCTTTGTATATTGAAACTCACTTGGTGGTGTCCAGACGAAAACGAGGAAGACGGCCATCAACTCTCAAAACAGCAATCTGGAGAGCTGTCTAACCTAATTAGCAAGTGTCTAGACGAACCTAAGTTAGGTGTCGTTGGAACTCACCCACGGATGCTTGCAATATCGCGGTTCCTCACCGAAGTGGCAGTCCGTTACGATGAGGAAGACAGCGAGGGAGGTTCGTTTCGTTCTGAATGGATAGAGGCAATTGCAAATGGATTTCTTTATAAAATGTTCGGTAAACTATCCTTCCAGAATCAAGTGGAGTTGGTGAACGAGGCCATTGTGGACTTAAACGGTTGAATTTGCACAGTCGGGTGATTTTTGTCACCCGGCTTTTTTTATGGCGGAGCGATGTTAGAATGATCTCAACGATGGCTGAAAAACAGAACAAGCGGCTGGTGCTTATAGATGCGCACGCGATACTGCATCGCGCATATCATGCGTTGCCGGAGTTTAGTAATAGCAAAGGCGAACCGACGGGCGGGCTCTATGGGCTTGCGGCGATGCTTATTAAAATTATTGCGGATTTAAAACCCGACTATCTTGCTGCAGCGTACGATTTGCCGAAGCCGACTTTTCGGCATACTGCGTACAAAGAGTACAAAGAAGGGCGGGCGAAGGCAGACGATGCGCTCATTTCACAAATGAAACGCTCGCGCGAGATTTTTGAAGCGTTTGGAATCCCGATTTACGACAAAGAAGGGTTTGAAGCGGATGATATTCTCGGTACGATTGTAGAAAAGTTACAAGTTACACGCTACAAGTTACAAGTTGATATAGTTATCGCGTCTGGCGATATGGACACCCTACAATTAGTTGATGGAAAAAAAGTGCAAGTGTACACACTCAAAAAAGGGATTAATGACACGGTTTTGTATGACGAAGAAAAAGTAAGAGAACGCTATGGATTTGGTCCAAAACTTTTACCGGATTTTAAGGGGTTGAAAGGCGACCCGTCGGATAATATAAAAGGAATAAAAGGGATTGGCGATAAAACTGCGACCGAACTCATACAAAAATTCGGCTCGGTTGAGGAAATCTATAAGAAGTTGAAGAAAGATAGGGGTATATTTGAGAAAGAAGGAATAAGTGCGCGAATGATTGGACTATTGGATGCGGGAAAAGAAGATGCTGAGTTTTCTAAAATACTCGGAACTATTCGGCGCGATGCGCCGATTGAATTCGCACTTCCTGAAAAGCCGTGGCGTGAGTGTGCGAATGTGGGTAATGCAGAAAAGTTATTTCAAGAGTTGGAGTTTCGCAACCTTGGGCAGAGGTTGCGGGCGGCGATATCAAAAGTTTCTTCATCTCGCCCTTTTCAAGGGGGAGTACCCGAGCGAAGCGAGGGGGAGGGGGTGGTTTCTGCAGAAATTAAATCACCCCTCCGCCCAGCACTTTCTTCAGAAAGTGCTGGGCACCTCCCCTTAATCAAGGGCAGGATGAAAGAAAAAGAATTTTCCGACCTCTCCATCGCCCTTTGGCTCATCAATTCCAACCTAACAAACCCGACCGCGGACGATGTGTGTAATTTTGCAGGAACGAAAGATGTGAGCGTGGCGCGCGCGAAAATTCTTGCGGAACTGAAAACGCGCGGCCTCGCGCGCGTATTTGAAGAGATTGAAAAACCACTCATTCCTGTTGTTGAAAAAATGAACGCCCGCGGCGTGAAAATGGATACAAAGTATCTTGCCGTGCTTTCTACAGAGTACCACCGCGAGCTTGCTGCGCTGAAAAAAGAAATCTGGAGTATGGCTGGAACCGAATTTAATGTAAATTCACCAAAACAGCTTGGCGAACTTTTGTTTGTAAAAATGGGGCTTAAGGCGGCGCGACAGAAGAAGACGGCAGGAGGCGCGCTTTCAACACGCGAAAGCGAGCTTGAAAAGATGCGCGATTTGCACCCAATTATTGCGAAGATTCTTGAGTACCGCGAGTTTCAGAAACTACTCTCAACCTATATTGACGCGCTTCCAGAATCGGTAGATACGCACGGTCGCTTGCACGCGTCGTTTTTGCAGGCGGGAACGACGACGGGGCGAATGTCGTCGCAAAATCCGAACTTGCAAAATATCCCCATTCAGACCGCGCGCGGCAGGCGGATTCGGAACGCATTCGTCGCGGATAATGGCTGTGCGCTCCTCGCGTTTGATTACTCGCAAGTAGAACTTCGCGTTGCGGCAATTCTTTCTGGAGACCAGAAACTTATTGAAATCTTCAAGAAAGGGGAAGATGTACATACTGCGGTGGCGGCGGAAGTTTTTGGTGTCGCGCCAGAAAAAGTGACTAAAGAAATGCGCCGACAGGCGAAAGTAATTAACTTCGGAATTTTGTACGGTATGGGAGTGAATGCGTTGCGCGCTACACTCGGAGATGTAGAAACTCCAGTATCGCGCGCGGACGCGCAGAAATACTTGGACGAATATTTCGCGCGCTTTCCAGTGCTCGCCGCGTATTTGGAAGAAACAAAAGCCGTCGCGCGCGAGCGCAGCTACACAGAGACCTTATTCGGGCGGCGCAGATATTTTGAGGCGCTCAATTCGCCGATTTCGTACATCCGCGCGGCAGCAGAGCGGCAAGTGATTAACGCGCCGATACAAGGCACTGCCGCAGATATCGTGAAAATTGCGATGGCTCGGGTGGCTGAATTTTTGCGAGACGAGAAATTAGACGAAAAAGCACGCTTGATTTTACAAGTGCATGATGAATTGGTATATGAAGTGAAAAAAGAGTCGGTTTCCGAGCTCGCGCCAAAAATACAAAAGATAATGGAGGGCGTGTTGTCTCCAGGGCAGTCGCGGGGTGTGCCGATTCTGGTAGAAGTGAGCGTCGGCGACAATTGGGGGGAGATGCGGAAGTTAGTGGAAAGTAGTTAGTAGTAAGTGATAAATGGGTTGAGAAACGATTAATCGGAGATTGTCTGACCATGCTACAATGTCGGGCATGAAAAAGAATTATCGCGCGTGGCATAAGAAAAAGTCGGAAGTAAACGAGATAGTAACTCGGCCGTTTTTTCACGAGCGTGAGATTTGGTTTTGCTATATCGGCACTAATGTTGGTTTTGAGCAGGACGGTTCCGGCAATGATTTTTTGCGACCGGTAGTGGTGTTGAGGAAATTTAACAACGAAATCTTTTGGGCGATTCCGTTGACAAAAGCGCATAAGAAGAGAAAGAAAAAAGCAGAACAGTATTATTACGCTTTCTCTTTTATACAAGGAATCACTAGCATCGCGCTTTTGTCTCAAATTCGTTTGATTGATGCTCGGCGTTTGAGTCGCAATATTGGCGTTATAGCAGATAAAGATTTTAAGGAACTAAAGAAAAAACTCAAAGCACTTTTGCCTTGAGTTTTTTCTTTTTCCTCCGCCTTGCGGCGGAGTCGGGCCGAAGCCATTTGTGGTATAAAGGTAGCAAAACGAGGTTATTAAGTCAAGCAAGTTATCAACATGTTCTATTTTTTTTACGGTACAGATGGTGTTAAGGCGCGCGAGCGGGCAAGCGCGCTTGTGGAGAGTTTGCGGAAGAGGAAGCCGCAGGCGGAAGTATTTCGCATTGAAGCGGAAAATTGGAACCCGCTCCAGTTTGATGAACTGATAGTAGGGCAGGGGTTGTTTAATAAAACATATATCGTCCATATTGTTTCTTTGTTTGAGAATGAAGAAGCGAAGGAGATTTTCTTGCAAAGGATTTCAGATGTCGCGGCCTCGCCGAATATCTTTGTCGCAGTTGAAGGCGAAATAAATAAAGAGGAATTGCGCGCTATTGCAAAGCACGCGGAAAAAGTTCAGGAATATAAGAAAGACAAATCAGGAAAAAAGAAGTTTGAGGTGTTTTCGCTCGCGGATGCGCTCGGCGCGCGCGATAAAAAGAGTTTATGGGTCGGATATCAAAAAGCGGTGATTGAAGGCATCGCGCCGGAAAACATTAACGGCATTTTGTCATGGAAAGCGCGGAGTATGCTTTCAGCGCGGTACCCCAACCGTTATTGGAGTACGGACGAATTAAAAAATCTTTCCGCGCAATTTGTCGCGCTGTATCACGATTCCCACCGCGGCAGGCATGAGTTTTCGATTGCGCTTGAACGGCTGATTTTGAGGATTTAATTTTTTTCTCGGGCGTGTTATAACTTACTCGTACCGCCCATAGCTCAATTGGTAGAGCAATTCCCTTTTAAGGAAGAGGTTCCTGGTTCGATTCCAGGTGGGCGGATTATTTACAGAGGCAAGTCAAACGCAAAGAGGCCGGCGCCTAAGACAAGGAGCGAAAGCGCGATAATAAAAAGAAGCGCTAGAAAACCGCGAGAACTCTCAATGCCATGCGGCACTTTTTTCTTGAGTATGAGCGCACAGAGTAAAATTAGCGCGACAACGAGCGCGGCGATTTGCGTGTACAAACCAACGATAAGCAAAAGCCCTGCGATAAGCTCAATCGCCCCAAAGCCGAACGCGAAATACTCGCCTGGCTTCCAGCCGAGTGACTCAAAAAACGCTGTTTTATCCGCGCGTCCGCGCCCCAATTTATGTAAGCCAAAATTAACAAATACCAATCCGAGCGCAACGCGCAAGAGGAATGGGGCGAGGAGCCAGAACGCAAGCAGGTCTGGGAATACGCTTAACATAGTGTAAGTATAGCATATACTGATATACTTACAGTATGGCAGAGTTCAAAAAACCATCAAATGGTATGGAAGAAATTAAGTGGTTCATTGGATTCCTGATTTTCTTTGTCGTTGCGTGGTTTATTGGCGGCGGTATTTTGCGCGAAGTGACAAGCCCTTTCATAGAACCGCCAGTTCCGGTAACGGGAACTGCGGCAGGCAATAAAACGGCTCCGTCAAAAACTGTTCCTCAAACTGGTTCATTTTCGGGCGACTTAAAAGCAATTGAACAAAAGAGCGGCGCGTCTTCCCTAAAAGGTTTGCTTGAATTGTCGGTCAATAATTACGGCTCCGCCGTATCGGCAAACGAAGAGTATGTGATGCTTCAGCTCTCCGACTCCGCGCCATCGCGCGTATTGCTTACCGGAATGATTATAAAAAGTGAGGCATCTGGACGAAGCGCGACCATCGGGAAAGGCGCGTACTTACCACAACAAGGGACCATCAACGCAGAAGAACTCGTGTATCTTGAGCCGGGCGGAATTGCGTATGTCGTTACAGGCCGAGCACCCGTCGGCTATTCTCTGCGCGTGAACAAATGCACGGGCTACTTTGAGCAATTCCAAAACTTCGTGCCGCAACTCCCGATTGAATGTCCTCTTCCTAAAACAGAACCGCTCCCACCGCCGCCCAACAGCCCTTCGGATGCGTGCCTGCAATACATAGACAATATGCGTAGGTGCCGGATTGAGCCGAATTCGCCTGTTGAACTCGGCGAAGAGTGCCGCCGCTTTATCCGCGACTCATTCACCTATCCGCGGTGCGTTTCGGCGCACAAGAGCGATGCCGATTTTTACAAAAACGAGTGGCATCTCTACCTCTCGCGCGACCTTCCGCTCTGGAAGAGCACTCGCGAAGTGATTACGCTTTTGGACGCAACCGGCAAGGTGGTGGATACGGTTACATACTGATCTATTTAATTGTGTCAAAAATGACACAATTCCGACCCTAAAACCACCCCTCCGCCTCGCGGACTCGGCACCTCCCCTTATGTTAAGGGCAGGATGGAAGAGAATATGGCTCAAGACAAGGGTTTTCTGACAATCGCGCCAATAACTATTGACTTCTAGAATGGGGTATGCTATACTGTATGTAGCGAACTTTGACATACGGATGTGTGTTAGGTGTAGCGGACAGTTTAACTCGTCTTCTGTTTTCAACAACAAAAAGACGAGCGGTAACGCGCGACCGCAACAGCGCAACTCCATTGCATGAAAACAAAAAATGTCATCTTCACGGTCGGTCTTCCGAAGCCTGGGACAGAGATCGAGACGGACTCACTCTGCAACTCCTACCTTACCACCCCAGACGGAAAGTCGGTGGGCGGTTCGGAAACCATTTTTTCCATGCCGGAGTGGAAGGTGGGTGATGAATTCGTCCTCGATATCCCGAGCGGGACAATCCGCGGGAAGGTGGAGACGGTGCGGGCCTACGGCGCCGCCGAAAGTGCCGAAGCACGGAGCGTCGCCTCTGTGTTCGGTGGTCCTCAACCCTCGGAAGAGGGTGTCCAACTCTTCGTCTACGGAGAGTGGAGCGGGAAAGAGGGTGGATTGCTCGGGGGGCTTTTCGGTTATGGGCGGTTCGGGGCAAATCTCGAGCAGGCGGTGGTCGTGGAAAGTTCTCTGGTGCCAAAGGGGAAACAGGTGTCCTACGGGGGATATTCCTGGGCAAAGTCCGCCCGCCACTTTCTCGGTATCGGAGATACCGAAGCCGCCAAGTTGTTGGCGGTGGTGGTGGAGCGAGAGGAGCGGACATCATCAGGGGTTGAGAACACCACCAATCAGGTGTTCTTGACTTTCGCCGTAGCGGAAGTCCACCTGAATCCGGTTTTGGCAATCGCCTAGTGGCGGTCGCCTCGCCGAAAGGCAATGGAGACAGACGCCCTCGTGTGAGGGAGGGTCGGCGGGACGAAGCGTCCGCGCTTCGTCCCGCAATCATCCGTTGTTTTTTCAGTTCTTTGGTTCGGGAATTCGCGAAAGCGAATTCCCAAAAACCTCGCGCAGTCGCGAGGTTTTTTGTTTGCGGATTTTGTCATTAAGCTACGATCGTATCTTAATGGCAATGAAGAATATTTTTTATCGGTACAGCACAATTCCCGCCGCGACCGCGACATTGAGGGATTCTTTTGTTCCACGCATAGGGATTTCGGCGACACAGTTGCATTGCGCGAGGATTTTTTCCGGAATCCCCGTTACTTCGTTGCCGAACACGAATGCGATATTTTTTCGGCGCGGGATTTTTTTGTAATTGATGGCATGCGGATGTTGTTCAACGGCAACCAGAAACACTTTTTCTTTTTTCAAGCGGGCGAGAAGTTTCTGAACTTTTTTAGCGCACTCCCACACCACTACTTTTTCCGCCCCCAGCGCGGTCTTGGCGATTTCTTTGTTTGTTCTCCCGAAGCGGTCAACTGGCGCAGGCGTGTAGCCCGCTAGAAATATTTTTGCAACTCCCGCCGCGTCAGCCGTTCTAAAAATTGAGCCGACATTGTGGTTGCTACGGATATTATGAAGTATGATGTACATGTGAAAATTATTCTCTTTGTTCTTACCGCGGTACTTTTCATTTTTGCCGGCGCATGGGCGTCTGATAATTTCCAATATATGTCATTTGACGATATGCGCCGCGCGGTTGCAGGCGTATTTTTTACCGACAGTATCACAGAAGGCGAGTTAAAAGAAGCATATGCAAAAGCCGCTCGCGGGGAGGGGAAGGTGAAGATTCTCATTGTGCCCGGGCATGATGATGACAGTTGGGGTACGGAATACAACGGCATTCGCGAGGCGGATTTGACGATGCGAGTTGGGGAGGCACTCGCTGCGCAATTTGCGAAGAATTCTGCCTATGAAGCGACGCTTTTACGCGGCAGAGATGGATATCTGTCGGCGTTTGAGACATATTTCGCTGAGCATAGAGAAGTTGTGCGCGCCGAAGTGGTGGCGAAAAAGAAAATTATGAAGGACTTGCTTGCCGCCGGCTCGGTAGAGCGTGTGGAAGGCGTGGGGCACAACAAAGCGGCGCTGGATGTTGCTCTGCGCCTTTATGCGATTAATAAATGGGCGAATGAAAACGCTTTTCATCTTGTCCTCCACCTTCACTTCAACGATTTCGGTGGGCGCACGGCGAGGAATATGAATCAGTATGGAGGATTTGCGCTCTATGTTCCCGATGGGCAGTATTCAAACGCGAGAGCAAGTTATGCGGTCGCCGAGTCGCTCTTTTCGGAGTTATCATCTCTCTTTACGAAAAGCAATTTACCAAAAGAAGATGCGGGCATCGTACCCGACCAGAGTTTGATTGCGATAGGCGCGTACAATACGCTGGATGCGGTATCCGTTCTTATTGAATACGCATACATTTACGAAGCGCCACTCCGTACACCATCGGGTCGGAAAGAAGCAATTCAGCGTTTTGCCGATGCGACTTATCGCGGAGTGGAACGATTTTTCCGGTAGTTACTTACCAAGTAATTTCAGCGCCGCTTTGATGCGCGCGTTCGTGCCGACAATTCCTCCGTCAACTTTTTTTAGCGCTTCACGCGCTTCTTCATGTGAATAGCCGAGGGCTTTGAGAGCTTCTAGCGCATCCACTTCTTCTTTAAGTGTAGTGCCTTCTTCGCTTGCGCCTAACTTCTCGCGCAACTCCAAAATTATTTTGTCAGCGGTCTTCTTGCCGATACCCGATATTTTCGTAAGGTACGCAGTTTCGCCGGAGGTGATGGAGCGGCGGAGGGTTTCTGGTGTGGCGACATTGAGGATATTCAGTGCGGTTTTCGGCCCAATGCCGGAAATCTTTATCAGTAATTCAAAAAGCCGCAAATCATTTTCGTCCAAAAAGCCGAACAGTTCTTGCGCGTCTTCGCGCACGGTGTGGTGTGTGCGAAGCTTCGTCTTTGCGCCAACAGCGAGATTATTGAGCGTATCGTCGGTTGCCCACACATTGTATCCGATGCCTCCGGCGTCAATGATCGCGCTCCGCACTCTTTTTTCCGCGACGGTTCCGGAAATGAAAGAAATCATAGGTTTAGTATATAGAAAAGTTGCGCTTTTGTGTAATTTTTGTTATGTTGCTTTAACACTATGGCTATAACGAATTCAGCAAAGAAGGCGCATCGGGTCTCACTTCGCAGGCGTGTTTTCAACTTGCGCCGCAAGCATGCAGTTAGCGAGGCGGTAAAAAATATAAAAAAGCTTGTCGCTGAAAAGAAAATTGCGGAGGCGGCGAAGCTCCTTCCGCTTGCGTACAAGGCGTACGATAAGGCGGCAAAAGAGCACACCATCCACAAAGGCGCGGCTGATAGAAAGAAATCACGGCTTGCGCGACTTGTCTGCAGTGTCTCTTAAATGTCTCGCAGAAGCGAGGCGTTTTTGTTATAGTTCGGAGAACCTCTCGTCGTTCAATGGAAAGGATACCGGCCTGCGAAGCTGGAAATACAGGTTCGATTCCTGTCGAGAGGATCCTAGAAGCCGAGATACTCCATTATTTTCTGCGGGAGCGGTTCATGGAGTTCTTCTTCTTGTAAACGCTCGGCAAGCGCGGCGCGAATAATATTCGGATGTATTTCTTCAATCGGAATTGAGACGAGCAGAGATAGTTTCTTTTTTTGTTTAAGAATTAGGCGAGGAAATCCGTCGCGTGCTTCAACCCAAAAGGAAGTAAGTATGTCGTACGGATAATGCGAATCGCCAAAAACAATTTCTGTATCAGTAATGAACACGCGAACCGCGCGTGGCGCGCGGTTCGCAAAAAAGAAGAAACTGAGCGCCGCGAGCGCGATAACGATTGCAAACAAGATATTACCTAGAAGCGCGGATGCGGCAATGAGCGCAAGCGCAATAATACCGCTCGCCAGAAACCACTCCGCGGTCTTTTCCGTATGCCTATATTCCGGAGTTGTCCATGAGATGTGGGGCATGATATGAAAAGTTTTTAACTTTTTGTCTTTGGTGAAGGCGACAACTCAAAGACATCGTGGTCTTTTTCAAATTTTACGCGGAAATACTCAAAGAAGTCCTCCTGTCCGAGGAGTATATCGACCGATGGACTGTCAATAAAAGCAACCAAAGCCGCTACCGGTTTATCAAAGTGTTTGACTTTGAGCGTTATTGACGAAAGGTAGCAAGGTATGCGCGCGCCGCTGATGCCGATAAATTCTTTTTTCCTTTCTGTATCCAACACAGCATCCAACGCTTTGGCGTACTCAAGATTTATGAGAGTCGTGTCAGCACCCGAATCTAAAAGACCAAGTGCTTTGATATTTTTATTTTTACCGATTAACTCGAGTTCAACAAGCGGCCGTTTGAGCAAACGACCTTTCGCATTCGTTCCGAACACGGAAGTATATTCAAATTTCATGCACGACAGCCAGGAGCGTACCCGACATCTGAAGGCAACACTCGCATAATGATTGATTCTTTCTCACCGACCTTTTGCTGTAATGACCGCAATGTGTCGTCTACAGCAACTACTTTTTTATAATCAGAAGAAACCGCCACCCACTTATTTTCGTGGGTTTTATTGAGGACTTTGAGGTTTGGAGCTTTTACTGTTTCCATAATAACTTTAGTATATCTAATCCATTATTCGTTTGCAATTAAAGATTTTCAGTCAGAAATTCAATGTCTTAAACTGCTCATCGTTTGCGCCAGTCAAAATAATCTTCTTATTAGGAAATGTCTCAAGTAAATCGTACATTTCTTTAAAAATTCCCTCGCCTTTAATAATAAATACTTGTACCGCATCAACAAGAATTGTTTTCATGGTTTTTTCATTTTTAATTTCAATAAAAACGGAGGGGGTGAGATTCGAACTCACGAACGGTGTAAACCGTTAGAAGTTTTCAAGACTTCCGCACTAGACCTCTATGCGACCCCTCCCTCGCTACGATACTATCAAAATGAGCCGATAATGTATAATGGCGCAATGCGCTTTATAGGCATTGATTACGGAACAAAGCGGGTGGGGGTGGCGGTGTCGGACGAGG
>Ga0209541_10000265_pt1 | contig 101934 bp, 119 predicted proteins | sample RifCSPlowO2_01_FD_184027 | JGI IMG/M metagenome (GOLD analysis project Ga0209541, IMG submission 184027) | Groundwater microbial communities from Rifle, Colorado - Rifle CSP2_plank lowO2_0.1 (SPAdes) (version 2) | ecosystem: Environmental > Aquatic > Deep subsurface > Groundwater | place... | reverse complement strand
AAAAGTCATTATTTCAGGAAACGAAGAAGCAATTCCTTTTTTAGTTGAGCTATACAAAGAAATAATTTTGCAAGATGCTTATCCAATTGTTCGAGTTAATCTTCCAAACATAAATGATTTCTTTTACAAATATGCTAAAGAACACCAACTAAAATTTTTCCCCCAATACTGGTTTGATACAGTTAAACAAGCTCAATGTTATATTGGCATACACACAGAAACAAACACTCGCGAGCTTACATCAGCAGAATCAAAGAAAATAACAGCAAGAGAAAAAATAACACAACCAATTTCAGACTATATAGTAAACACAAGAGACAAGATAAGAAGGGTTACAATTGCTTATCCTTGTATTAGTCATGCTCAAGAAGCAGAAATGTCTTTAACAGAATGGGAAAATTTTGTTTATTCTGCTTGCTTAAAAACAAACTGGAAAAAATTTTCCAAGCAACTAGAAAAAATAAAATCAAGATTCAAAGAAAATTCTCAAGTTTATTTAAAAGGAGAAAACATAGATTTGAAATTCAAAGTTCACGGAAAACTAGCAAAAGCAGGTGCAGGAGAAGAAAATATGCCTGGAGGAGAAATATTTATGGCTCCTATTAGAGAAAGTTTAAATGGTTATATAAAATTTGAATATCCAGCAATAGAAGCAGGAAAAGAAGTTACAGATATTTCTTTAGTTTTTAAAGACGGAAAAGTTATTGAGTATAACTCAAGCAAAAACAAAGATTTATTAAAAGCGATTTTAGAAACAGATGAAAATTCTTCATATACAGGAGAATTTGGAATTGGCTGCAACCCAAACATAAACAGATTTACAAAAAACTTATTATTTGACGAAAAAATCTCAGGAACAATCCATTTAGCTTTAGGCAGGGCTTACAAAGAAAACGGCGGAGGAAATGATTCAGCTATACACTGGGATATAGTTAAGAGTATGAAAAAAGCAAAAATCATAGTTGATAATAAGATTATTCAAGAAAATGGAAAGTGGAGAATATAAACCAGAAAGAAAGTCAAGAGAATATGTTTTTAAACAATTATTTTTAGATTTATCTTCAATAATAGACCCGGAAGATAACCCAAGATTTTTAGTATTAAAAGCAAGAGTCTCTGGTTCTGAATTAGAAAAAATAGAAGCCCATAAACCAATTACAACTACAACTTATGAATTTCCAGGACCATATAGAATAGGTGATTTAACAAGAGCAGAATTAAGATATCTTGCTCAAGAAGAGTATTTAGTTCTTTTACATGAAAATACAGGCTCTTTAAATAGACAGGCAATAGCAATAGCTTACATGAAAGGAGCAAAATTAAGACATCCTTATATAAAATGGAAAATTTTTAGGAGTTTCTGGAACGCAATAAGCTCTAAACAAACTTAAACCAATCTCCCCGCACCCCTTACTTTCCCAAAATCATAAACCCCCCTCAATAGGAATAAAAACTAAAACCACAGCCTTTATAAATAGTACGTACTTAATACGTATATGCCAGAATTTATTCATCAAATATCAAAAGGAAGCAGATACAATCAGATCTATATCCCAAAAGAAATGGAAGAAATGTTTGAAATAGGAGACACTATAAAAGTCATTTTGCTTAAGAAAAAAACATTTATTTATTATTCTAAAAATCTCAAGCTCGGAGAATTTAAAAAAAACTTAATAAAAAAAGTGTTCCAGCTTTTAGCATCTTTTCCAGAAATAAAGCAGGTTTTTATAGTTGGCTCATTTTTAGTCAAAAAAACAGACTACAAAGACATAGATATTCTTATAGTTTACAATAAAAAAATTAATGAAGAAAAAATACAAGACTTTTTAACAGAAAAAATAACTCTTAATTTTCACATTTTAGCCATAGAAGAAAAATCATTTAACAGCTTAGTCAAAATTTGCCCATTGACAAGAAGCACGCTTTATTATTTTGTGTCTAATAGAAAGTTTGTTCTTCCTGAAGAATCAATTTTTGATAAAAACCACATCAATTTCTTGCTTATGATGCCTTATGATTTATTAAAAATCAATGCAGGAAGTAGAACTTTTTATGATAATATAAGGAGATTGACAACAATCCAGAGATTTTTAGAAAAAAAACCTTTAAACCCTGAAGAAATTGATGCAGAACTAGAAAAAAACTTAGGAAATTTCCTATTTTCTCTTATAAAAAATAATGAATCAATTGATGAAAAGATTATTAAAAAATTAAGAAATCTAATTAAATTAAAATTGCAAACTATAAGCAAATTAATAAAATGGGAAAAGCAAAATTAATTTCAGAATTGACAAATTTATTAGCAATTGCTCTAAGGCATAGGATAGGCAGTATAGTGAACAAAGAAGAGATTTATGTGCAAAAATATGCAAAAGACGCATTAATTTTAATTAATGAAGCTAAAAAACTAGCAATCCAAAAAAACTGGAATTTTCAGGACAAGCACGAAATAAAAAAACAGCTTAAATTAAAATTGCAGAAAGAACTTGAAGAAAAAACATTTATCAATAATAAGAAGTTCGAGCTTATGGACAATGAGATAGAGAAAGTTTTGAAAGAAATAAGTTTAAACTAGCTTTCCAGCATCTCTCAACTTCCCAAAATCTAAAACCCCCCGCTAAAATTTGATGAATTTTTGAAAGAAAACATTATATAACTCTCTATCATATAAAACTTTATATAGCTCTCTATCATATTTAAGATATGGGAAATATCGGTGAAGATGTATTAGAGTTCTTAGGTGGAAAAGAGAGGATACAAGGAAGAATAAGAAGACGAATGCTCGGGGTCATAAACAACTTCTCGCCCAAAGAATTAAGATATCTAGAACATCTGTTTAGCTTAAAAAACAACACATTATCAAACATAATTAATAGAGAAGATAGCCCTATTATGGAAACAATAGAGACTCTTGCCCCTTTTCTAAGGATTAACTATGGAAATACTGTTTTTAGACCAAGAAAACCTCTTACACGAAAAACAGCCCATTATTGGTATAATAGACTAACTAAAGAAGCAGGCGCAAGCGAAGTTAGTAAGAGGTGGCACTACTCTCCAGAATTTGCTAGACGATATCTAACAGGATTAGCTATAGTGATTCTTAAAACAGAAGAAAAAGCTAGACGCCCATAACCAGTATCTTAAAATTTATAATTAATTCTAACCAACTAATCTTCCAACTTTCTTTAACTTCCCAAAACTTCAGAAATCTTCGATTTCTGATAGCTGTCAAAAATCCATAAAAGATTTTTGAAGTCATAAACCTTATCCCACTAACTTGCCAATATTTTTAACTTTTCCTAATTTCAAAACTTCTTTAGGAATAGGAACAAAAACCTCAAACTCTCTCAAATCTAACTTAAAACCCAAATTTGTATCTTCAACAGAAACATCCGCTCCTTCAACAAGAGGAAAAAAACTCGGCAATATAATAACTTCTTTTCCTTTAAATTTTCCTACTAAAAAACACTTATAAATCTCAGATTTAACTCCTTTTCTAATAGAAATCGCAGGATGTATATGCCCTAAAAATATTTTATTTACTTTTTTATCTAGAATCTCAGGAAATAATTTATTGCCGTGAACAAAAGCCAAATTGTCTTTAATATAAAAATCTTTTAATTTAATTCCCTTCTTTTTCACAACATTAACCAAATAATTATCATGATTTCCTCTTATCAAAATTATTTTTCTCGTTTTCTTTTTCAAAAAATCTAATAAGGCAAGAGTTTCTTTCCACTCTTGTTCCAAGATACCAGCAAATTCATGCTTTAAATCACCTAAAATTATTATTTCTTTAATTTTTCTTGCTTTTAATTTATCTTTATTATTAATAACTAAACTCTTAACATTTTTGCATTGAGTTTTTTCTTTTTTAATTGGTTTTTTATTATTAATTGAATTTCTATTTTCTAACTTATTAATTTCTCCAAATATCTCTTCTAAATCCTCAGTTATTTTTTTATATTGAAATCTAGGCAAAAATACTCCCCGCTCTTTCAAATATTCTTCATAACCTAAATGCAAATCAGCTATAACTAAAATTTTTTCTTTTTCTAAATAAACTGATTTGTTTAGGAATTTATAATTTTTCATATTTTAATTTAGAATGCAAACTTTATAATTTTAATCAAATAAAGCAGACAAACTCTCCCCCTTATTTATCCTGTAAATTGCCTCTGCAAATAAAGGAGCAAAAGAAACAACCTCTGCTTTAGTTTCTTTTAAAGCAGGATTAGGAAAGCTGTCTCCTACAACTAATAAATCTAAACATCCCATTTTTTTTACTCCTTCTGTAAATAACCCATGAGTGCAATAAGCTCCTATTTTATCTGCTCCTGCCTTTTTTGCTGAATTATATGCTTTTATTAAAGTGTTTCCAGAATCTAATATATCATCAACAATCAAAACATTTTTTCCTTTAACATCTCCTGTTATTTTTAAGTCACTCACTTCCCCAGCTTTTTTTCTTGTTTTATAACCAACTGCTATTTCTTCTATATTGATTCTTCTAGCAAATGATTGTGCTCTTGCTGCTCCACCAGCATCAGGGCTCATAATAACCACATTTTCAAGAAACTCTTTATGCTTCTTTTTTAAATATTTAACAACTGTTTTGAAGCTATATAGATTATCAAAAGGAACACTATAAAAACCACTAATGCTTGGGTTATGCACGTCTAATGTCAACAATCTATCAGCATAAAAACTAACAACATCAGCAACCATTCTGCTACTAACAGGCACTCTACTTTCATCTTTTCTGTCCTGTCTTGTGAATCTTAAATAAGGAAGAACATCGCTAATTTCTTGGCTAGAAGAATTTCTTAAAGCCTCATTAATCAAGGCCAATTGCAAAAACCATTCTGCCGGCTCTAGAGACGAATCATGAATAAAAAAGCAATTTTTTCTTCTTACATTATCTTTTATTTTTGGCTTAATCTCCCCATCTCTAAATACCTTCACACTTACTTCATTTAACTCATATTTCTTATTTCTCACTCTTAATCTTTTATAAACTTCTAATGCAAAACTCCAAGCATTTCCTTCTGGATTTGCTATAATACTACACTTATAACTAACCATAAAAGCTTAAGCTTTTTTTAGTTTAAAAATAAATCTATATTAGAAAGATTATTTTTCTTTGCTACTAATCTTATTTTTTATCTCCTTATAAACTCTTTTCAAAAATTCAATCTCAATCAATTTTAGTTTATTTATTTCTATTTTCCACTTCTTATAAAAAACGAAAGCTTTAAATATAGTATATACGTGTCTATACTATGAAAATAATTAAAAAAGCCATAGAAATTGGAAATGGAGCAGCAGTTTATGTTCCAAGAGAGTATAAAGGCAAGGAAATAACCTTGTTTTTACCAGAAGGAATTAAAGAAATTAAAAGAAGAGTACTTTCAAAGTTAATTGAATTTATGCCAAATATTTTAGGAGTTTATCTTTATGGCAGTTATGCCAGAAATGAGCAAACAGAGTATTCTGATGTGGATTTATTAATCATAGTTCAAGAAAAAGATGATAAAATTAAAGCTATTTTTGATGATATAGATATTAGAGTGATAACTTTAGAGAACATAAAAAAATCTATTAAAAACCTGCCAGCTTTAATTCTGCCAATACTAAAAGAGGCAAGGGTTTTTCTAAATTCCTTATTGTTAGAAGAACTTAAACAAGAAAAAATTGATTTTAGAAAGTTTATCTGGAATTTTCAGGATATTGTAAGAATTATAAAAATAATAGAAGAATTTATAAAAATAGATGATAAAGATATTTCTCCTTCACACATATACTCTTTAATGATGAGAGCAAGAATTTTATGCATGATTGAAGGTTTAATTAAAAATAAAAATTTTAGCAATAAAATTGTTAAAAAAACTTTATTAGAACATGGTTTAAATGAGGAAATTTACGAAAAATATTATAGTATTTATCAAAAAATAAGAGATAATCAAGATGTAGAAGAAAAAGTAACTAAAGAAGAAATTTTAAACCTAATCAAGATAATAAAAAAATCTTTAAAGAAAATAAAAAATGAAACGAACAAAAAGGCTTGAAAAAGGCATAAACTCTTTAACTAAAAGAATAGAAGAGCACGGGATAAAGCTTCAAGAAGCCATAAAAAAAGGAGACGAAGAACTAGCAGGGTATTATAAAAAAGAGATAGCATCAAAAACAGAAGAAAAAAAGAAAAAAGAAGAGCTTTTAGAAAAACAATAAATCCACATTTAATTGGTTAGCTTTTTCCTTATCTCCTTATAAACTCTTTTCAAAAACTCAATCTTATCTTCTATCTTTATCAAATCATAAAAAATTAACTAAAAACAATAATTAATTCATCTTTAAAATCAAGATACCCTTTTTTCTGATACTTTTTAATTTTTTGTAAGAATTGAATTGACTCATTTTTACTTGGAAAGAAGTTAATATTATGAACAAATTTATAAAAATTATTTTACTTCATAAAACTTTCCATTGGTCAGCATATCTCCTACAAACATCCTCATCTTAAATCTAATTGTCTTAACTTTGAATCCTTTTGATTTATAATATTTAGAAATATATTCGGCATAATTAAAAACAGGGTAAACCTGATGTAACATAATGTTGTAATGGTCGCTTTCTCTAGGTAAAGTTAAAATCATTAATCTTCCACCTTTATCTAATAGAGATGCAGCCTTATCAAGCTGTTTTTCATATTCTTTTTCATTACTTGCCCAATAATAATTAGTATGTGAAGTGAAAACAGTATCATATCTTTTATTTGGTTTAAAACTAGCAAGAGTATCAACAAAAGACTCCCCAATATTGTTTTCAAAACTTAAAAATCTCTTAGCAGAATTTAAAGCAGACTCGTTAGGCTCTACCAGATCGCAAGTATATTTTTGTTTTAATCTATCTAAAATTTGTTTAGTAGTATGCCCCTCTCCACAACCCAAATCCAAAATTTTCTCTCCTTTAATCTCTTTAGTTAAGACATCTACTATTTTAAACCAGTCTTCAACAAAAGTTCTTAGATAGATATTTCCATAAACGCTAACTATCTGTCTGTCTCCCCAAAAAACCCATTCAGTCATAAATTATTTAAGAAGACTGGGATTATAAAGATTACCTTATTTCACTTTTTCTTTGATTTCTTTATATATTCTTTTAAGGAATTCTACTTTATCCTCAATCTTAATTAAATCATAATGCCCTTGCATAATCAAATTTAAAGAAAAAGGACTAGGAATAGAAGTTTCTTTAAACTCAACTTTTAACTTGCCATCTTTCAACCAATCTAAAACCTCTCTAGTTGAATTTAAATCCATCACATCCTCCATAATCTCGCGTTTTGCCTCTTTCAAAATAGGAAATTCTTTTGTTAATTTCTGTATTGCTCCTAAAATAAAACCACTTTTTAGCTGCTGTTTTCCAGCTGATTTCTCTCTTCCTTTATATTTTCTCAAAATCATCAAGCTTCTAACAGCACAATGCCTAAATCTTCTCTTTAAAAGTTCTGTTCTCTCAATCGCTTCTTTTAATACCTCTTCTAAATTTTTTGAATTCAAAAAATTTATTGCTTTGTTAATTTTTTCTTTATCTATTTTTTCTCCAATTAAAAAGAAACCATTATCATTTATTCCAATTTCAATGTCTCTTCCTCCTAATCTTGCAACACAAAAAGCAATTGCTCTACTCAAACAATCATTCACTCTTCTTCCAAACAAAGCATGGAAAACCCAATAATCTTTTTCTCCCCTATAATTTTCAATTAAAATTTTCTTGTTGCTGGGAATTCCAATATATCTAAATTGTAAATTCAAATAATCATAAATTTTTCCAGCAGTTTCTTCACTTAAATAGCAAAAATTTTTAATAAACTCCTTAATTTCTGATGGAGATTTTCTCATTTTCAATTTTTCCTCAATTAAACCCCTAAACCTAGAAATTTCTAAAGCCAAATCAAAACTTAAAGGCAACATTTCAGAAAACCAACTTGGAATAGTAGGAGGCCTATATACACTAGTATTAACATAAGCTTTCATTCCTCTTGAATACAAAAACTCATATTTCTTACCACCTAAAACAAAAACATCTCTTGATTTTAATCTCTCAAAAAATCCTTCATCAATAACTCCAATTTTGCTTCCTTCCTTGCCTTCACCTCTTGCCAAAACAACAGAAACAAAACTTTCATCAGGAATTGTTCCTATATTTGTCATGTAAATTACCCTAGCTAATTTACCTTTTTTTCCAATCTCTCCTGTACTTGCATCATACCAAATTTTAGCATAAACATGTTTGTCTTCTAAAGCATACTCTCCTGTTAAATAACTTAGTACTCCTAAAAAATCTTCATAACTCAAGCTAGAATAACAATAACTTTTTCTAATCAAATTAAACATCTCTTTTATATTCCAAATTCTAGAAATAGCCATGCCATAAATCTGTTGGCTTAAAACATCCAAGCAGTTTTTAGGAATAAAAACTCTATCAATTTTTCTTTCTTTTATTTCTTTTAACATTACAGAACACTCAACTAAATCATCTCTATCTAAAACAATAAATCTTCCTTTTACTGTATCATGTAATTTATGTCCACTCCTCCCAATTCTTTGTGACATCCTCGCACTTGATTTTGGACTTCCCAACAAAATAACCAAATCAATATAACCAATATCTATGCCTAGTTCTAAACTCGTCGACGAAACCACCACGCGCAACTCGCCTTTTCTTAATTTATCTTCAATATTAAACCTATGCTCTCTACTTAAGCTAGAATGATGAGCTCCAATTTCTTCCAAATACTTAGAAGGAAACATTTCTTTTAAATGATGAATAACTCGTTCAGTAGCTGAACGAGTATTAGTAAATATGAGGGTTGTCTTATGCTCTTGAATTAATTTATCAATTAACTTATATAAAGAAGAATGCATCTCTCCTCCACTTGCTTCATCTAAATCAGCAGGAACCATAACAGAAACATCTAATTTTTTCTCAAACTCTACATCTGCAATTATACAATCTCTATTTCCTGTTAAGAATTTTGCAATTTCAAAAAGTGGACTAATTGTCGCACTCAAACCTATCCTAACTGGAGTTATTTTACTCATTTCTTCTAATCTCTCTAAACTCAAGCTAAGATGAACCCCTCTTTTATTTGCCAAAGCATGTATCTCATCTACTATAACAAACTCGCAAGCTTTCAATCCAAGAGAAAATTTAGGCGCATTTAACACAATAGCTAATGATTCAGGAGTGGTAATCAAAATATGGGGCAGATTTTTAGTTTGTTTTGCTCTTTCTTCTGTTGTTGTATCTCCTGTTCTTAAGCTTACTCTAATTTCCTGCAGTTTAATTCCTTTATTTTTTGCTATTTCACTAATTTCTTTTAAAGGATTTGTTAAATTAACTTCTATATCTCGAGATAATGCTCTTAAAGGGCTCGTATATACACAATAAACCTTATCTTCTAACTCATTCTTTTCTGCAAGAGAAACTAAATAATTAATTATACTTAACATGGAAGTTAAAGTTTTAGTTCCTCCTGTTGGCGCAGAAATCAAAATATTTTTCCTTTCCCAAATTGGCATCACCCCATATAACTGCGGAAGAGAAAATTCCTTAAACTTAGAAAAAAACCATTCTTTCACAAGAGCATGTAAACTGCCAACTATTTCTTCCTTGCTTCTTAACCTTGCTTTCTCTAACTTCACTTCTTCTTTCATTTTCAGAAATCTTAATTATCAAGCACTTTTAATATTTAATCTTTTCCCAAACATATATTTAAAAAGTTATTCGGGTTTAAAGAATTATGCGCCTTTCAAAAGAAAAAAGAGACAAAATAAAAGAACAAATTCTCAGTTTTCTTTTTCATAATTTTCCAAAAAGTTTTTTTGTATCAGAAATTTCGCGAGAAATTGCCAGAGACGAAGAGTTCATCAAATCAATTATGTTTGAGCTAAAAGAAAAAAATCTTGTAATAGCTATCAAGAAAAATCCAAAAGGAGTTTTCTATTCTCGCAGAATTCGCTGGAGAATAAGCAATCAAGCATACAAAGCATATCAGTCAGTATAAATATATCCTACAACAAATAAAAGCTTAAATATTCCAGCTAATTTCCTTTTTTATGGACGAGCAAATAAAAGAGGCATTTTTTCGAGTAAAGCAGGACGTTTTCTCATTAGGAAATGAAATATCTAATCTCAAGCTACTTATAGCAGACATGAAAAACGAGTTAAAAATAATAACTCAAGCCTTAAATGACATAAGAGAAAAAGAACTTTTAGCTGAAAAACCCCAAACAAAAACGAAAATTATACAAGAAATAACTCCAACACATATTCCAACACTTGCAAGCAAAACTCCAACAATCCAACAGATAACTCCAACACATCAAGAGATTCCAACAGATAAATTGCTTTCCCAAGTCCTAAAAAGGCAAGATTTAGGTATTTCCATAGGAAATCAAGGGGTTCCAACAGACAAACAGACAAACAGACAGACAAACCAACAGATAATCCAACACATAAATTTACTAGAAAAACCTCAAATTATTACACAATTACCAACTACAATATCACAAGAAACTATAATTTTACCAACTACAAAAGAGAAAGCAGAGTCAAGAATAGATCATCTAGCTAAAATAGATAAAATCCTGGAAAGTTTAGATGCCTTAAAAAAAGAGCTTAGAATGAAAATTAAAAGACTTACAAACCAAGAAATAGTTGTTTTTTCTATGCTTTATTCTTTAGAAAATGAAGGAAATGAGGTAGATTACCCACTACTTTCTTCTAAATTAAAGCTATCAGAAAGCTCAATTAGGGACTACATTCTTAAAATTCAGAAAAAAGGCATTCCTATAACAAAAGAAAAGCTCAATAATAAACGAGTTATTCTTCATATTTCTCAAGATTTAAAGAAAATTGCCTCTCTAGACACTATTTTAAAGCTTAGAGAGCTTTAAAAACAGCAATAAAACCCCAAAAAACAATTCGCCGTAACGAATATCTAATATTCATACTTCTAATTAACTTCTACCTTCCTTCAAATTTTGCCTTCTCAAGCCCTATAACCCTTAATTTTATCCTTTCTAGCCTTCCTCTCATTTATCTCTATTTTTTCCTTTTTATTATCTTTAACTCACTTTTCCTTATTTTCACCTTTTATTTCTCTTCTTTTTTCCTTTATTTTCTCTCGTTTTCTCTATTCTTCTCTAGTTTTCCTAGTTTTTCCTTGTCTGCTAACTCTCACTTTTACCTTTTTGAGCAGTTTTTCCTTTATGTTTTCAGGTATAAATACCCTCTTTTTACCATTTCTTTCAATTATCTCCTCAACCAAACCTTCACTTTTCTGTTTTATGCTATTTATTTGTCCTCTTATTGTTGCCCTGCTTTTTCCAGTCATTGCTGCCAAATCATCATAACTCAACTTCATCTCACTATTTAACAAAACCATAATCAAGGCTCTTTCCATTAAACTAAAGCTTGATAAATTTACGTTTTCAGCTGTTTGAACAGCTGTTTGAACAGCACTTTGAACAGCTTGAACAGCTGTTTGTTTGCGATAAACAGCTGTTGGTGTTTTAAACACCCGTTTAAGTCCAGCTAAATCCATCATAGCAACAGAATTTTTTAATCCTTCAATTTCATTTTCTATCGACGATAATCTCTCATTAATGTCAGAAAATCTAAATTCTTGCTTAGAATCCTGCTCATTTAAGTGTTTAATCCACTTACTCATATTATCAATATCATTTTTAACACGATTAAAACTCTCTCTAACTTCTTCTTTCAACTCATTTATCTCTTTTTTCCTTCCAAAAAGCCACTCAAACATGATATTTCTAGAGAAAAGATATATTTAAATCTTTTCTTTTTTCATTTTTCCGTCGAGAAAAATGAAAGAAAACAGCTAAAATTTAACATTTTTCTACATAAAAAACAAGTAAAATCCAGTCAAAATCAAGGCTGTTTAAATGAACAAACAGCCTTTAAACAGCATAAAACAGCAATAAACAGCATTTTAAACAGGCTTAAACAGCTATAAACAGCAAAAATCAACAAAAAAGCTCGAAAATCAAGTTTAATAATAACTTTGAACTAAGCCAACCTTAGTTCAAGAAAAATATTTAAATCTAATAAGCTTAATAAAAACATAAAAAAAGAGGTAAAATTAATATCGAAAACTCAATGAACTTAACAAAAACAGCTAAGCCCTTCAGAATTTTCAGTTTTCTCTAGTTAGCACTTTATACTAAAATATATTTTCTAACATAAAAATCATTAAAAACTCTCTAAACACATTGATTTAATATGTTCAAAGTAGAAATTTTTAGAGAAGTAAATGGCTTTTCAGTTTATGTAGAAATAAACGGAAAATCAGAATTAAGCTATTTTCAGCATCATGAAACAGGAGTTATAATAAGAACAAATTATCTTGTTAAAGGGCAAATCCTTGATATTTACAGAGAAGATCCAGAAATTGCAGCAAGAAAATATGCAGCTGAAAAAGTTTTAGAATTAAGAAAGACAGGAAACAAAACATCATTAGAAGATTGTACAGATTTAGGACCAACAGAATTTATCTTTGCACAAACCTCACCTTAATTCATATTTTCTATTATCTCAAAATTCAAAGAATTTTGATGAGCCTGAAAAATCTATATTTTTCAGGACAATAATGCTTAAATATGCAAGAAAAATAGAGAAAATATGGCAAGAACAGCTTTAGATGATGTTTTAGATTCACTAAAAGGAAAAATATACAGGCACAAACATTATGATACTGCTAATTTTTTTACAGGTTGTCTGTTTGGTTTCAAATTAGATTTAGAATTTTATAATTTAACAACTGCAAGAACATGGGAATTAAAAGAGCATAGTGATTTGGCTGTTTTTTATCTTATCTATCCTCAAGATTTAACTCCAGACGAAGCTTATAATTTAGCTCATTTTGAAAGAGAGCATGGTTTAGAACAAGCAGCATCTGCACAAACCCAACCTTCGTGCACGAAGGTTGTTGGAGAGTTACCGCCTCCATATATGAATGGAATTTCAAGAAACCAAGAATTTTTTGAGCTATTTACAGGAATATAACATTAAAAACAAAAATCAAATTCCCGCGCGCACTCCCTCGCTCGCAAGCTCGCTCGGTTCGTTCGCTTTCTTTGCCTTCTTTCATCAGGCAAATTCATTCCTTTGTTTTATGTTAGTAATAGAAAAATCTCAAGACATCAGGATAATTGTAACTAAGACATAGTTCACAAAAATCTAAAAAATAAAATCCCGCCCACCATACGCCCTGAAAATAAACAATTTTTCAATAAAGCCTATCAGTTCAACTTTATTGTGACTGTTGAGTTTCCTCTTCAGTCTCTTTCTTTTTTTCTTCAGCTTTCTCCTCTTCTTCAGAACTCTCTTGAGGAGTCTGCTCGGAAGTTTCTTCTTCTGTCATATTAACCTCCAAAAGTAAAAAAGGATCATGCCTTTTAAACCTATCTGAACTTAGCCAACCTTAGTTCACAAATTAACCCAAAACAACCACAAAATTACGTACAATGTTGATTATCGGCCGTTTTGGAATTTGAGGTTTTTAGGCTTTCGGTTGAAGTTCAAATCAGACTAAAACCTCTGCTCTCTTTCTTATTTGTTTTGGGGTAAGCTCTCAAATACCCCTTTAGTTTTTTCTTATCTAGTTTTTCTTTTATGTTTTTTATTGGTTTTTTATCATTGTTCTTAATATTAAAAAACAACTCAATAAATGCAATCTCTCCTAAATGATATTCTTTAAAAAAGCCATCTCTATGTATATCTGAGATATGTTGTTTAATAAATTTAATCCAGTCTCTTGCAGCTTTTCTAAGTTTTTTCTTTACTTTAAGAGAGCATTTAATCTTTTTTAGTGTTACTAAACTTTTTTCTAGATTGAGTCTTTTTAATTTTTTACTCTGTGTTTTCATCTTTTGTTTTTTGAGACAAAATTTATTCAAGATTGCCTGAATTGTATTTTTCTGCTTCCTTATGCTTATTGCCTTTAAACCAATCAAACATATCTCTTCTTAATTTTGCCATTTCACCATTTTTTCTGTAAAAAATAACTCCCTCCACAAAACCTTGCTTATCGCCTTTTTTCAATGCAAATAAAGGCAATAAATCATCTTTAAACCAATTGCTTATTGTTTGGAAATCTTTAGGATACTTTCCCCAACTTTTATATCTTAAATGCTCTTTTGCATAAGTTTCAAATGGTATCCATAAATGTCCTTTAATTTTATAAGGATTACCATTAATTTTTTCTCCTATTAACTCTCCAAAATGTTGCCCATCAGGCAGCATATCCATATATCCTCTTTTAAAACTTTCAATTAGTCCTTCACTAATATGGCTTTTACCTTTATTGAAAAAAGGTATCTTTTCTGTTCTATTAAATATTGTTTTTATCTGCCCATCTTCTATAATTATTGAAACATTAGTGCCATCTAATTTTTCTACACATATCACATCTTCTTCTTTAAAAACCCAGTCATAGCCTTCTTCAATTTCTGGAGTTATAATATAATCTCCATCAGGCATAAGTTTTCTTTTAAAAGGGCATTCTAATTTTGGAAAATCTTTAACTATACTCTTGCTCATCTTAAATTTCCTCGAAATTTAATGAGGCAAAAAATATCAATTTTTTTCATGTCCATAAATTGAAACCATATCTTTTAAGATGTGGTTTCGTTGAATTTTGTTGTTTCAACATCAGAATTTTTCAAATTCTGACTGCCATCAAAAATTTACATTTTTGAGGTTTTGGATCATCGAAAATTTATTCTAAATTTTCGTGGCAGAAAATTCATTGAATTTTCTTGCATCCAGAAAACCCAACAAACCACACATCTCAGAAATCAAAGATTTCTGATGACTGTCAGGAATTAGAAATTCCTGAAGCTTCAGTGTGTGGTAAACGAAAAGGTTTTCTTGATTTTAACAAAACTCTGTTGAAATAAATTTTAAAAACGACCAACAGAAAAGTCAGGCAAGGTATATGATCCTTAAGCTGTAATCTTTAAACATTAATCAATAATCTTTAAGCTTTAAAACAACCCATCCCCTCAAGTTCATATTGAAGCAATATGCAAAGTTATGCAGTCCTCTACCTTCATAATCTATCAGTCGCCTTATCTAGCCAGATAAGCATTACTCAACTAATTCAGTATTCCAATTAGTCATCTGTATTTTATTATCTAACTGGGTTTTTTGTATTTCTAATTTCTCAACTTCGTCTTCTACTTCTGCTTCATCTAATTGCGCAATAAAATTTTTCTGCTCTTTTTCTGCATACCATGAACTTCTTTTTCTTTCAAATAAATTGCTTAACTGACAAATCTTGCTTCTTATGTCATTTACTTTTATAATTGCTTCTGCTAAGCTTATATCCTCTCCTTCTACTAAAACATTTAAATTTGTTTTTTGAATTCTGATTTTTAATTTTCTAATATCCTCTATTTTCTTGTTTATATCCTCTGATAGTTTCTTAATGTTAAATTCTGGTTTTTTATCTTCTTCAATATAAACATTTTCTTTTTTTAATGAAATAAGCCTTGCTAATCTGCTTTTTTCTTTTTTCAATAAGCTTAAAGCTTCACCAAGATTTATTTTTCCCATGAATTGATTAAAAAATAAGAATTTAAATATCTATGACGTATGTTTATGCGGGTGCAGAAACATTCTCATTTTAGCTTTTTTCCCATCAAGATAAGTTACAATAACTTTTCTTCCTTTTTCATCTTCAGCTAAATAAGAATAAATTTTTTGGCTCTTTTCCAAACAGCATCCTTCTGCAACTAACTTGTTAATTGAAATTGAAAATGTAGCTCTTTTTAATGAAACCTTACTTTTCCACCCAATTCCAGAAAATTTCAATTTCATATTTCAATACTACTCAGTAATTTTAATGCCACCGAAAGATTTATAATCTTATCAATTATATTATATTCATATAGGGGAACAGGACCTGACGAACCCCGTGCTCGTTTTGCGATGACGCGGTTAGTAGGATAGACGGACCTACTTACCCTATATTTTTCTATATCATCATTATTTTTCATTTTTTAATCTCTCTATATTTAATATGTTATCCAAAACAAGGCTGATTTGATATTCAGAAGTACCTTTTCTAAGCTCGCTTTCTTTCTTTACTTCTATATTTCTTCCATCAACTATATTCACAAGTTTAATAAAGTTAGAATACTCATGATCATCTACAGATATTAGAACTAAACAGTTATTATGTTTTTTCAAGAAATCTAGAACATCAGAATAAATTTCTAAGTTTTGCCTAGTCTCTTTAATTTTTATTTTAATAAAATAAGAAGAAAGATTCTCTCTTTTTATAGTATTCTTGACATTCTTTAAATATAATTTTTTGTCTCCTGCATCTTTAAAATGTCTAAATCTCGAAACCTTTGGAATCAAATCTCTAATCTTACTATTTTCAATTATAGAGTATCCGATAAGATTCTCTGAATAATCAATAAAAATATAATAATCAAATTCACTCATTTTTCCTCTTTTCAGCTGTGAACAGCATAAGACTAAACAAAACTTACTTATATTTAAACCTTTCGCTTGATACCAAGCGGACGATACATTTAAATACTTTAATATCTTGATTAAATCATGAAAAAAGAAGCAAATAGTTCCCCGTTTATTCGTGAAAGTAAAACTCATGAAAAAATTCATTCTCATTTAAAAGCTCATCCTAGAGGATTAACAACACAGGAAATAGAGCAGCAAACACAAATTTCCAGAAAAGCAGTAGAAAAACATCTACAAGTTCTTTTATTTTCAAATGATATTTATATGAAACAAGTTGGAAGTGCAAGAATTTATTATCCAAACCACAGATTTCATCACTTAGATTTTAATTATTTTGATTTTGGCAAAAAGAGATTCTACTTTGATTTAATAGAAAATAATTATGGAAAATCTTTATTAATCCAACAAAAAATAAAAGATAATAATGATAAATGGATTATGAAAGGTAGTGTATTTATTCCTTTGGATGCTACTGGAGATTTTGTGAGAAGTTTAAGTAGTATTTTAAAGTCTAAGAGATTGAAGGAGGAAATAGAAAAGCAAAGGAAACATTTCTAAAACAGTAAAAAGTTCCGAGAAGATGTATTAGGCGAACTTTGGATTATAGTCTATTACAATAATTCTTAAATACTATAAATAATAGAGTTGGATATGAAAGGAGTATTATTTTTAGCAGCCATAATTATTTTGAGTTCATTTGTCTATGCCGATTGTGTTGTGCCTTACGATGGTATGGTTATTACTGAAGATACCACTTTTTGTGAAGGAGAATATTATCTACCTAATGGGATTTCTATTGGTGCCGATAATGTTGTTTTAGATTGTAATGGCGCAAAATTGATAGGCATAAAAGAAGCCTACTATCCTTTTCCTATCCATTTAGCAATTAATAATGTATTGAAGAATAACATAACTATTATGAATTGTAACATAACTAATTATGACGCAGGATTATTTTTAGGTAGAACTAAAAGTTTAATTAAAAATAATCAAATTTCAAATAGCTATATTGGAATTTATTCTTATGGAACTGATGACACAAAAAACCTAATAGAGAATAATGAAATATATCTGAATAACTTTGGCATATATTTATTTAGCTCTATAAACAATACAATTTACAATAATGAAATTTTTTCGAATGCCTGGTATGGTATCCATTCGTATTCTTCTTCATTCAATAAGATATTAGAAAATGAATTTTATAGTAATGGCTTGGGTGTTCATTTGCTTTTTGGTAGTTCAAATAATCTGATAGAACACAATAACTTTAATGACATCACTAATTTATATGCTTCAGATAATGAAGTAAATGCTAAAAATAATTACTGGGGAACTATAGAGATATTAGAGATTAGTAATACGATCTTAGATTTCAGTCCTGTGACTTTTGTTCCTTTCTTATGTGAGCCATATCCTACTAATTTTATTTCTAATGAAAATGGTGAATGTATAGCAGATAATGACAACGACGGCATCCCAAACTCAGAAGATAAATGTCCTGATACAATAGGGGAACAAGTAGTTTATGGTTGTAGTTGTGAGCAGATATCAGACTTAAAGCCAGGTAAAGATAAAGGCCTATATAAAGAGGGCTGTAATGAAAATATAATTGATGTCTTTACTAGACAGATAGGTTGGGCTAAAGATTTGTTCTAGACTTATCTAACCCTTTTTTGGTTCTGGTTTGTCTTGCTGATACCTTGCCCAATAAAAATGTTTTAAATATCTTTCTGTCGGTCCTACCAATTTGAAAACTAAAAAAAAGATAACTAAGGTTATAAGTAAATTTATAAAAGTATTTTTTCCTACCAAACCTATTGAACCAACAAATGAAGCCAGGGCAATAAAAGATCCAAAGATGGTTAAAAAGAGGAGAGCTCCAACCCTTTCACTAATTTTATTTTTTATTACAGCAATAATCCAGAAAATAAGAGTTATAAGGAAGATAATAAAGAAAAATCCAGATTCAAACTTTTCCAATCCAAAAAAGATGCTTAGTGAAATGCCTAATATAAAAATAGCAACAAAAACACCATCAATGCTACTAAAATATATCCCTCTTTCTATATTATTAAGTCTCCTTCTTACTTCTTCTCCCCTCATTTTCTCCTCAGTTTAATCTCTCCTTTTTTTGCTTTCTACTCCGAGATTATTTTCTTTTCTTCAATTCTACTTCTAAAAAAGTTCTCGGTATCCTTATCCATAAAATATACATAGCAACCTTTCATGCCCCTCGTCAAAAGAGTTCTATAAACATTTTTTACATACCTAATAAACTCTTTATTATCAGATGTTTTAATCATAGGATCTGAAGAGTTTTTCGGATTTCCCTCCCATTCTTTTTTTATAGGATTATAGATTAAATCTTTTCCAAAAATAATTCCTACATAATCAAATTCAAAACCCTGTATTGTATAAATACATCCTATTTGATTTATGCCGTTTGGGTCATAAGCCCACCAATGAGCAGGAGGAATATCTTTAGCCAATCTATACCCGGGTTTCCCTTCCCACGGCATTTCAAAATCTCCAATGACCACATCTTTATTTAAAGTTCCATCTGGGCGAGGATTGCTCCATGGCCAACAGAATCCAGCCACCAATCTAGCAGAATTTGGTTTTTCTTTATTCTTATTTTTAATTACCTTATGTAGCTCTTGAGGCAAATTAAACATTTTAAAATCCATCTTCTCATTTTTTGTCAGCACCCTATTTGCAGTCTCTCTGATCCCCAAAATATTATCTACCCAATTTAAATAGCCGTCTGAGCCAGAACACCTAAACTGTGTTTTTAATTCAAAGTCAAAAACCTCAGATTCTTTTACCCCCAACCTTCTTGCAGTTTTTTTTATCAAATTAACACTCCCAACTTCACTTGGTCTAACTATTTGATATTCATCTATAAAGAAAATAGACACTTTTGAGGATCTTATTATCTCTTCGATTTGAGGAGTGCTCGATCTCATTTCTCTCCTTGTGAACCTAGAATCACTTGTTTCTCTTATTCTATGGGCCTCATCACAAATTAAAACATCAATTCCATTTTCTTTATGTTTTGCAAAACTATTAAAATACCTGAATAATTTTGCTGTCCTAAATCCTACAATTTTCCTTAGAGTTTCAGTAAAGGCTTTAGAACCAGTAGCATGATAAACTACCTCTCCTTTTTCAAGCAACTCTGCCAAAACATTTAAGGCAATTACAGATTTCCCAGTTCCCGGCCCACCACGAACAATTATAATAGATTTCTTATTTAATTTAGTGCACTTTTTAGCACGATCTAAAATTGTATTATTAGCAGTTATTTGTTCATCTATTAATGTAAATGCTTTTTGTCCGGTTATCATTTTATGAGCATACTCTACAAGTTTTTTTGAAGGTTGTATGTCGCTCGTTATAAACCTATTAAATATTTCCAGCCCCTTTCCTTTTTCAAGTCTTATTTTGAGATATTCCCCCAATTTTTTAAAATCCTTTTTAGTAAATATAGGAAACTCTTCCAAAACATCTTTAAAATCACTCGAGAATAAAACATCATTCTTAGTTTTTGAATAATTATGACAATAAACACAAGAAGACAGATTAATTTTAGGATCTTCTTCAAAACATTTAACAAAATCTTTTAAATAATAGTGGTATCCTCTAACTTGATAGGATGGATGTGGAACTATCCGCTTAGCTCTTCCAAGATAAGTAACTACGTTACCCTCAAGCCCACAATCTTCTACTTCAGACCACTGTTTTAATTCAATAACTACAATACTCTCACCTTCTTTTCCTTCTCCAAACATTAAACAGTCTATCCTTCTATCAGCATAAGGCAATTCATATTCTAAAACCAACATATTATCAAGAAGAGAATTTTTTTCAATTATATTCTTCAGAAATTGCAAGGAATTTCTCCACGAAATGACTTCCCCTGGATTTGCTCTCATTCCATAATATTCTTCATACGCCGCTTTTAATTTATCTGCTATCTGATTTTGTATAGTATCATCAATAAACTCTTGTGAACTTCCAGTATATAGTCTCATTTTTCAATCTCATTATATTTTTTATTGCTTCCTTTAAATTTGTCAACAGGGTATCTCTTTTCATTCTTATCCATTTTTTTATTTAAGGCTTCTGATAAATCAATATTATATTTTTGTGCAAGTCTTAAAAGAAAATAAAAAATATCTGCCATTTCTTCCCCGACTTCTTCTTTCTTTGCAGGATTTTCGAATAATTCTTTAACTTCTTTTTCAGATTTCCATCTGAAATGTTCAAGAAGTTCTGCAGCCTCAATTATCAGAGCAGTTGCTAAATCTCTGGCTCCGTGGAATTGATCCCAATCCCTGTCTTCACAGAATTTTTGGATTTTATCCTTTAATCTTTGGATTTTTGTTTCTTCATCCTTAGCCATATCCCTCATTAAAAATCAGTTATATAAAAACTTTCGTATTTTGTGAAGTTTCACAAAGCTTATAAATTCTAAATTACCTGATTTGGTATGGAAAAAAAGAGGTTCGGAGTGGCCTCTTAAGTATTCTAGTCCTCCGGTAGAAAAGAGAATAATATAAAAGGAGGAATAAAATGGGAATAAATTTAACTATAGGGAGCACAAGTGCAGCAGTATTACTAATTGGAATTGCTACAAGAATCTACGGGACAATTAATAATAATCCTTCACTTATAGATTTCGGGACATTATTAGCAGTTCTTGGCGGAATAGTTATAGGAATTTTTGTGCTATTATCTATTTTCAGAAATCTGCAATCATTATAAATTTGTTCTAAATAATTTCTCTAGAATTTTTCTTAGTTAGAATTCCTAATTTTTATTCTTTTCTATCTCCCAACTTGTGTGTTATCCCGAAACTATTTCATAAGGCTGTTATAGTTAGCCTTATGAAATTAAACAAATCTAAACTAACAGAGACACTTAGAAAGCTAGCTGATGGAAAAACAGTTTAAATACTTTTCTGTGATTTATCACATATTTTATGTTACCTATCACTCCTATAGAAGTTACAAATCACATATCTTATGTTATAAGTAACATATTTATCTTCGTCCAACCTTTTAATCTTTTTCCTTTTCAAGTTTTCCCACACTCTTCTTTCCAAGCGCAATAATCACACATCTAACTCATATTCTGAATTTTCTTATCAAGCTTATTTATACTAGACAAAACAATATCATAACCATAATTCTGATATGTTCTCATATTTTTGCTGTCAACTCCTAACATATATAGATGTCTAGTGCATAAATCCATAAACTCAACTCTTTCTAAATATCTATTTAAACCCCAAGAAACAGCCATAAATATTCTTGCTGATTCTGTTTCTGTATCTCTAATTTCACAAGACATATTAAAAAGCTTATTAGCTAAATACTCCAAATTTCTTATTCTTCTTGCCTCTATTATCTTTTTCATATTCTAACTTAAAATCCTTAATTTTTATCCTTTTCAATTTTCTCTTCACAAGCATCGGCGAAACTGCAATACTCGCACTCCCACTCCTCTAAAGGTTTTGCTTCTGGTTCCTGCTTATTTTTAATAGAATTAACAAGCAAATTTGTTCTTTCGTTAATAAAACTAGAAACTTGATTGAAAATCTCGTTGTCAAAAGCAACATCTACCTCATGGCAATCTTTATCTCCTAAGCCAATATAAACTAATTTCAAAGCATTCAAGTCTAAACCATAAAATTGTTTTAATATAGCTGCATAAATCTGTATTTGCAAAACATCTTTCTTGCCTACCTCATCTCTTTTTATTTTTCCATAAGTTGTAGTCTTAATATCATATAATATTCTATTTGCTATATTTATTGAGTCAAAATAACCTATGCACTCATTTCCTTCAGGAGTTGTCCATAAAACCCTTTCTTCTGCTATGTCAGAAATAGGAGCTAAATACTCATGAACAGCAGAACCAACTCCCATTGAAATAAATCCTTGTCTATCCATATAATAGTTTTTAGTTAGCTTAAAATAAGCTTGCTTTGGACAGCCAACCAAACTAGTTACAGAGATGCTAGGAGGTAATCTTCTTAAACTTTTAAATAAAAATCTTTTTTTAAGTATAGATGGAAAATGATTACATTTATTACATGCAGAGCACTCTATAAAACTAACTTTCTCATTTCTTATATCACAATCAACTCCTATAACTGGCATTTTTCTTAATCTTAAATCTTAGAAAATCATGCTTTTTATTCTTTTCTAACTAGCACTTTCTTATCTCCCAACATAGCCAAGCCCATAACCAGCTGCTGTTAAAACAGCCCCAGTTAGAATGCCCGCAATTACTCCTCCTACAACACTTTTTCCTATTCTTGTTGATTTTATCGGACCAAGGCTCGTAAGAACTAATATCGGCAGATAAACCTCAGGCCTTTCAAAACATTCTTTAAATGAATGAAACCCTGGTTCATCGTAAAATCCATGGTACATTCCCGTGCCAAACGCGAACACTCCTACAACTCCAAAAACTGTCTCTAAAGGAGATAATTTCCATCGCGGTTTTTCAGACATAAAATTTTTATTTAACTTGAGTTTAAATTAATTTCTGCATTAGAAAATATACTTCAATCTAAGCTTTCTTCACTTTCTTAGCTTGCAATCCTCTATCAGTTGAAGCTGGTTCAAATTCAACATCATCTCCTTCTTCTAATATTCCTTCTATTTCACTAGAATGAACAAAATAATCTTTATTATCCTCACCAGTAATAAAACCAAATCCTTTCATCCTATTATACCATTTGACTTTTCCTTTCATCTTTCCCTCCTAAATTTAATTTTAAACTAAAAACAAAAAATTAAAAATTTATACTTGCTAATTAGAATCTTCTTCTCTTAGCAAAACATTCTCTACAATAAACTGGCTTTCCTTCTGTTGGCTTAAAAGGAACTTCGCATTCCTTCTTGCATTCGCTACATATAGCTTTATGCATTTCTCTTGCCTGAAAATCTCTTCTCTGCCTAAATCCACCAGACCTAAAACCTGAATCAAATCTTCCCATATTATCCTCCTATATTTATCGATATAAGAACTAGTTGAAAACTGTCCTATATGCTAAACCTAAACATTATTCTTTGTTTATAAATCTATGCATGCTAAAATATTTGTAGGATTACTATCTATCATAAGACACACAAAGCTAAAATATATAAACTAAAGTTCGTATAATCTAATATGGAAAAAGAGGAATTTTTGAAACCAAAGAAAATCTTCGTAAGGCTCAGATTTTCTGGGCCCCAAAAATTGAAAAATGGATAAAACAGAATTTTTGCGGAAACTAGAAATAGAACTAAAAATAAGCAAAAACTCTCAGCACACAATTAGAAACTACTCAGAAGCAAATGAAAAATTGCTGGATTTTTCAAAGAAAAATCCTGAAAATATTAACGAAGAGGATGTAAAAGCATATATGGCAGAAAAGCTGACTGATAAAGCCTCATCAAGCATAATCATGTTTTTATCAGCTATAAAATATGCTTATTCTAACTTGTTAAAAAAAGATATTACCCAGGCAATTAAACGCCCGAAAAAAGAAAGAAAAATTCCAGCTGTTCTAAGCAAAGAAGAAGTTAAAAAACTAATTGCTAGCTTAGATAACAAAAAATCTAAGTTAATGATAAGTTTGATGTATGCCTGCGGATTTCGTGTAAGTGAATTAGTAAATTTAAAAAAAGAAAATTTAGATTTCAATGAGAAAATAGGTTACGTAAAACAAGGAAAAGGAAGAAAAGATAGGATTTTCAATATTCCTGAATTTCTTTTTTCTGAATTAAAAGAGTATGTAAAAGAAAAAGAAAACTCAAGTTATGTTTTTTCAGGAAGAAAACCCAAGCTAAGTGAGAGAAACATACAGAAAATAGTTCAGAAAGCAGCTAAAAAAGCAGGAATTAATAAGCAAGTTCATCCTCACACATTAAGGCATTCCTTTGCAACTCATTTATTAGAATCAGGAGTAGATATAAGAATGATACAAAAATTGCTTGGGCATAGCTCAATTTCTACAACTGAGCTATATACTCATGTTTCAGATCAACAATTAAAGAAAATAAAAAGTCCTATAGATGAGTTATATTAAAATGAAAACTTGTGAGAAATGCAGTTATGAATCAGAAGAAAATAAATCAATTAAATTAGAGGATAAAGAAATTTATTTATGTTCTATATGCAAGCAATTTGCTCCTTCCAACAATCTACAAGAGTATTTACAAGAAAAAATAGACTGGAAAGTTTTAGAGAGTTTTAGAAAATTCCAAGACAGAACAAAATTAAAAATAGGGATGCAAGAAAAAGCAAAACAAGGCAAAATAATGTCTCGAGCCCCACACGGCTACAAACTAGTAAATAAAGAATTAGTACTAGACGAAGAAAAAAAGTTGATAGTAGAGGAAATTTTCAGAACATTTTTAGAGCAAGATATAAGCTTAAATCAGCTTGCAAAAAAATTCAACTTATCAGTAAATGGATTAAAAAAAATTCTAAGAAACTTCACTTATATAGGCAAGACAAAATTTGCAGGACAAATTTCACAAGGAAAGCATCAGCCTTTAATTTCTTCTGAGCTATTCAACAAAGTTCAGACTAAGCTTGAGAAATTAAATATTAGTTAAAAAATTAAAAATATAAAAATAAAAACCAGTTTTTAAGCTCACTCTATATCTTCAGATTCTTCTTCTGCTTCTTCAGCTTCTTCAGGCTCTTCTTCAGCTTCTTCTTCTACTTTTTCCTTAAACTCTCTTCTAGGCGGCAATCCTCTGCTCTTTCTAAAACACTCTTGGCACAACACTCTTGAGCCTTCTCTAGGCTTAAAAGGCACTTCATCTTCTTTTCCGCATTCTGCGCATTTTATCTTAGTCATCTCTCTAGGACCAAAACTTCTTCTAGGCCCAAACCTATTACCAAATCTTCTCATATATATTCCTCCTTAAATTTATTATACATAGAAAAAGCTATTTTCTATATATTTTCAAAAATTATGAAAACAAGCTTTATAAACCTAACTGTTTGCCTTATGAAATAATTTTGGGATAACACATACGCAGAAAATTACCTATAGCTCTTCTGCCTTTTTTTTCTCGCCTTAGAATCTCCTGGTTTATAATCCTCTTTGATTCTTATATCTGCAATTAACAAGTTTCTGTCATAATCAAGAAAAGCTTTTCTTAACTCTTTTGATTTGCTTGCTGAAATTAATGCTCGAGCAATAGCTAATCTAGCTGCTTCTATTCCAGATTCTATGCCTCCACCTTTAATAATAACAGAAATATCATAATTCAACTTGCCTAAAACCTCCTCAGCTATTCTTAATGGCTCTTCAATCATAAATCTTTTTATTTGAGGCAAAAGCTGATAAGGAATTTTGTTTATGCTTACTTTTCCATTGCCAGAAAAAATTGTTGCTCTAGCAACACTTCTCTTTCTATAGCCAGAGACAATTATCTTATCCACATTACTTCCCTCCTCTTAACAATTTAGATATTCTTTCCAAGCTTACTCCTTGCTTACCTTTTCCTGACTTTATCATTTTTTTACCCTCAAAACCTGCCAATCCTAAATAGCATTTAACTCTTTTTAATGCTTCTTTTCCTCTTCTTTTTCTAATAGGCAACATATTTCTTATTGTTCTTTTTAATATCCTGTCAGGAGTTGAAGGGAAATTTGGCCCTGACAAACCCCAACCACCTCTTGCTCTTTTTCTTGCGTATCTTTCTACTATATCTTTTTCTTTACCAACAATTATAGCTTTCTCTGAATTTACTATAACTATATTTTTCCCTAACAATGCTTGTTTAGCAGCATAACTAGCTAATCTGCCCAAAACAGCATTCTCAGCATTTATTATTATTTCTTCTGTCATATTAACAATTTGGTAATAAAAAATTTATTTTTCTTCATCTTAAAATCTTAACTCCTTTTGCTTCTTTATTCTTACTAATCTCTTCCTTAATTGTAACAATTTCGCATTTCCTGTTTTTTAATTTTTCTCTTGCTTGTTGCGAGAAAGATAAAGCAGCGATTCTTATTTTCTTGCTTATATCTCCTTGAGAGAGAACTTTTCCAGGAACAATAATCGTATCCCCTTCTTTGCTTTCTTTCTCAATTTTCTCTAAATTAACAGAAATTTTTAATTTTCTCGGAGCAGAAAGCAAACTTGCAATTCCTAGCCATTTGTCATTTTTTTTAGCCTTAATTATAGTTTCTACTAGTTCAGGATTTATTTTTCTTTTCAACTGCTTTTCTATTTTAGTTTTGCTTTTCATCTTAATATCAAAAAAACCCTGTTCGTTGGGTTTTTAGGATGTTCAGAAATGAAAACCCTATAGGGTATAGTAGTATCTTCTACTGTTTTCATTTCTGACATAAACAGAAGTAATTAACTTCTGCTAACGCGTGAACTCGCAGAATATTTTTGTTAAATTCCAGCTATTTATAAACTTATGGGAGAGACAGGGATCGAACCTGTGTAGGCACTAAGCCATGTGGTTTCTCAGATTTTCATTTGTTATCTTTATTTTAGTTTGCCAAATGTAAATCCTCGCCTTAGCCACACCCGTTTGACCACTCCGGCACTCTCCCACAATACAAATAGAATTACTTTATATTTTAAATTTATGCTTTAACCCCGTTTCCAAGAGGTCCATATCCTAAACGTTAGTTAGGATATGGATGAATTGGCAACAGAAAGATATATAAAGAGTATATGTATCTATTATGTATGGAGAAAAGAACAACTATACAAATAGAACATAAGACTTTAGAAAAAATGAAAAAGATTAGAATAACAAAAAGAGAAACTTATGATGAAATAATAAATCGCCTTATGAAAGAGCATGACAACAACATATAAATTCAGAATGTATCCGAAGAAAGCAGAGGCAGATAAATTGGAAACAGCAAGAGAAGTTTGCAGGCAAACTTATAATTATCTTCTTGCAGAACTGAATGAAGGATTTACAAAAAACGAAATCCAAAACTACTTATTAGATTTGAAAGTTGCTTATCCTGAAATGAATAATGTTCATTCAAAAGTTTTGCAGATGGAAAACCAAAGATTATTTGGAAATTTATCAGCATTATCGCAATTAAAAAAACATGGAAAGAAAGTTGGAGCATTAAGATATAAAGGAAAAAATTGGTTCAAAACTTTCACTTATAACCAAAGTGGATTTTCTCTCAAGCATATTAGAGCAAAGAAAGGAATATTATGGCTTTCTAAGATTGGAGATATTCCAATAAAAATGCATAGAAAAGTTGAAGGAGATATTAAGAATATAACAATCAAAAAATCAAATGAAAGATGGTACGCTTTTGTTGTAACTGATGCAATAATCAAAAGAGTTTGCGGAGAAAAAGAAATTGGGATTGATGTTGGTATAGAAAATTATATTTACGATAGCGAAGGAAATGTTTATGAAAACCCTAAACACTTTGATAAATATCATCAAGAATTAAAAATAGCACAAAAAGATTTATCAAGAAAAATTAAAGGTTCTAATTCAAGAAAAAAAGCAAGATTTAGAGTTGCTAAAATACACGAAAAGATTGCAAATGCAAGAGATGATTTTATACATAAACTTTCTACAAAACTAATTAGAGAAAGCAAGTTTATTGCAATTGAAAAACTTAACATTAAAAATTTGATGGGAATATCTTATAATGCTAAAAATATCGCAGATGCAAGTTGGGGCAAACTCTCTATGTATCTACATTACAAAGCTGAAAACGCTGGTTGTGTAGTTCAAGATGTAGACCCTGCTTACTCTACGAGAGATTGTAATTTCTGTGGGTATAGAAACAGAAAATTATTCTTATGGCAAAGGCAATTTTGCTGTGAGAGATGTGGCAAAGAACTTCCAAGAGATTACAATTCTGCAAGAAATATATTGGCTAGAGGTAAGGAACTTGCCTCGGTGGAGAAAGCTCCCTCTACTGAACAATTAGTTCAGCAAGAAGCATCTGTGAAGCCAGAAGCCATAACCTCAAAATGAAAGTTTTAGGTTATGGTAGTTCACGAACTTGTTTCAAGTTATCTTCTAATGCTTTTACAGCCTCAACTAAAATTTCTTTTGCAGAAATCATTCCAAAACTTTCAATAAAAAACATTATCTCTTTGCCAGGATTAATTTGAATGCAGCTTTTATCCTTGCAATTTTTTTTACAAGCTTCAACACAAGCCTCGCATAAATCACATCTGTATATGTCTTTAATTTCAATTTTCTCTTTCTCTATTTTAAATACATCTTGAGGGCAAGCTTCAATACATTTTTTGCATTCCTGACAAGTTTTATCAATCTCAATTTCAGGAACATTTCTATAATAAACCAATCCAGGTGAAAATTTTGTATGTTCTATTCCTTTGCCTAACCTAGCTGTAGCAACTAATTCAAGTTCTTGTTCTTCTGTTAATTCAACAAGAGGCATTTCTTCATAAATAACTTTAACTTTTCCTTTCAGCTCTTTACTATAAACTGTAACAGGACCTTTAGCTTTTAATTTCAATTGAGCAGAACATTTGCTGCATCCTTTTCCTTTGCAAGAACATTTTTCTTTTAAAACCATGTTAGATGGAGTTTCTAAAGGTGTCAAGCCAAGTCTTAAAGCCAAAACCTCATCATACAAAACAGAATCATTTTTATAAAACTCAACTTCATCAATAGCAAGAACAGGAATCTCTAATGCGCTCCTTCGAATAGCATTAGCTAAACTCTCACTTAACTCACAAACAAAAACTATTTTCTCATCTGTTTTTTCTAATATTTTCATTTTTTTACTTTAATAATTTATTAAATAACAAACCTTAAATTCAATTTTTAATTCTTTAGTTGCTTCTTTCCTAGTTCTCAGCATTTTTAATAAGCTTTATCTTTTAATTATTTAATTTTTATTTATTTTTAAAATTATACTCTTCTCACACCCTGCGCCCTCTTCGTCCGCCTTTAATTTTTGGCCCGCCTCTTGGAATTTTAGTAATATCAACTATGCTTATAATCTTAAATCCTACTTTACTCAAACTTTTAATTACAGCATGAGCGCCAGGACCAGGAGCAGGATTTCCTGTTTTTGCTCTAACTCTAACATACAAACTAGTAACTCCAGCATCTCTTGCTATCTCTCCAGCTCTTTTTGCAACAAACATAGCAACAGTAGGATTAGCTTTTAATCTATCGTGTTTTGTAACCATTCCTCCAGAAATTCTAGCTATAGTCTTTCCAGCCAAATCAGTTATATGTACTATAGTATTATTAAAACTAGTAAAAATATGACAAATGCCTTCTATTTCTTTTTTCTTTTCTATCATCTTAAAAGTTATTTGCTTAATTCTTTTTCTTTTAATTTTTCTTTTTTGAAAATTTTAATTTTGTCTTCTTCATCTACCTTGACAATATAACTTGGTATATTAATTATCTCATTATTAATTGCAACATGTTTGTGAGCTATTAATTGTCTTGCCTCTTTTGGTTTTGCATATCTCTTAGCTATAATCACACTTTGTAATCTTCTTTTTAACCAGTCTTCTTTACTCAAGCTTAAAATATCTGCTATTGTTTTAACATTAAATCCAATTTTCTCAAGTTTCTTAATTAATTTTTCTTGCTCCTCTGTTTTTTCATTTATTAATCTCTTAGCTTTATCTCTAATTCTTGCAATAGCAGCATCTGCTTTCCATATCTCTCTCTTGCTTTTTAAACCATATTTCTTAACAAGCAAATTTTCTTCTTGTATTCTTATGCTATCATAAAGCTTTCTTGGCTTGCTATATTTTTTCTTTTTTCTTATCCATGACATTTTATCCTCCCTCTGGCCCCTTTTTCTTTCTTTTTCCTACAACCCCCACAGCTTTATTTTTTCTGAAATGACTTTTTGTCCTTTGCCCTCTTACTGGTTGCCCTAAAATATGCCTTATTCCTTTATAAGATTTAATCTTCTTGAGTCTTTTAATATCAAAATCCCTGCTCAAGTCAACATCGCTTCCTGTCAAATGTTTATTTTCACCAGACTCAAAATCTTTTCTCCTGTTAAGCATAAATTCAGGCAATTTAGGATTTTTTGCAAAATCTGAAATCTTTTTTATCTCTTCCTCGCTTAGCTCTTTAATTTTCTTTTCTCTGCTAAAATTTAAAGACTTGCAGATAGCATTAGAAAAACTCCATGAGATGCCATCAATTTTTGTTAATCCAGCATAAACACTTGCATTTCCAGGTATATCAGTAGAGAGAATTCTAATTAGAGTTTCTTCTCTGTCTTGAGTTTTTTGTATTTTTTCTTTCTCTATTTTCTCCATTTTATTTTACAAACAGCCTATTTCTTTGTATCTCAGTTAGCTCTATCATTATTCTTTTCTCTATTGCTTTTCTTGGATCAGGCAAGCTTGGAATTCTTTTTTTAATATCATCAAACGATTTAAAATCAGATTTTTCTCTTTCTTTTAAAATTTCTTGAGTATGCTTTTTGCCAAAACCAGGCAATAACTCAAGTTGATGCAATCTAGTATTTACAGCATCAGCTTTGTTGAAAAAATCAACAAATTCTTTTTCATTTTCATTTATTAAATTTTTAACAAAATCTTCTAATCCTATTTTAGCGTTTTCTGTCAACTTTTCTCTGAGCAACCTGCCAGCTATATAATATATTTTATCTCTCTTGCCATTTCCAATATAAACTTTTTCCTCAGCTTGTAAAGAAACACCCCTTCTAGGAACTAATTGTAAAAGAGTAAGATTTTTTATTCCTATGGCTTGGGCTATTGGAAGCATTCTTTTCTCTAACGGATAGCCATAAGGCAAGTAATCTAGTATAATTGCATATTCTTCTTTTTCCATTTTCCCTATCTATATTTTTTAATTGTCTCAAGTAATTTATTTGTCTCATTTTCATCTAAGCTAACATCATCAAAAATCTTATTTAAATCAGAGGCATCCTCTGGCAACAAATCAATTATCTTTGTTATATTTTCTTCTTTTATCTTCAACAAATTTAAGCTTTCTATTTCTTTTCTCAATTCAATGGCTTCTTTTATATCTAGTTTAGTAAATTTTCTTATAAAATCTAAAACTTCCTTTTCTTCTTTTTCTCCTTTTGAAGTTTCAACTATCTTTTCTGCTTCCTTCATGCTTAAAGGCTTCATTTCTATTTTCATTTTATAAAAATTTTAGTTTCTTTAAATGTACTGGTTTAATTATATACTTTTTATGCATATTTCCATCACTAATTTTTACTATATAAGCCCTGCCTTTTTTCTCTTCTATTTCTCCTGTCCTCCCCTCTAGCTTTTTAGGAATTTCTCTCGGAAGAGATTTTTCAATACTTACAGCTACCCTGTTTCCTTTTTCTAATTTCTGAAACATCTTGCTAATCTTAGCTTTTCTGGGTTTCATTTTTCATATTTTTTATTTTTATCTTATCTGTCTTGCTGTTCTCTTATAATGCTCTACTTCTTTAATAAGTTTTTCAAAAGTTTCTGCTATTGCTGAATATAAATTATAATCTGTTACTTCGCTAGCAAATTCTTTTTTTGTTCCAACTATTCTTAAATTTCCTTTAATTTCATGCAAAAATGTCTTGCCATGTTGAGATTTCTTCATTCTTAGTTTAATCTCTTCAAATTTTATTTTCTGTTCTATCTTGTTTAAATAATTTTTTATTATGCTATTGACAAGATTTTTTTCCTCTTGCTCAAGATCAAATCCAGCCAATAAGATTTTTCCCTCAGCAACCATCTTTTTATATTCTCACTTGAGTTTAAAAAACTTTGCTATTTATACTTTTATTTTAAAAGAATTCTCACTTATACTTTTCTGCAATTCATCATTTACTGTTCCTTGGAATAAATCTCCTTTTTTTTCAGCTTGTGACATATTTTCTTTTATAGCTTTAAACATTCTTTCTCCCCATACTTTATACCCACATATATCACAAACATCTACTGCTCTTTCATCTTCTATTATCTTAGAGCAATAAACACATTTTTTCACCATCTTTTCTATATTTTTTATTTTAGTTTTGTTTCTTTTATTAAAAGAAAGGTATTTTTAAATTTATCTTTACTCATTTACATAATATCTCATTATTTTTCCTTGTTTTACTCTTCTTAATCTACCTGCTTTAACTAAAGTAGACAAACACCAAATTCCACTTATAGACAGAGCTGTTAATATTCTATTAGGTCTCTCTCCAGGGTTTTGTTTTAGATAACTCATAATTTTTTTAGAAGCTTTACTAAATGGTGTAAAATTTATATGTTTCGACACCCCTTTATAGAGGGCAATGCCTTTTTTAGTATATTCTCTTAAAGTTGATTCGTCTTCTATTAACCGCCCCAAAAATTTAGTCATTGTCGATAATTTTTTCCCGTCCTCTAAAGCTTCTCTCACCTTATTCACATACCCCTCTAAAAAACTTTTTCCTTCCATAGTTAAAGAAGCTTCTGATAAATTCTCGCGTGGCTTCCATTTTTTTACTCTTTTAGCAAAACCTTGCTTTTCTAACCCAGATAAAATAATAGATATAATATTAGGGTATTTATAATTCAAACCCCTAGAGATTAAGTAAGAATTAGCTTTTCCAAGCTCTTTTAATTTTTCTGCTACTACATAAGTTAAATTACTATATCTTCTTACAGGTGCTAATTGACTAAAATCTCTGTCTGCAAACCAGATATACAAAAATTCTCCATGACCCGATATCTCGCCGCAGGATTCATAACTAACAAAACTGATTTTTTTAAGAGCTTTTAGATGATCAGATATAGCACAACCATTTACACCCACTTTTCTTGCTAAATCTATCGTCCTTAAAGTTCTTCCTTTTAGTTCTTCTAATATTTTAACCCTGTTCAGAGGAGATCTACTTTTCCCTGGAGAGACAGTGCTTCCAAGAATTTCAAACATGCTCATATTATTTCTAATAGCATAATCTAAAGTGAAAGCAGCAATTGGCCTTCCATATTTTCTACCAGCTTCTGTTAGGTTATATCCCGTGATTATTGTATTGGTGTCTTCGTATAAAACTATTTCTTCTGCTACAGCTCCTATTGGAAGGAGTGTACGGCAGCAATAATCACCAAAACAATTTTGGCGAGGAAGATAAACCCCCCTTCCCACTGTTTGTCTCAATCTCCATTTTATTGTAGAACCGTCAGCAGGGATATTATCTAAATGTAGTAATGTTAGTGTCTTTAATTCACTATTTACAATATTTAAGACAGCATTTAATCTTCCTTCTAAATCATCTGGAAATGGTTTTTCTCTATGCTCTAAAATTTTAATTCTTCTTTTCATCTTCACTCATACCTCAAAGCATCAACAGGTTTTAATCTTGATGCCTGATAAGCAGGCAATAATCCAGAAAAACTTCCAACTATAAAAGAAAATAATAAAGCTCCTAAAATTAAATACCAAGGAAATACAGCTTTAACCAAAGGACTTCCAAGATAAATTGTAGCAACATACTCTACACTTTTTCCTATTCCTATTCCTAACAAAATTCCAATTGCTCCTCCTACTAAACCAAGTAAGCCAGATTCTATCAAGAAAATAGCAAAAACATCAGAGTTTCTCGCGCCAACAGCTTTCATCGTGCCTATCTCTCGAGTTCTTTCTAATACACTTGTGTACATAGTATTTGCAATTCCTATTCCTCCAACTAACAAGCTTATAGCAGCAATTCCTACAAAAACAGCCTGAACAACAGCAAAAATATTCGTAAAAGTTTCAAGTAAACCAGAAGCTGTTTGTACTGAAAAAGTTTCTTGAGCTTCTTTCTCGTTTCTTTCTTTTCTCAATTTTCTTTTTATCTCGTCAGCAACTTTCTCAGGATTAAATCCAGATTTTGTCTTTGCTATAATCTGGCTTTCTTCATCTTCTATTTTCAACAAATCAGCTAAAACTTGTTTTTGTGTCCATACAGAATTATCATCAAAAGGATTTCCCTGCTTTTTTATTACTCCTGTAATCTTAAATTCTTCACCTTCAATTTCTAAACTATTTCCAATTTCAGCTTTTTTCTGCCATAAATCAGAAAAAACATGATTATAGCCAACAACAGCCTTAAATTTATCTTCTTCTCTTAATTGTCTTCCTGCAATAACTTTTAATGCTTCAATATCCCCAAAAATATTTAGATAATCCTCACTAATTCCAGCAACCATTACTATCTCAACCTCATCTTTAAATTTCACAGGAGCAGATTTAATTAAAACCCCCTCTGCATCTTCTACTCCTCTTACTTCTTTAATTGCTTCTAAATCATCAGAAGTTAAAATCAAAGCAGGATTTGTAGCTGAACCAGGAGGACCCAAAGTTTTTGTCTGTATTATTATCTTATCACCTCCAACTTGCTCAAATTGCTCATCAATATATTTTTGCAAGCCCTGTCCTAAGCTAATCAAAGCAACAACAGCAGCTATTCCTATAAATATTCCTAATATAGTTAACCAAGCTCTCAATTTTCTTCTTCTAAGATTATTGAAAGCCAAGAAGAAAAAATCTCTCATTTTAAATCCCGCCAAAAATAAATTCTTTCAGGATTATTATCCCTGAATAACTCTCGATATCCAACTCCAAAGAAAAACTTTATTCCTCTTGAATTTAAAGGAGGTGTTCTTGTAACTACTCTTTTATACTCTCTTGCTTTCGCATACTCAACCATTTTTCTAAACAATTTTAATCCAACCCATCCCCTCTGAAAATTAGGATGAACAATTATATCTCTTTGATAATAATCTAAATTTATATCTTCTTGAAATCTTTCTCTTAAATGAGGGACTTCATTTTCAACAAAACTAAGAAGTTCATGTCCGGCAATTAATCCAGTTAGTCTCCCATTATCCTCAGAAATAAAAAAACAAGAATCTTTATAATCTTTCATTGGAGCGAATTCTTCTCTAATTCTTCCTTCACTCCACCCATAAGGAAAAACTTTAGGCCAACAATCTGTTTTATCAGTAGCTTGAATAACTCTCATTATCTCAGGAAAGTCTGATTCTTTATACTCTCTTATTATCATCTTCAAACCTCTTGTCCTAATCTCTTTTTCTTCAACTTTTTTCTGATTGCTCTATAAACTAAAAATAAGATAATTAAAATAATAATACCTATAACTATAACTAAAGTATTACTTTTCTTCACTAACCCTAAATTAATTGCTTGTTCTTTTGTATATATTCTTAATTCTAAATTCTTGTTTTCTTCTATGTTATTGTTTTGAAAATCTTTATAATTCAATTTTATCGGCAAGCTTATTATAGAAGGAGCATTTTCATCTACTTTCAATTTAAACTCCACACTATCAAAGTCATCTGAGTCTATATCTCCAATGTAGACTTTTTTGTTATCTAAAATTCTCATACCTCTTACTGTTTCTAATTCTAAACTTAAAAGCTTAACATCTCCTAAACCAGAATTAACTATTCTTATTATTAATTCTGAACTTTGTCCTTTAATTAAAATAGCATCTTCTGCAAAAACTTCTAATTCTGGCTTGGCATTTATAATTAAGCTTACTACTCCTTCTTTTTCTATTTCCTTGAGATCTAAAATATAAGAAATTTTCACAGGAATCTTATATGTTCCTGATTCTGCGTCTGAAAAAGCTATCAAATTAAATCTTGCCTCTTTTTCTTTCCCTTCTTTTATACCTTCATAACTAACTTGATTGCTCGTAAGATAAGGAGCAAAAGGTATATCTTTTAAATCTAAACTAATAGAAACATCCTCAACATCAGAATCTAAATTATTTTCTATAACTAATTCCAAAGAAATTTTTTCTCCTGGTTTTATTTCTTCTGGTTTCACAGAAACAGAATCTATATTTAAAGCTGATGCTAAACTAGACAAAAACAGAATTGCTAAAACTAAACTTAAAATTTTATTTTTCATTTTCCTTAACATTCGCAATTTCTCCCTCCAAAACTTCTAATTCTAAAGCTGTTTTCCCCTTTCCTAATATTATTTTATCTCCTGGTTTTAATTCTCGAGGTACACCCACTTTTTCTCCATTAACATAAGTTCCAAAACTTGAATTTGTGTCTATTATATAAAATTCTCCTTCCTTAATCTGAAACATTGCATGCTTTCTACTTACACTCACATATTCAGGATCTACTATCAAGAAATTTTTAGGCTCTCTTCCTATTGTCATTCCATCAAAAATTTTATATATCTCTCCTTGAAGTTTTATTTTCATTTTTCAATCTTCCTCATCGGATTCTGCATATAGGATTGATTCTTCATCATAACAAAAAGCTGGATAATAATCTCTTTTTGGTTCATGTCCCAGCACTCGCATTTTTTCTATTAATTCCTCTAAACTATCAGCACTTCCAATAATTCCACTACTTGTAACTGCAATCATTTTTCCAGCATACTCCTTTTTTCCAGCATGCTCATCTTCTTGAAATTCGTATTCTTTATGATGCTCTTGCCACCACAATGCCCCCATACTAGCTTCATTCATTTTTCAATCTTCCCATCTTTCAATTTAATTATTCTTTTAGCAATTTTTGCTAACTCTAAATTATGAGTTACCATAATTATTGTTTTTCCTTGCTTATTCAGCTTTCTAAAAATCTCTACTATTTCCTTGCCTGTTCTCGAGTCTAAATTTCCAGTTGGCTCGTCAGCTAAAATCACTTCTGGATTATTTGATAGAGCTCGAGCAATAGCAACTCTCTGCCTTTCTCCTCCTGATAGTTCAGAAGGCAAATGATTAAATCTTTTTCCTAAACCAACTTCTTTTAACAATTTCTCACTCCTTTCAATTCTTTCTTCTTTACTATAATCTTGAAACATCATAGGCAACATAACATTTTCTAAAGCAGTTAAAGTTGGAATTAAATTAAAAGTCTGAAAAACAAAACCTATTTTTCTTCCCCTTATTCTTGCCAAATTAGATTCAGGAAGATGCTCTATGTTCTGATTATCTAAAAAAATATTACCTTGAGAAGCTAAATCTAAAGCTCCCACTAAATTCATCATAGTTGATTTTCCGCTTCCTGAAGGGCCTACTATAGCTATAAACTCTCCTCTTTTTATATCTAAATTGACATCACATACAGCTTTGACTACACTTTCTCCCATTATGTAATCTTTATGCACATTTTCTAATCTGATTATGCTTTCCATTTTAAACTCTCAGAATAAGCTTCTGAGGTGCTTTCACCTCTCAATTTTCTTTAGAAATCAGCACTTAAATAACTTTCGGTAGAAAGTTTATTATGCCGATAAGATGTTTTGTAGAAACATTTATAAGCACCCCCTTGCTTAATTGAGCATGAGATTTTTAAAAAAGGAGGAAGATTTGATGCTCGAATTAAATACTAAATTTCAAAGAGAGTTATTTACTGAACTATTAAAAAAATATGGACGAAAATTTTTATCTAAAAAGTTAAGAAAATCGAGCCCAACGTTATATGGTTATAAGAATAATCGATCAAAGGCTATTCCTAAAATAGTAATAGAGAAGGCGATAAAACTATCAAACTTTTCTGAAAAAGAATTATCCAAAAATATAATAAAAACGTTCTCAGCAAAAGAATCTATAAGAGAAATAATGCGATTAGGAGCAAAAATAAATCATGAACAATTAAAACAAAAACTATCAATTAAATTTGGGTCTTTCGATCTATTACAAGAAAAAGGTGATTTATTAAGTTTAGACATCTTAAATTGGTTAAATAAAAACCAATGGCTAGAAAAATTGAAAACTTTAAGAGGGTTCTTTAAAAATCCTAAAATAGAAAAGATATCGAGAAATAATATTAGGCTTTCTTACTTCACATACAGCAAAAGCACTAAGAGAATTGAAAAATATTTTGTATCCCTTCCTAAAAAATTAAAATTTAATCTAGATTTTTGTTATTTTCTTGGATTGTTATATGGAGATGGATTGAGTGGTGCAAGAATAGGAATTGTAAATAAAGATAAAAATCTTATAGAATGGACTGCCAAATTTCTTAAAAAGTATTTTAATAATAACAAAATAAAAAGCCGGATATTTATTTATAACAATTCTATAATAAAAACTAAAGACCTGCTTGGTTGGCTAAACTCTTTTTCTAATGAAGCTGAAATTTACTATAACCCAAAAGCAAGAGGCAAATATGTTTTTAATATTTTTATAACTAATAGCATTTTAAGAAGGCTAATTGAAGATTTTTTTAATAATTTAGAGAGTTTATTTTTAAAATTCAACTTTGAACAAAAAGGAGCTTTCTTAGCTGGTTTTTTTGATGCAGAGGGCAATGTAAACAAATTAGATGGGAATTTCAGATTCAGCCAAAAAATTGAAAATAAAGTAGCAATAATCAGAAAATTATTAGAAAAAGAGGGCTATCATACAAGATATGATGGAAGCAATATTTTAATTGGATACAAACAGGAATATAAAAATGACTTGAAATTGTTTGAAAAACAAATTTTGCCTTTTTTGAGGCACTCCCAGAAACAGAAAGAAGCTCAAGAATTAGCTCAAGGATTTTTAGTAAGAGCGGAGTATAAACCTATATTAGAAATAATTTCTCTCAATAATAACATTACTCAAAAAGAAATTTCTAAAATGATAAATAGGGCAAAGTGTTATGGAAAATTGTTAGCTTTATTTAAAGCTGGTTTTGTAAATAGAACTAGAAATAAAGTAGACGAAAGCTTTAAATATCTTATTACAAATAAAGGTTTAGAATATTTAGGAGGAAAATCAAAATCATAATTTGCATTCGTTGTTTTTCATGTGGAAAGCCTATCGCTCATCTCTGGAGCAAATACAAAGAAAGAACAGCAAAAGGAGAAGAGCAAGGAAAAGTTTTGGATGATTTAGGATTAGAAAGATATTGTTGTAGAGCTATGTTTCTAGGACAAGTTGACTTGATTCAGGAGATAGCTAAATTTAAGAAAAGCTAGGATTAACTTAGCTACCTAAACCGAATAACTAGCGAGGTTTTTGGTTAAGGAATGCGACATAGCGCATTCTATTTTGTGATGTGCTTTGGGAAGAAGTTGAACCAGTTCAGTATATAACAAAATATATAATCTTACTATTTTCTTTAATAATATGCTAAAACATGAAATAGGATTGAGAAAAATTATAGAAAAGAGAATCTCTCAAGGAAGCAATTATATGGAGATTTTAAGAAGTATATATGGAGCGGACCCAAGAGAAGTTTGGGAAATTTATAAAGAATATAAACAAGAAACTTCTAGAAAAATAGATTTAATAAATTTATATCTTGATTTACCTGAACCACATCCAGCATACTCTCAGTGGAGAATAACTTCAGAATCTACTAAAATTGTTTTATCAAAAATAATTAATAAAAATTACGAAAAGGTATGTTTTTTAGGATGCCCTGTTCTTGGAATAGAATTTTCTAAGCTATATCCAAATAAAAGCATTCTTTTAGATATCGATAAAGATATATTAGATTCTGCAAAAAAGTTTGCAGAAACCAAAATTTACGACATAAATAACGAACTCCCAAACGAATTGAAAAACCAATTTGAGTGTGTTATATGTGACCCTCCTTGGTATTACGAAGATATAAAATTATTTATTAAAAGAGCAACAGAATTAACAAAAATTGGAGGAACAATCTATTTATCAATTCCAAGTCTTCTAACAAAACCTTCAATTGTAAATGAAAGATTGGAATTACAGAGATGGTTGAGCAGTATAGGACTAATAATTGCTGAAATGTCTCAAATAGTAGAATATGAAGTTCCACCCTTTGAATATATGGCTTATCAAGATATTCCTGCATTTACAGGAGAAATATGGAGAAAAGGTGATTGGGTAAAATTAAAGAAATCAAAAGATTGTAAAATTGATGTAGATATTATAAAACATGATGATTGGTTAGAATATACCATAGACAAAAAAAGAATTTTTCTAAAAGAAAGAATAAACAATGAAACTTATGAGAAACCAGAATTAAGTTACCTATACCTAAATAAATCCTTAATTTTAAATTCAGTTAGTAAAAGAAATCCTTTAATTTCCAGAATAGACCTTTGGAGTTCAAGAAATGCTATTCTTCATATAGATAATGGTTTTTCGGTTATAAAAACAATATTAGAAAATATTAATAAAAGTGATGATGAGATAATGGATATAATTTCTAAACAATATAAAAAAGAGATTGAACAAGTCAGGTTAGATTGCATAGAAGCTATAAACTTATTAAGAAGATTAGTTGAAGCTTAATTTTCTATCACAGAGGAAAATGTTGGGGAGTTAATCCTTAGGATTAAGTAATCGTGGGGGCATTAATCCTTAGGATTAAGTTAGCTACATAAACCGAATAACTTGAGAGCAAAATGGTTTAACGCTCTGGAGGAGAGTATTACTAACTGGTTAAGTGCTTAGAAGAGGAGTTGAACTTCTTAGATAGCTATAGACTTTAAGTATAACAATTATTATAAATGTAAGTTAGAGCAATATTTCTATGGACACTAGCACTGCACAAAAAGAAGCTAAAGAACTGCATGAACTCTTTGTAAGTGGGATGTATAAAAATTTTGGTATTTCTAACCACCCGAGTAGTTATCCTATAAGCTTTGAACCCTTGTTAAGTTTAGGAGGATTAAAAAGAAACATTAATTTTGGACTTGAAATTGTTCTTAATGATACACTACTAATAGATCCGATTGATAGATTGCAATTTGAACAAGCTATTTGGCATGAAACAGGCCACATTCTTCATTTGATTGGTAATGGTTGGAAGACTGGAGAAGAGACTAGTAATAACGCATGTAATGAACCGATTGGAAGTATAATCACAGATTTAGGAGTATTAGTTTTTTCTCACTCCACAAAAAGAAAAGCAGAAGATTACTTTAGTAAATTGAGTGATTATGTTGGACCGGCTAAAGAATTATTTATACTTGCAGAATCAAAAGGCTTCGAATATCCAGAAAGATTGTTAAGAGGAACGTCTAAACAAACAGTAAAAGAACTTTATCAAACAGTAAAAAGTTATTTAGGTAGAAATTATTTATATAGTGATCCAAAGCTAGAAAGTATTGCTCTAGAACAAGCTGCCTGAAAAATTGAGGAAAAAGTTGGAGAATTAATCTTCTTAAAAATAGGAGCATCGGAAGATTTATAAACATTCATTAATAATGAATAATTATTCACTTTAAGTGAAAATAGAACATGATACCTAAAAACACAAAGAAGATAATACTATGCCTACTGAGAAATTTAGAGCTGGTTAATATCAATCAGATTTCTAAGAAGCTTAACATTAGTGTAGGAAGTGCTTTTAAAATTTTAAAGGATTTAGAGAAGAATAACCTTGTTTTATCTTCTAACTTAGGAAATGCTAAGTTCTATCAAATTAATTTAAACAATGAAGAAACAATAAGGTGGTGTGAAATTCTTCTATCAGAAGAAAGAAGAAACTTAAAAGGATACTCTAAAATCTATGCAGAAGAAATACAAAAGTTTGAACATTCAGAGCTGATTATTTTATTTGGCTCTGTTCTAACCAATAAAGAGTTCAATGATGTAGATGTTTTGTTTGTAACTAACAAACCTAAAGAAGTTACAAAGTTTTGTTTAAATCTATTGAAAATAAGAACTAAGCCAGTTGTTCCTTTGATTCTAAAGAAAGAAGACCTACTTAATGAAATTAAAAAAAAGAAAGAAGTAGTTTTAAATATCTTAAAAACAGGAATTATACTAAGTGGAGAATCAGTATTTATAGAGGCGTTAAAAAATGTCAAACAATAAAGATAGATTAAGTTGGTGTCTTGAAAGTGCAAAGAAAATGAGAAAGATTAAGCCAAATGACAAGCTTTCTAAGGAGCATATAGAAAAAGCAAAGCATAACTTAAAGGCAGCTGATTATAATGTTCAAGGACATTTTGATGATTGGGCAGTATCACAATCTTACTATGCTATGTATCATGCACTTTTAGCAATTCTGTTTAAGAAAGGTTTTGAATCAAAGAATCACGAATGCACAATAAGCACAGTAGAATTTTTAATTGAAACTAAAGAGATTAATTTGGATATGGAAGATTTATCTTTTATTAGGACAACTGAGCAGATGACAACTAAAGACGCTAAATCATTGAGAGAAGAATTTCAATACGGAACAAAAACAGATGTAAATAAAATACTGCTTACTGAACTCCTACAAAAATCCAAAGCTATTGTTGAAAAGATAGAAGTTATATTAAGCGAGATGTAAGATTAAATTGGGTATCGTGAGGAAAACGTTAGGGAGTTAATCCTTATTAAGATAGAAAGATGTAAGTTTATGAGTGATGGCACGAGCTTAATCCTTAAAAATTAATGATATTAATTTTAAAAGAGATATTGTAATGTTATATTTTTTGTAACAATATTATAACTCAACTAAAAGGTAGAAAAAGAGATAGATTTATAAATATCAAAAGGATACAATTTATGTATCTTTATGATACATAACTATAAAAGTAAAAATGACATTAAAATTGATTGTAGAGAAGTTAGCAAGAGGCAATAAAAAATTTATCTTAGCAGAAGAAATAAAAGATTATTGTAGAAAGCTCTCTCTTAGTTATCTGTCAACAATAAAATATCTAATTCGCAATAAATATCTAGCAAGAATCTTCAGAGGTATATTTTATGTTTATTCAATTGAAGAAAGAAAGTTAGGAAAATCTGAAATGAACTCTTTTGAGATTTTAAAAGAGGCACTAAAACTTAAAGGAGTGAAGAATTGGTATTTTGGTTTAGAAACTGGATTGAAATTTAATAATCTGACACACGAATACTTTACTATTGATTATGTCATTAATGACAAACTCTTTAGAGCGAAACCAATCATCATAATGGGAAGAAAAGTAAAATTCTATAAGCTGTCACTTAAAATGTTTTCATTTGGGGTAGTAAAGAAAGAGCTTAACTATTCTGATTCAGAAAAAACCTTGCTTGATTTATTATATTTAAAGCATTATAGCAAAGAGGAGTTTGAAGAAATTGCTGAAGAATTGTCAAAAACAAAACTACTTAAGTATGCTAAAAATTATAATAAGAGAGTCATAAATATTGTAAAGGAGTTGAAACCAAAAAATCCTTAAGTTTTGGATTTTTGGGTGCTCGGAAATGGAACCGAGCTAAAATAAACCATTTCCGACATGATAAATAAAGAGCTAACAGACTTTATCTCAAAGAGACTGAATATAGCAAGAAGAGACTTGATAGAAAAAGATATTGTAATCAGCAAAATTCTTTTTCATTTAATGCAAGATAAAAATTTTTCACAAAGTTATGCTTTCAAAGGTGGAACTTGTTTAACAAAATGCTATTTGGGTTACTATAGATTTTCAGAAGATATGGATTTTACATATTTGAACCAAAAAGAATTTTCTGGAAAGTCAAATAAGAAACTTCGAGAATTAATGTCAAAGAAAATTGAAGAATTGGGAAAGCTAATTGAAGTTATAGCTAAAAAGCTTGATTTGGATTTTAAAATGGAGAAGAAGAATAAAAGATACTTTCAATTCGGTGGAAGCAATGCTTTTGTAACATTTAAGATTTGGTATAACTCAAAGGAATTAGAAAAAGAAACATTTGCTAAAATTCAAGTTAACCATATTGAAAAATTAAACTATCCAATCAAAGAGTTAGATGTGAGATTTATTGTTCCAAATAATCTTGAGAAAGATTTTTCTTTTATAGCATCTGAAGATGCAGATATTCTTTTGAAACCACTTAAGATTAAAGTTTATGATATAAAAGAGATTCTTATTGAGAAAGTAAGAGCTATTTTAACAAGGCGAGGAATAAAAGTTCGAGACTTTGTTGATGTATTTTTAATTGTAAAGAAAGAGAAATTAGACTTGAATGATTTTAAGAAGCAAATAATAGAAAAGATTAATGATATGTTGAAATTTGAAAAATACAATCAGAATATAAAGAACAAAGAAACACAACTCGATGAAGAATTGATATTAGGTGAAGAAGAAGCATTAATTTTAACACCAATTGATACAGGTTTTCCTAATTTTGTAAAAGAGTTTAATCTATTCTTAATGGAAATAATCAAAGAATTAAAAATTTGACTCATGGGAGCACTTAACTGCTCATTTTTGCAGAGTCTAACCTTAACTATTTTTATTACCCAACTTTTTTAATGCATTTTTCTTATCGTCGATAAAAACTATAAAAATAGCGGGAGAACATTAACCTGAGGTTAAATATTTCGTGGGGGCATTAATCCTTAGGATTAAGTTAGCAACATAAACCAAATAACTTGAAGGAGATTTGGTTTAAGTTACGAATAGGGCGTTGAACTATTTGGTTAGGTGCTTCAAAAGGGAGTTGAACTTCTTTAATTGTATTGTTAAGATAAATGTTACTAAAACTCTATTATAAATGAACGAATATAGTCAAAAAGTTAAAAACTATTACGATAACTTAATCTAAACTCAATATCTTCTCTTTCACCTGGTAAAGTATCTCTGTCCGGGTTTGCTCTAAGTTCAAGAAGGCGCAAATAATCTAGTTCTCTACTAGTCATTTGCCCTTGAGTTCTTATTTCTAATTCCAATAAATATGCTTCTTCTTGAGCTGTTCTTTCTGCCATACTTTTTTTAATATTTATCTGTTTTTAAATCTTTCTATTGTTATTACTAAATAATTAATGATATATTCTTCTTCTCTAAAAATTTTAGCTCATATTGAGGAAAATGGTGGAGAGTTAATCCTTAAGATTAAGTAATTGTGGGGGCATTAATCCTTATTAAGATAGAAAGATGTAAGTGTATGAGTGATAGGACTAGTTTGATTTTGGAGAAGTAAGTAAGTTTAAGAAAAGCTGGTTTGTAACCTTTTTAAAATTAAGAAAATAAAAAGATTTATAAACCCTTCATTGTTTAAAAAATTATGGCAAGATTATCAGGAAAATTTGGATACATTCCTCCCTCAAGAGCATGGCTTACTTATAAAAATGAAAAACAAATAAAAAGATTTAGTATGCCTGTTAGAGGAACTCATTCTGAATGTTATCAGCAATTATCTCAGGATTTAGAAGTTGTTCCTGCTGATGGCTTAGATTTGGCATTAATTGTTGAGGGAGCATTTTCAGAAAAGCAAGAATGGCAAAAAATTAGGCAGGAAAATTTAAGCTGGAATAAAGGTGGAGTAAGAATGCCTTTATCTTTTTTGATTTCAAATATCCAAGGAAGAGAAGGAGTTCTGATTGAAAAAGAGTATCAAGGAGAAGAAATTAGAAAACAAATGAGCATTCCGGATATTACCCCTCAATGGAAAGAAGATGAAGGAGTTTATTCTTTTACTAATAGAATCTGGGTTCCTGGATATTATATTAGTGAACCAATTAGTGAGGAAGATAGATTAACAAGAGCTGTTTTAACAAGACAAGGAGCAAAAATTATTGCAAGAACAGCAAAAGACAACTCTCTTTTATTTTATAGATGGATACCTGTTGTAAGAAAAGGTCAAACCTTACAAAGAGTTGGGCTCTTGCTCGAGTGCAGCGTTAGGCTTAATGTTATCTTCTGCTATTCTGGCAACAGGGGCAGCTCTGCCTTTGGGGTGCAGAAGGAAACCGGCGAAGCCGGTTTTTAAAAAATTAAGCAATAAGTTTATTAACTATTATTTTTTCTTAAGTTAGTCTTAGGGAAACCTAAGGCCACACGCCAGTTTACTAGGACATATTTGACTTTATTTTAAGTCATAAAATACAGGGGCGACATTAAGTACTCTCACAGAAAATTCTCAATTTTCTGTCTCTCAAACTCTACAGAGATTTGAGATGTTAGGAAATATGAAGCTTCAGTGCGCAAATTAACTTTTGCTATGTTCAGGCGAAATTCCTGCCATGAATTTAATTCATGAAGTATATCTGGCTACAAGTTGGGCTCTTGAACGAGAACAGCGATAGGCTTAATGTTAACTTCAACTACTATGGCAACAACAGGAACAGCTCTGCCTTTGGAATGGCTTTTATCCCTAAGATTTTTTCTTTGTTTTATTTAATTTTACTTCCGATTTCACCAGTAAATTTTTTATTTTTACTTTCATTAAATTACTCGCCACCTCATCAATCTTCCACAATTTTCACATTCAACTGTTTTTTTATTTTTCCTGATTTTCTTAACTTTTAATTTAGTAGAATAACAAAACCTGCAAAATAATTTTCTTTTCTTTCCTAGTTTAATCTTGTAATGCATAGCTAATCTTTTAATTTTCCTTATTTCTTCTGGCGAGCAAGTTGACTTTACTAACTTTCTTTTTTTATTAAAAAAGTCAGCTTGGAAGTTGTTTTTATTTTTTATATCAGAAAAAAACTCATTAATCCTATCTTCAACTTGTTTTTTAGTCAGTTTAGTTTTCATATTTTTATTAGAATAACAAACTTTAAAAACCTTCAAAATTCTATAATTTCGAAGACAACCATAGTAATCAGGAAACACCTAATCCCATTTCGAACTTAGAAGTTAAGCTGATTACGTTTATATTTGTACTCTCCCATCGAGGGGAAGATATAAAGTTGTCTTCATCTGTTTTTAGAAAATATGCTTTAAACTATAATAATTTTTAAATAGTATCTAATAATAATTTTGAAATGCCCATAAGACAAGAAGTTAGATACAATATAGAAGTCTCTCATAAACCAGGAGAATTTGAGCAAGAGATGGATTATTTAACCCAAAGCCTAGAAGAAGCATTAAACAGGCTTAAGGAATTAAAAGCAAAATATGTTGGTAGAGAAATTACAATAACAAAAACCACTACATTAGATTTTCAAGAAAGAATTTCTGAGAGCGATTTAGAAGTAGATGTTTCTGCTTAGTTTTCTTTTGTAGACAATCTTCCTTAATTCTACCTTTCCTATTTTTTCTTCACCGAAAACCTTAAATATATCTAATTCTTAAATACTTTAAGGCAGGAGTAATCAGTGTTTTCAGCTTTGACTTCGGTCAAGTCTTCGGACTTTGCTGATTTAAGTTTCTTCGGAAACTTGCACTGACTTGTTCTGCCTTTTCATGTTTCTATACATAAACTTTAATAATCTTAAAATTCTAAACTTATATACTCACATTTTCATTTTCCATATGAAAGCCAGAACAAAATGAAAATGCTCGGCGGGGATGCCAGAGTGGTCAAATGGGTGACGCTCAAGTGAATTTTTAAATCCAAGAAACGTCATGGCTTAGTGCCTGCATAGGTTCAAATCCTATTCCCCGCATTTTGGAAAATGTTCAGAAAAAAATCAACAAGCCAGGAAATAAAACAAAGAGCAAGAAGAAGCTTAAATGGAAGAATATCAAATCAGACAAAAAGCTATGTAGTTGATACTTCAGCAATAATAAATAAATTTCTTTCTAGATTAATAAAAAAAGGATTAAGAGGCAAGCTAATAATTCCAAATGCAGTAATGGCAGAACTGGAAAATCTTGCTAACAAAGGCAGAGAAGAAGGCTTTCTTGGTTTAGAAGAGATAGCAAAACTTCATAATTACAAGCAAATTAAAATTTATTTCTCTGGTTTAAGGCCAACTGAAATGCAGATTAGATTTGCAAAATCAGGAGAGATAGATGCTTTAATAAGAGAGACAGCTCAAAAGAACAATGCAATTTTAATTACAGCAGATTTAGTGCAAGCTAAATCATCTCAAGCTTATGGTATAAAAGTTATATTTTTAAAACCAAAATTCAAGAAAAAGAAAAAATTCTGGTTTTGGCGGACATTTTCACCAAGAAAAACAAAAAATAACTAGTTGGTGAAAATATGAGGAGAAAGATTTAAAAATATTAAAACTCTGACTTTTCAGAGGTGGTCAGCCTTAGACTGAATTCTAAGAATTTTGAAGATGAACAAACGAAAGTTTAGGTTAATGAGGTATGCTATAGCACAAGAAAAAATTCAAGAGGTAGCAAGGGAAGATGGATGGGGAAAAGGCTCTCCGATGTGGTATAAAGCAGAATTAGCAGATGATTATGATTTTTATGCTAGACAAAGATCAGGAATTAAAAATATTGGGATAGAGGGTTGTTTAATAGGATGCCTTACTTCAATTATGGGAGCAGCAACAGGGGCTATTCTTGGAGCAATTTTGATTAAAGGAGATAGACTTATAGGAGCAGGAGCTGGGCTTCTTACTGGAGGTTTAGCAATATCAATACCTTATTACTTTAAATTGTGGAGAGAAGAAGGATTTATTGAAAAAATAAGAGATGAATATACAAGAAGAAAGAAAAGAAGAAGTAAAATTACTGAAGCACAAAAAAGAAGCACTTATGGTGGTTTAATAGCTAGCGAATCTAATCGTTTTGATTTTATGACAAGAGGAGCATATAAATGGCCAAAACAATAAAAGCAGACTTGCATAATCATTTAAGAACAAGAACTTATGCAAAAGAAGGAGATTTTGATAAAGCTGTAGATAGAGCTTATAAAAAATTAGGGGCAGGTGGAACTCTAGGAATAGTCAATTTTGCAGATACAAGATATGAATTATATATAAATCAAAGAAGCAAATATGAAAGACAAGATATAGGAAATGCTATTTATGTTCCAGAAAAAGGAGTTTTGGTAGTAAAAGGACAAGAAGTTCAAACAGACAGAGGACATCTTCTTGTTTTGGGTTTAGAAAAAAACCAACATCTCAGAAGTTCAAGAAATGTAACTTTGGAAGACGCAATTTCAGAAGCAAAAGATAGTAATGGGGTTTTAATAGCAGATCACCCATTTTACAGAGAAGGAATAGGAGAATATTTAAAACAAAATTTAAGATTGTTAGAAAGCATAGATGCTCTTGAATTGAATGGAGAAGCAGTATGGATTCCAAAGCTAACTTCAAAACAAGCAAATCAAAAATTAATTGCTTTTTATGCTGATATAACTAAAGATTTTCCTCATTTAGGAATTATAGCTAACTCAGATGGGCATTCTTTTCATGAAATTGGAAAAAGTTATACTCTTATCAAACAACCAGATACAAAAAATTCTGAAACTCTAACATCAACTTTGAGAGTAGCTGTAAAATCATCCTCTCTTGAAGATGTTCATTTACAACCATCGACAATAGGAGCATATGAACACCTTATAAAACTAATCCCTTTAATTTTCGCAGCAAAACTTCATCTTATTAAAATTCAAAATCCAAGAGGAGAATCTCACACCTAAGATTACAAAATAGGGATAAAAAGTTTTATAAATTAAATTAGATACAAGGAAATATGAATATTCTATTTTTATGCAGTTCAAATATATATAGAAGTCAGATGGCAGAAGCTTTTTTCAATAAATACTCAAGGAAGAGTAAAGCAGAAAGTGCAGCTCTAATCCACCCCCAAAACCACATGCATAGGTTAGTAATAAAAGCTATGAAAGAAAAAGGAGTTGATATAACTAAAAATATTTCTAAGAAAGTAACTAGAGAGATGATTAATAAAACCAAGTTAATAATTTTGATGGAGTCAAAACTAAGAAGCTATTTAAGCACAGATAAAAAAATAGAGGTGTGGGATATCCCAGAGATAATCGCAAAAGAAACAGACGAGCATTTATATTCAGAATTTGTAAAAGCAAGGGACATTATAGAAGACAAAGTGAAAGAGCTACTAGAAAAAATTGAATAAAAAGTTTCATAATTCCAACAAACTAACCCCTGAAATGAATTTTGAATAAGCATTTGAACGGAAAGGAAAACCCTGGCATACTCTTTCAGCTTCCTCAAAATTCTTTATATCATATTTCAACTCAAGAACATTCTCATCTACATTAGTTTTTTCTAAAAATAAATTTCTAAGATTTTTAATCTTAAAAAATTCTAGTTCAGAATCTAAAGTTAACCTGAACTTCTTGTCTTGAGATTGAAAATATTTTCTTTTATAGCTATTTAATAAAATAGGAAAAGATAATCTCAGCTCCTCCTCAATCCACCTAGGTAAATTAGATTGAAAAAAAACTTTTTTTAGTTCAGAAAAAGAAAAATTTTTATCTAATGAAAAAGGTTTTAAAGGAAATCTTATTTTATTTCCAAATTCGTTTTTCTTAACTTTTATTTCCAATTCAGGCTTCTCAATAAAGCCAAACATCTTTCCATACCATCTAATTCTAATTTTCAATCTTTCATCAAAACCAGAGATATGCTCAAAAAAACTTCTCATTCCTAAACTATCAAGATAAATATTATTCACCCGCCTTTCATAAAAAATCTCAGAAAACATAGAAGGATTTTCTTTAATAATCAACTCAATTTCCTTTTTATCTAAAGGAATAATAAACTTTTTCTCATACCTTGCTTTCTCAAGATCAATAAGATTAACTTCATTAAACTCTAGCTTAACTTTACTTTTTACCATTTTCATCCTTCTGGATACAACTCCTTAAAAACATTTTTTTTATCATCTAAAATAATTTTGTTATCAATTAAAAGAGAAGAGCCTTTCTCAACAATATAATCATTTTTATTCATTAGCAATTCAACATTTTTTGCTATAACATTAGCAGGCCCAAACTCTGTCTTCTTCATATACACAGCAAAACCATACTTAGAATTTTTAATTTTAATTCCATCTATCTCAACATTAGACAAATCTTTGCCAGAAAAACCAATATAGCTATTATCAACTTCTATATTCTTTAAAGAAATATTACTATTTTCTCCTACACTTACTCCTTTGTCTCCTACATTATAAATCTTAATATTATTAACATCTGCAAAACTTCCAGAAAAATCAAAACCATCATTTCCACAATTAGTAAATTCTGTATTTTCCATTCTTCCTTTTGCAAAATCAAAATCCAAACAATCTGACAAGCTATTAATAAAATTAGTATCTTTAATCTCAAAATTGCCTCTTATAATATTTAAACTATCTTCTGCATTAATACCTGAGAATAAAATATTATCTAATTTAACATCACTCTCATAAAAAGTCACAGCTCCTGTTAATATCCAACCATCTTTCTCCGGAGCTTTTAAACCAGAAAATTCAACATATTCTAAATTATTTTCCTTTGTTTTTATTACCACTAAACCCTGTCCTGTTTTGTCTGTCGAGGTAATTTTAATTTCTTTTCCCTTGCTGCCCTTAAAATCCAAAGGAGAGTATGAGAGTATAGTTGAATTGTTTAATAAATCTAAGGTTGTTCCTTCTTTTACCTCAAGAATATAGCCAGAAGGAATAACTAAACTTTCATTTAAATTCCAGAATCCTTGCTTAATGCTTATTATTTTTTTGTCCTCGTCAATCTCAAGAAACTCAGAAAAACCCTCAGCTTCCTTGCCTTCTCTTACAACATCCTCTTTTTTCTCTATTGTATAAGCCCAAGGAATGACTTTGTCCTCTCTTAAAATTCCAGAACCCAAAATTCTCCAGCTAACTTTTAAATTCTCTGCTTTAAAAGCCTGCCAGGAAAAATCAGAAGGGATATTAAACTCTATTTTTTCATATTTGACAGGATAATTTTCAACATAAGGCTGCAAAATTATCTCTTTATCCAAGCTAAAAACACTTTCATTCATAAAAGCATTCTCAATTTTCAAAGGCAAATTAACTAAATTTCCTATCTCCAAAACAATTTTATTATCTTTTACACCAGAATAAAAAGCATTCAAGCCTTGTGGAGGGTCTAAAGCTCTTGCAACAAAATTTTGATTTTCATATATCAATTCTTTATCAAAATGGTAAAAAGGAAAATCTTTATAAATAATATTCAAATCTTCTTGTAAAATCTTTTTGTTTTCCTCAAATAATTCATCAAGATACTCTTTTTTAGAAACTCTTTCTAACTCTTTGATATATTCCTCAAAAAATATTTTGTCCTTAAAAAATACCTGAGGCCAGTCTTCAATTATCTCTCTCTCAATTTCTCCTGTATTATTAATTTCAGTTAACTTTTTCTCTTTACTTTCATCTAACTTTAAATATTTAGGAAAGGTTTCTTCTATCAACTCTCTTCTTACAATTTTGTTAATATTTTCACTTGTAGAAATATGAGCATCAAAACCAATTGGCTCTAATTTAGAAGTAATAGGATTATAATAAAATCTTATATTAGCAGGATTATGAGCATGTATTGCTCCTGTAATAGTATTTATTGCAAAATATCTAGCAAGAATATCAACATCAAAGGCCTCGCTTGTCTTAACTTTTCCCAACTTAAATTTCTCTAATAAACCTTTAGCTAACTCAAACTGAGCTTTTTTAACAGGATCGTTTAGAGTTCCAGAAGTTTTAAAACTATCAACAATGCCAAAAGGAAAAAAATTAAACTCCCCACCAATCTCTTTAGAAAAATATTTTATTTCTTGCAATCTATTTAGCCAGTGAGTAGAATCATCAAACTTAATTAGAGGACCCTCTCTTTTGTTATTGCTCTCTATAAGATTTTTAGTGAAATGCTCTTCTAAAGCATATATCCCCTTGTTTTTTCCGTTTATTATAACCTCTATGAAATCATAATTTACTGCCAAAACCTCTTCTTTCTTTAAAGCTAAAACATATAATTTTTCATAAAGATAACTTCTTGTTTTTGGATGCTGTATCGAAAAAGTTTCTTTCCCAAATAAAGTCTCATCACCTTTAACATCAATTCTAAAACTCCATTTCTCTCCAGCCAAATGGTCTACATTATCTCCCTTTAATCTTAATTTTACATTTACTTTCTTGTTCCCATCGCTAGCAACAGCATCAACCCAGTCATCTTCGCTTACAATTAACATATCTCTTTCTAAAGCAATATCTCTAATATACTGTATTTTTTTCCATTCCTGAAAAGCAACATCAATATAAAGTTTTTTTGGTTTAGAAAGCAAGCCTTTAATGTAATTTAAGGGTATTTTTATATTTTCTTTTGCAATTCCTCTTCCTACATCTTGCAGTCCAAAACCCTTTATGCCTATTCCTTGAACAAAACTAATAACTTTTAAAGAAGGTTTATCTAGGCTTCCAAAAAATCCTGCAATTAATAAGCCAACAAAAATCCCTATAATTAAAATTATAATTATAAATATTATCTTTCCAAAAATTTTCAATCTTCTGCTATATAAATATTTAAAAAAACTAAGATAATCTCTTCTTGTAACTTCTCTTTTCAACTCCATTTTACAATTTTTTTAGTTGTTAGCAACTAATAAAAACCTGCCTTATCAAGATAAGATATATTAATTGATTTTGATAATTCATTAAGCTCTTTTTTCAAGTTGTCTAAAGAATCAAAAGAATCAACATCAATTAAAAAACTTGCCTCAAGAAAATCATCTTTTTCATCAAATCTCTTTAAATTAACTGCCCTGCAATTTTTTTTAACTATCTCACTTATCTTCTTCAAAGTTACAGGATTAGACTTTTTTCCAGAAACAGTCAGATACAAATTTTGATTCTCTTGTTTTTTGTAATAAAAATGCCTCAGCCAAATAAACATAGAAATAACAAAAAAAGCAATTAAAGTTACTAATACTTGATTAGCTCCTAATCCCAAACCAATTGCAATTGCCAAAAACAAAAAAAGAATTTCCTCAGGCTCTTTTATTGCGGCTCTGAATCTTACTATAGATAACGCTCCAACTAAACCTAAAGATAATGCTAAAGAACTTTTAATTACATTAATCATCAAAGTTGTAGTTACTGTTAATAAAAGAAAATTGCTTGAAAACTTTTTTCTGTTAGACAAAGAAGTTCCATATCTTATATATAATTTTGCTAATAACAAACCTAAAATAGCTGACAAAATCAAAGAGAATATTAAATACTTAAAATCTACCTGAGCTGGCTGATTTATTAAAAAATCCTGCAAGGTTCTTGCTAATTTTCCTGTTCCTGTTGCAGCTTGCTGATAAAATAAAATTGGTATCATCTTAAAAATCCCTGATTTTTAACGACCAAGAAAATCCTCATAATGTCAGAAATTTTCAATTTCTGATCACTGTCAAAATCCGAAGATTTTGAAGATTTCGGATTTTCTGGTCCAGGAAATCTTTGATTTCCTTGGAGGCAAAAATCCTCGGATTCCACGGAAATCTCTGCTGAGATTTTCGGGGCCCAAAAATTTTGAACCTCAGTGAAGAATTTTTTGGTTTTCATTTTTGTTTATTTTTACTGATTAAACTAAAAAGATTACTATTAAAAACATTATTGTTATGGAAAAGCTCCTTTTTATTATTAGTTTTGATTATTTTTCTTTTTGATTCTTTTCCTAAAAGAATTGTTGTTTATAAATTCTTATGAAAGGATATTACAGAAACAAGTTCCATAAAGCAAATAGAACAATTTTTAAAATAAATAATCTTCTATTTTACAGCTCTCGTAGCTCAGCCCGGAATTAGAGCAGGACCATCCTAAGGTCAAGGTCGAAGGTTCAAATCCTTCCGAGAGCGTTTTCAATTATAGCAAAGTTTTTTAACCTTAATAAAACAAATATAAATATGCGCTGGTGGTCCAGTGGTTAAGAGTTTTATTAAAAGATAAAACTAACAGACTACTGCCTTCCAAGCAATGCAAAGGAAGCAGTATACCTGGGTTCGAATCCCAGCCGGCGCATTTTTTAAAAATGATAGATATAAAACCCAAGCTAGAGGAATTAATAGAACAACAAAAAAAATTAGAAAGAGAAATAAGTGTTTTAGCATCAGAAATATCAGCAGACTCACAATCCTCTGAATCTCTTAAAACTGATTTATATCAAACAAGTACTCATTTAAATCAAGCAACATCAAAACTAGAGTTAGCATATTCAAGATTATAAAAATGGAACAAACAAAAGAAGAAATTGAACAAAAAGAAGCAATCAAGCAAGAAAAATCCTGGTTTGATAAATACTACAAAATAATGTTAGCAATTCCTCTAGTTTTAATGCTAATCTCTTTAGTTTATCTAGGACTTTTCTACTCTAAACATAAAGATTTTATATATAAAGACGTGAGTTTATCAGGAGGAACCACTATAACTCTAAAATCTATTGAAGATACTGAATTATTAGAAAAAGAGTTAAAGCAAGATTTTCCTGATATAACTTTCAGAAAACTAACTGACATAACAACAGGCAAACAACTAGCTTTTGTGATTGAATCAACTTCTGAACCAGAAAAATTAAAACCAAGTATAGAAAAAATACTTGATTATAAGCTTGATGAGAAAAATTCAAGTATAGAGTTTACTGGCTCTACTTTATCAGAAAATTTCTACAAACAACTAATCATAGCTTTAATTATCTCTTTTGTTTTGATGTCAATAGTCATTTTTATTTTATTTAGAACTTTTATTCCTTCTATTGCTGTATTATTCGCAGCTTTTTCTGACATAGTTATGCCTTTAGCTTTAATCAATATATTACAAATTAAATTATCTGGAGCAGGAATAGCAGCGTTTTTAATGTTAATTGGATATTCAGTTGATACTGATATTTTATTAACAACAAGAGCCTTAAAGAAAAGAGAAGGCTTGCTAAATCAAAGAATTTTCTCAGCTTTTAAAACAGGAATTTTAATGACATTAACAGCTTTAGCAGCTGTTCTGCCTGTTTTTTTTATAATTACTGGCTTGCCTGATTCTTTCAGGCAGATATTCTTGATTTTAGCTTTGGGCTTGTCAGCTGATATAATTAATACATGGCTTACAAATGCAGGAATAATTAAATGGTATTGTGATAAAAAAGGAATAAAATGATAAAACAAAATAAAGGGAAGTTGATGTATAAGAAACCGGAGGTGTCTTAGCATGGCAAAACTAACTTTGAGAATATGGATTTTAATTATAGTTTTGTTTCTCGCTTTCTTAACCATCTCTCCATGGAAATCTCTAGAATCAGGAGTTTTAATAAAATCAGTAGAAAAAAACTCAACTGCTTTTAACGAAGGATTACAGCAAGGAATGACAATAAAAAAAATAAACAACCAGGAAATTAAAAATACACAAGATTATACTAATGCTGTTTCAAATTTATTTTTAACTCAAGAAAATTATACTAAAGTTATAATTCAAACTAGCAAGCAAGAATTCATTCTTTTTACTAATTCCTTAGATTTAACAGTTTCAGAAATTCCTAAAACAAAAATAAAAACAGGCTTAGACTTATCAGGAGGTTCTCGAGCCTTAATAAAACCAGAAAATATCTCTTTATCTTCTTCTGAAATTTCAGACTTAATTTCTGTAACATCAGAAAGACTAAATGTTTATGGTTTATCTGATATCACTTTAAGGCCTGTAAAAGACTTAGAAGGCAACAACTACATGCTGATAGAAATTGCTCAAGCTTCTCCAGCAGATTTAAAAGAACTAGTAGGAAAACAAGGAAAATTTGAAGCAAAAATAGGAAATGAAACAGTTTTTATTGGAGGTAAAAAAGATATTACAAGTGTATGCAGAAATGATGCAACTTGCGCAAGAATCGAGACTTGCTCTCAAATTCCAGAAGGTTATGCTTGTAGATTTTCATTTGTAGTATATCTAAGTGGAGAAGCAGCAGAAAGGCATGCTTCTATCACCTCAAGCTTAAATGAGAGCACAGAAAATCCAGGCTATCTAAACAAAAAATTAGATTTATACTTAGACGATAATCTAGTTGATTCTTTGCTGATTTCAGAAGAATTAAAAGCAAGAGCAACTACTCAAGTAGCTGTTTCTGGTTCTGGTGTAGGAGCAACAAAAGAAGAAGCCCTAGAATCAACAAAACAAAGCATGAAAAAACTGCAAACAATTTTAATTACTGGAAGTTTGCCATACAAATTAGAGATAGTTAAGTTAGATACAATCTCACCTTTTTTAGGAAAAGAATTTACAAAAAACATAATTTATCTTGCTTTAGTAGTTTTTATTATTATATCAGTAATCTTATTTATAAAATATAGAAAAATAAAAATTACCTTATCAGTTATATTAACAATGTTTTCAGAAGCTCTTATTACTTTAGGAATTGCTGCTCTAATTCGCTGGAATTTAGATGCTCCTAGTATAGCAGGAATAATTGCAGGAATGGGGACAGGAGTTAATGACCAAATAGTTATAATAGATGAATCTATTTCAAATCTACAAATAAGCATTAATGAAAGAATTAAAAGAGCTTTATTTATCATTTTAGGAGCTTTTTTCACTATTATAGCTGCTATGTTGCCTCTATTCTGGGCTGGAGCAGGAATGTTGCGAGGCTTTGCTTTGACAACAATTTTAACAATTACAGTAGGAATATTAATAACAAGGCCGGCTTTTGCTGATATATTAAAAAAATTACAAGAATAAATCAAGCAAAATCAAAAAAATAAAAAACAAAATGTTGCCAAAATATCATATCATAATAAACTTTTTTCTTAGCCTAATTTTGCTTTTTTTTCTCAAGCCAATTTATGCTCTAATTTTCTTTTTCTCAAGTTTTCTAATTGACATAGACCATTATATTTACTATATTATTGAGAAAAAAAGAATAAACTTATTCCGAGCTTACAAATGGTTTAAAATTAAAGACGAGAAATGGAAAAAACTTACAACAAAAGAAAGAAAAATGCATTCAAATACTTTCTTATTTTTACATGGTATTGAACCAATGCTTATTATCTATCTAATATCAAGAACTTATCCTTCTCTATTTTATCCCTCTTTATTATTTGTAGTTTTAGGCTTTTCAGTTCATCTTCTTGAGGATATGGTAGAGGAAGTAAAATTAGGAGTTGCAGAAAGAAAAATATTCTTTTTTTATTCTTTATATATTTTCTTTACAAAAGAAGATTTTACTAAAACTATACCAGAACCAGATGAATTGTTTTAGTAAAATATAAATTAAATTTATTAAAAAATATAGAAATAAATTATTAAAAATAAACTAATATAGAGTAAAAAAGATAGAATTACTTTAATGTCAGGGAAAATAAACTGCTGACTTTAGTCAGCAGACATTTGCTTTGCAAATGTCAGATTTTCCCTGAGCATCCAGAAAACCCAACAAACAAACCACACACTTTAGTGTGGGGTAAACAAAAGGGTTTTCTTGACGACAAATAAATTTTATGATTAAAAATACTTATTTCCATAACCTTTAAAAATAATATTTAAAATATTATTATCAATAATTAAAAATTAAAATAAAAATGATACTGAAAATTTTAGGTACATTAGATATTTTGTCAGGAATATTATTATGGTTAGGGTTTTTCTTTAAAATTTTTCCTTCAAGTTTATTAATGATAATTGCTTTTTACTTGCTAATAAAAGGAATTATATTCCTAATTTCAGCTGATATTGCCTCAATTTTAGATATAATTTGTGCAGGAATTATTTTCCTTTCCCTGCAAGTTAATATTCCTGGTTTTGTAATAATTTTAGTAACTTTATTCTTATTACAAAAAGGAGTTTTGAGCTGGGTTGCTTAATATATATATAACTACAATAATGCTTTTAAACCCAAGAAAACAGAGAAATAAGAGGTGATAAACCTCAGACTTATTTCTGAGATAAATAAAAAATGAAAACTAAAGAAAAATTAGAGAGCATACATGAAAGGCTTTATAAAATAACTAGAAGGTATGAATTAAGAGAAGTAGGATTAGAAGTTAAATATATCCAAGAACTTCTTAGAACAATCAAAAGAAAAATAAGAACAGGTAAACTTAAGTTAAATAAAAAAAGAATTATATATTCTTGGGGTGGAGGGTATGTGGGAGATGGACAATATGGTGACGATGTTCATCTTTTTTTAACTAAAGAAGGCGAGCCTATGATAGTATCCTATGATTATTTTACTCGTAAAGGAGACCAGCCAGAAAAATATAAACCGCATTCTTCCACACTTAATAGGGGTATAATCAATGGATTAGAAGAAATTTTAGGAATCCAAGAAGAATAAAAATGCCAATTATGATACCAAATGAAGTTCTTGAAAATGTTCTTAAAAGAAAAAATATATATGAAATTCCAAAACCAACAGCAATTTTAACAGCAAGCAGACCAGGAACAGGAAAAACAGTTACAACACAAGCTTTTTGTATACAAACAAGAAACACTGCTTTTTTCTGCAAAGAAGAATCTGATTTGGCCCAACAGCGTTTAAAATTTACATCACAAGGACAACTACCTTCAATGAAAGATTATCTTGGCTTTTATGCCAGCAGTACAAAGGACGAGGAAAAATTAGAATTAAGTCCATTCTTAGGAGACTTTGCGTTTAAAGTTCCTTTTGCATCTGAATTTAATGGAAGGCATTTTACCATAGGAACTTTAGGAAATCTAATAGCTCAAGCAGAACTTAATTTAAGATTAGGAAAAAGTCCTGTTATAGACAATTTAGGAGTTGTAAGAAGACTTAAGGATGGATGTTTTGCTAATATACTTTCTTATTTTAGTGAAAGAAGTTATCCTAATGCAGTCTTATTTTTCAGAGCAGAACCCTCACAATTATGGCAAAGAATGTATGATAGAGGAAAAGATGATCCTTACACAAGAGAAAGAGATAAACCTATTTTAGGAGAAAGTCCAGAAAGTATTGAGTGGAAAACTCATCTAAGCAAACAGCCAGTTGGCATAGAAGAAATGAAATTCTTTAGTCATTTAGTTGTTGATACTTCAAATCCAAATAAAAAATCATTAGAAGATTCAATAAATGAATGTGTAGAGAAAATTGTTGATTATGTAATATCGAGAAGCAGACAAAGAGATGAACTTTTATATAGAGTTGATGAAACAGGAAAAGTTTTAGGAGCAGTTCATTATAGTGTAGCACATCAAAAAGGCAGGGAGGGAATAAGACATTTAGCAGTAAATACTTTTGTTTATAGAACTCCAGAGGGAAAAGAAATACTTTTAGAATTAAGAAAAAAAGTCAATAGGCCAGGAATATGGTGTGTTCCAGGAGGGCAAGTTACTTATCAATATCCTTCCTTAGAGGATTATAGAAGATTGTTAGCAGAATTATCTTTGGATATTGCAAGTTCATTAACAATGACAAAAGAGCAATTAGCTTCATTAGAAGCAAGAAGCAGACAAGTTTCTGTTGAAAGAGCAGTTTATGAGTCTATTGAAAGAGAGATAAGCGAAGAAATTTTCAACAAGGCTCCTATTCCAAAAGATATGAAATTTAAGGAAGTTTATAGAGTTGCAAAACAAACAAGACCTGAAGATGCAGAATTTGAAATTATGTACGAAACTGTTTGCCAAGGCCCATTTCAACCAGGAGAAGAAGTTTCTGAATTAAGATGGTTTAATATTTCTGAATTAAGAATAGATATTTCTAAAAATCCAGAAAAATATGCAAATTCATTAAGGATACAACTAGAAAATTTAAAATGAATTTATCTAAAATTCTAGCAGCAGTAACAAAAAGCCAACAAGAATCTTCTGATATTCACTTGAATCCAGAAAAATATAATATTAATTCAGAAGTAATCCAAAAATCAGGAAAAGATTATACAAATGCTGTTGATATAGCAGTTGAAAACTTTTTAAAAGCAAGACTAAAAAGAGAATTTCCAGAAATAGGATTTTTAGGAGAAGAAACCCAAGTTGAACAAGGAGGAAGATATTTTTGGATTATCGATCCAACAGACGGAACAGCTGTATATTCAACAGGAGGAGAATATTACTCAAATTCAATAGCCTTAGCAGACAGGCAAGATAAAAAAGTTATTTTTGGTTCTGTTTATCAGCCAACAAGAAAAAGGCAATTTGTAAGATTAGAAAATGAAGTGTATATTTCAGAGGAAATAATAACAAAACAAGGAAAAAAATTAAAAATTGAAAGAAAACTCCAACCATCAAAATCAAAAGGTTTGCCAGAACTTATGGGTTGTGCAATTTTGCCATCTAAATACCGAGAAAAAAATTTAAAGCTTTATGAAAAATTAGCTCATTTATTTGACAAAATTGAATTTCCCAAATTAGAAAGAAATTATGGCATGATAAATGCAATTCCAGCTTCTGGCTCTTCAGCTTTATTTTGCTGTGACATAGCTTCAGGAAACAGGCATTTTGCTCTCTTGTATTTTCAAAAAGCATGGGATTTAGCTGCAGGCTCGTTATTTGCAAGAGATTCTGGCTGTATAGTTGAGCCAGAAGATTTAGAACAAACCATAGCAACTTCTGCAAAAGAAAGTTTAATTGATGTTAAAGTTTTTGCAAATCCTTATGTTAGAGATATTGTTATGTCAAGATTAAACAGATGAATTTCTGTTTCATACAATTTATAAATTCAATTCTTTTTAACAAAAGAACAAAACTAATGATAACAATATGAAAGCCCTAATCTTATGTGCAGGAAAAGGAGAAAGACTTAAACCTTTAACTGATACAATTCCAAAACCAATGGTTCCTATAGCAAACAAGCCCTTACTTGAGTATATTATTCAGTTATGCAAAAAACACAATATAAAAGACATAGCAATAAATACTTCTTATCTTCCTGAAAAAATTAAAGAGTATTTTGGAAATGGAGAGAAATTTGGAGTTAATATCAATTACAGTTATGAGCCAGAATTATTAGGAACTTCTGGAGCATTAAATAATTTCCTCAAGTTTCTTGATGAAACTTTTCTCGTTTTTTATGGAGATGCAATAACAGATATTAACGTAACAGAAATGTTAAATTATCATAAAAATAAAAAAAGTTTAGCTACTTTAGCTTTAAGAAAAAAGCCTAAAGAGTATGAAACCCAAAGCTTAATTTTTGCTGATAACAATTTAAAATTAACTAAGTTCATAGAAAAACCAAATGAAGAACAAGTTCAAGAACTTGCTAAAGATTACAAATTAATAAATTCAGGAATTTATATTTTAGAGCCTCAAGTTTTAAAATATATTCCAGAAGGCTTTTCAGATTTTGCTTATGATATTTTTCCTAAGTTGATTGAACAAGGAAAAGAAGTTCATGCTTTTCTTATGGATAATTATTATTTTCGCGAAATAGGAAAAATAGATAAATATGAATTAGTAAAAAATGAGATAGAATCCGGCAAGATAAAATTAAACTTTTTAAACTCAGAAAATAATAAAATAAAAATGAAAGAAAAAAGCAAAGCAGTATTTTTAGACAGAGACGGAACAATTAATGAGAACTTATATGAAGTTGATGGCAAGATAATGAGTCCTGCTAATTTAGAACAACTAAAAATCCTGCCAAATGTAAAACAAGGAATTCTCGAGCTTAAGAAACAAGGTTTTAAAATTATCTCTGTAACAAACCAGCCAGGAGTTGCTTTTGGCTATCTACTTTCGAAAAAGCTTGAAGAAATTAACAATTTTTTAAAAAAAGAACTAGGAATAGACGAAATCTATTCTTGTATTCATCATCCTAAAGACAATTGCGAATGCAGAAAGCCAAACCCAGCTTTAATTTTACAAGCAGCAAAAGATTTCAATATAGATATAACTAATAGTTACATGGTAGGAGACAGCTTATCAGACATACAAACAGGAAATAATGCAAAAGTGAAAAAAACATTTTTATTAGGCATAATTAGAGAAGATGTTCTTGCAATTCAACATCAAAAAAATATTTTCCCTGATTATACTTGCAAAGAGTTAGTTGAAGTTGCAGAGAAGATAAAGGAAATTGAAAGTTGGATAGATTTTTAAACAAGGTTAATTTAATGTATTTATGGTAAGTTTAATTGTAAACATCGTAGGTTATTCTGCAGCAGTTATAGGAACATCATTAATGCTGCCTCAAGTTATTAAAAGTATAAGAACAAAAAGCCTAAGAGATGTTTCTTCTGGAATGTTGGTTTTATACTTTCTTAATTGCTTATTGTGGTTTATATATGGCATTTTAATAATTGCTTACCCAGTTATTATAACAAATGCTATTGCTCTTCTTATAAGTATAATTCAAATCGGACTGAAAATTAAATACAGATAATAGAAAAATTAATCAAACTAATTTTTCTAAGCCTTCTGTTAATTTTGAGCAATCTTGTTCAAGAATAGTATGATTATAGTTTCCTTCTTCAAGGCTCTTTTTTAATTCACTGCTTACATTAGAAGGACAAATCACATGATAATTAGAAAATCTCTCAGCAATATAATCAACAAGAGATATATCATTTCTTCCATCACAACAAACATATACTTTAATTCTGCTATCAGTGGATGGCAATAGTTTTGCTAACCCTTCGCCCTTTAAAAAGTGCTTTCCTTTTAATTTTGGATATATTTCAACAGCATCTTCCCAAGTTACTAATTCTACTCCTTCTTGCCAGTTAGGAAATCTCAAACCTAAATAAGCAAGAACTGTTTTCCTTACCTCTTGGAATATGGGTTTTTGGGCTTGTAAACTATCATCTAAAAACTCTTGTGGTAATTTGTAAGTTTCTCTTACATCATTCCCCTGTTGATACAAAGGAATTAATTCAGGAACAGTTAATTCTGAACCAGTATTCTGTTCAGAATAATCTAAAACAGCAAAAGGACTCTCCTTTCCTCTTAAAATAAACCCAGGGAATAATAAAAATCCGTTTTCTCTGAAAAAGCTTTTTGCTTCATCATCAAAAAATCCAGATTTTGCCTTTCTAAAAATTTCAGCAGACTCATTAACTGAATTATATAAAACTTTTTCTCTAGATTCAACAAAATGCCCATCTTCATAAACTCCGCCAGGAAAAATTTTATACACCTCTTCTCCTGATATGCCTCCATGTCTAAAAGCCAGAAAAGCCTGACTTCTCGGTCTACCTGTAGCAAAAAACATTAAATTACCACCTGAATCAGCAAGCTGTCTTAAAAAATCAGCATTTAATCTAGTTATAGCCGGCCAAGAAGGAGTTTTCCTTCCTAATGTATTATCTAAATCAAAAATAAATAATTTTTTCATAAAAATTATCGCAATTTTCTCTTTTTAAATCTTTCGCCAAAAGCTTTATATAGTCTTTAGTTTCATAATCTTTAAATATATCTTTCTTTTAAAGAATTTACAAAAAAGGTAAAAAACATGATTGTAACAAGAGCTCCTTTGAGATTGTCTATTGGTGGTGGAGGTACAGATTTGCCTTTCTATAGCTCAAAATTTGGAACAAGTTTAGTTACAGCAGCCATAGACAAATATATATATATTATACTTGAGAGAAGAGATTTTTATGATGAGTATTTAATAAGATATTCTCAAACAGAAAAAGTAAAAGACAGAAAAGACATAAAACACACAAGAGTTAAAGCAGCTTTTGAATATCTAGACATAAAAGAGCCAATAGAAATAACTTCAATTGCAGATGTTCCTTCTGGTACTGGATTAGGCTCCTCTTCAGCTTATCTTGTAGCTCTATTAAAAGCTCTCCATACTTATAAAAGAGAGCATATTTCTAATAAAAAATTAGCAGAAGAAGCTTGTGATATAGAAATTAATATTTTAAAAGAACCAATAGGAAAACAAGATCAGTATGCATCAGCTTTTGGTGGAATAATAAATTTAGAAATTGATAAATTAGGAAATGTTGTTGTCAGTCCTTTGAATTTATCTTATTCTACTTTAGAAGAATTAGAACAAAATACTTTAATGTTCTCTACTGGTATTTCAAGAGCAGCTTCTGAAATATTAACAGAACAGAAAAAACAAGCAGAGTCAGATGAAGAAAAAATGAAGCAGATGCATATTATTAAGGATATAGGTTCAGAAATTAAAAAAGCTTTAGAGCAAGGGGAAACAAGAAAATTCGGACAATGGTTAAATGTACATTGGGAAACTAAAAAGAAATTTGGAAAAATGTCTTCTAGTGACATAGACAAATATTACGAAACAGCATTAAAAAACGGAGCAATAGGAGGCAAACTCATAGGAGCAGGAGGAGGCGGTTTTTTATTATTCTATTGTGAAGCTAATAAAAGACAATTAAGAGAAGCTATATCTAAATTAGGATTAAAAGAATTATTATTTAAATTTGACACAGAAGGATGTAAAGTTTTGTATGAAGGAAGATGAATGAAGAGTTTATTAATGAATATTTAGAAGGAACAGCTGAAATAGTAGAAAACATAGACAAAGAAGAAATATCAAAATTTATTGAAATTCTTTTTGAAGCATGGAAAAATGGAAAAAAAGTTATTAGTATGGGAAATGGAGGTTCAGCTTCTACTGCATCTCATTTTACAGGAGATTTATCTAAAACAGTTATTAATCCAAGTTCTGAAAAAGAAATAGTTAGTTATAAAAAAGGTTTTAAAGCTATTTGTTTAAATGATAATCCTGCTTTATTAACAGCATGGATAAATGATTGTGGCTGGGATAAGGCATATGCAGGAGCTTTAAACACTCTTCTTGAAGACGGAGATGTAATTTTGTTAGTTTCTGTTCATGGAGGTTCTGGTTGGAGTGGAAACATAGTAGAGGCAATGAAAATGGCAAGAAAAAGAAATGCAAAAATTTTAGGATTAGCAGGTTTTGATGGAGGCAAGCTGAAAGAAATGGCAGATTCTTGTATAGTTGTTCCTAAAGATTCGACTCCACATACAGAAGGATTCCACGGAGTTTTACAACATATGATAGTTCAAAGACTTCTCGAGCTAATAACAGAATACTCTAAAAATTCAGTTGTAGAAAGACTACAAGAAATAAGCAAAAAATATGATGATATAACAATAAAAGAAAATATAAATAAAATTATTGAGGCAAGTTCTTAAACTTAAAAAATGAAATTTTTTGCAGACACAGCAAATTTAGAACAAATTGCCTATTGTTTTTCTCATCATGTAAATGACGGAATAACAACAAACCCAAGGATAATAAAAGATACCGCTTTAGAAGATTTAAAAGAGCTTGGATTTGAAAGAGCATGCAAAAATTTGCTTGAAAAATATCCTAATGTTCCAGTAAGCTTGGAAACAGACTTAAGAGGATTAGAGGTAGAAAAAATAGAATCTTACCCAGAAAAAGTAAAAGAAGTTTTATTAAAACAAGCTTGGGAATTATCATCTTGGCAAAAGAATGTGATAATTAAAATTCCAATTTGTTCAGGAGGTTTATTAGCTGCAAGAGAATTAAAAAAATTAGGAATTAAAACAAACATAACAGCATGTATGACACCTTACCAAGCTATAGAAGCAAGCAAAGTAGGATTTGGATATGTAAGCTTATTTGCCAACAGAATGTTAGATTCTCATATTTTAGAATTAACTGGCTATAATTTAAGAGAAACTTTAAAAAGACAAGACTGGAAATCCCTATTAGCACAAAACAAAGATAAATATTTTGAACAAGCCTGGCAATTAACTTTAGAAGAAATAGCATATGTTGCTTCTCATCTGGATAATAATCCAAATGTAAGTTTAATTATCGGAAGCATTAGAACAGCAGAGGATATAAGAAAAATAGCTCAGGCAGAACCTCAAGTAATAACTATTCCTTATGATAGAGTTAAAGAATTAGTTGAATCTAATAATAATATTTTAAAACTTAAGCAAACAAAAAGAACAATAAAACCATCCCAAGTTACATTAAGAACTTCTTTAGAACATCCAATGACTTCTTATACATTAGAGGAATTTGAACAAGCCGCAGATATTTATAGAAAAGTATAAAAAGTATTTTTCTCAATTATTAAAATGAAAAACCTATTGATAGCAATTCCAGCTTATAATGAAGCGGATATATTAGAAAAAAATATTCTTAAGTTATATAATTTCTGTCTCAAGAATATTAAAGATTATAATTGGAAAATTATAATTTCAGATAATAACTCGCAAGACAAAACTTTAGAAATAGCAAAAAAACTTTCTAAAAAACATAAAGAAATTAAATATATTCATCAAGAAGATAGACCAAAATCCTTATCTCTACAAAAAACTTTTCTCAAGTTTAATTCTAACTTATACATGTATATGGATGCTGATTTATCAACTGATATAAAGCACATCCCTGAATTTTTAAAAGAAATAGAGAATTATGACATAATCATTGGAAGTAGAATAGTAAAAGCAAGAAACTTAAAAAGAGAGATTATTTCTAAAGGTTTACTTTTAATTCTCAAGCTTTTTTTCTCCTCAAACATAAAAGATTTCCAGTGCGGTTTCAAAATAATAAACAAAAAAGTTAGAGATAATATAATTCCTAAAATGAAAGCACTAAGGCACGGTTTCATGGATACAGAAATGTTATTAGTAGCTTTAAACAAAGGATATAAAGTTAAGGAAATTCCAGTAAAATGGAAAGATGAAAGGAAATCTAAAGTTCAGGTTTTTAAAGATATTCTCGATACCTCCAAGAATATTCTGAGAATAAAAAAGGATTTAATTTTTGGGAAATACTAATTTCTAAAAGCCAGAATATGAATCAAGCTTAGAAAATCTGGCAGATTAAAAGGCAGATTTTTCTTGCTCTCAACCTTCAAGTTAACTAAATCTCTAATTCTTTTTACAGAAAAAGAATTCACATGATCCTTAACAATAGGATTTCTTAAAAAAGCAGCTCTCATAATCATGCACATTTTTTCATTAGGAAAAGTTATTATAAACAAGCCGTTTTTTTTCAAAACTCTCTTCAACTCATTAATAACTTTTTTATAATTTTCAATATGCTCAATAACCTCAGTGCAAATAACAACATCAAAAAAATTATCTTTAAACCTAAGTTTTCCTAAATCCTGTAAAAAGAATTTTGCTTTAACTCTCTTTTTAGCTGATTCTAAGGCAATTTTCGTAATATCTGCTCCATACAAGTTTTTATAACCTTTATTGAAAATTTTCTCTAATAAATGCCCTTCACCACAACCAGCATCTAAAATTTTTATTTTCTTGTTTTTATCTAGTAATTTTATTATGCTTTCTAATCTTTCTCTGTTTATATAACCAACAACAGGATTCTTGCTTTTATACAGCTTATCCATATGATCTTTTTCCATTACTAATTCTACCATCTTAAATTTTCTTAAAATTTAATGAGCCAGAAAATCTTGATTTTCTGGATTATTATTCTTGAGTAAATATATATTTAAATATTGCCTTTCAATGAAAAGAGAGAAGACTAAGGAAACAGAATTAGAATAATTGGCTTAAGTTCTAAACATATTAAAAATTACAAGAATAAAAAATGAACAAATATAATTGGATAGCAATTATTATCATATTTATTCTAATCTTATTATCTTTATTAACACAATATTCAGGGCATACAGATGTTCAGGAATATGCTGGAATAGCTAAATTTTTCTCAGGACAATATAAGGCAGATATAAGAGCTTCCCATAGTATGCTTTATAGCTATATGCAAGCACCTTTAGTTTATTTATTTAAAAGCATTTTTATTATGAAAATTATAAGCTTAATATTCTTAATTTTAATTATTATTTCTGTTTATTATATTTCTGGAAAAGATAAAAAAGCCTTGCTATTAATGCTCTTCTCCCCTATAATTTGGTACTCAAGTCCTTGGATAACTCCTATTTCTCTTGCCAGCTTATTCTTCTTATGGGGATATTTTTTTCTCAATAAATATGAAAAAAATAACAAGCTTGTAAGTTTAATTTGTTCAGGCTTGTTATTCGGCTTGGCTTGGGCTTTTTGGAACACAACATTTTATATTCTTTTCTTTTTAACAATAGTTTTCTTTTTTAACAAAAAATTTTCTCATCTTGTTTTGTTTATTTTTTCTGTTGTTTTAGGCTTAATGCCCTTATTATTATTTGACCAAATTTTTTATGGCTTATTTTTCTATAGCATTTTAAGGCATTTTTTTGGAGTTATTATCTCAAGCTTATACGGAGGAATTTATCCAGGAATTTCTCGAGCCACTAGCTCTTTTCTTCCAATAATAATTTTTTTATTAATGATGCCAGCTTTTTTTCATAACTTACTCAGAAAAGATTTTTTCAAAGAAAACAAAAAATCAATTATTTTTTTAATTTTAACTATTTTATTTTTATTAGGAAATTCTCAAATTCGTTATATTCTCTTTTTCTGGCCTATTCTTATTTTGCTTCTTTCAAAATCTTTAAGTGAAAAACAATTTAAAATTCAGCTTATTATTTTTGCTGTGATTTCTTTAATTGTTATAGCCCCTTATCTAGTTCAAATAAAATACTCTACTAACACTTTAGAGTTTAGCTCTATTTTTTCCAACTTCGGAAACTGGAAACTAATAGAAAATGAAAATAAGCTCATTTTACAGGACTTAAACCAGATTGAAAAAGAATATCCAAATCAAGTATTTTTAGTTGGAAATAATCCTGATGATTATGAAATTCTTGCATTTTTATATTGGGGAAATAAAGTTAAGGAGTTTGTGAGTATACAAGATTATCAGTTGAATCTACAAGGCAAGGAAATCTTATTTTTTAAAACAATAGAGTCTTCTCCTAAGATTAAAGATAGAAGACAGATTTTTATTAGCGGCGGCATAAAAAAATCTTCTATTGATAATATTAATTACGACTCAATAAAATTAGCAATAAGTCTAGAAAAGCCATTAGATTTAGAGGGATTTGAATTTATCAAAAAATATAATATTTTATACTTATATCAAAAATTATAAAAGCATAATTTTAATAATCACTAAATCTCACAATAATTAAACAAAAAGATGGTAAACTTTATAGATAAGATAATAGATTTTATATTCTCTAAAGACACAAGGAAATATGTTCTTTTAACTTTTATTATCGGCTTTTTTTTAAGAATATTAGTAGCATTGAGAAATGAGTTTTCTGCTGACGAAATGGTTTATACTCCTCTTTCTATTAATTTTATAGCTTCTGGAAAATTGCAGAATTTTAATCAAGATGCTCTTTGGTTTTTTCTTACTGATTTATTTTCTAAAATCTTTTCTTGGAACATTTTAGGAGTAAAATTTTCTGTAATCTTATTTGGCTCTCTTTCAATCCTGCTTATATATTTAATAGGAAAAGAAATTTTCAATGAAAAAATAGCTTTAATTGCTAACATAATTTTCACTTTTTCCTCTTTTCAATTAATACAAATGAAAGCAATGATGGATATACCAATGAGTTTCTTTTCTTTATTAGCTTTATATTTCTTAATTTTAAATTTAAAAACAAACAAAAACAAATTTTTTTTCCTAGTATGGGTTTCTTTAGGAATAGCAATCATGATGAAACAAATAGCTTTGCTTTTTATTCCAGCTTTTGTTATTTTTTACCTTTACTACAACAAAAAAAATTATAATTCTTATAAAATAAAGCCATTAATAACAGCAGCAGTAATTGGAATACTTTTAATTTCTCCTATTTTAGTTCATAATTATCTTCTTTACAAAGACAAGAAAATTTTAGACATGCAGTTTGCCAGATTTACAAGAATTTCTTTAGAGCCATACAAAAGCATAGAAAACACATTGCAGACATTTTCTCTATCAAGCTTATTTCTTCCTTCAGAAAACAGACAAGCAGGCATTATTCGTGGTCTAAATGTTTTTTATACTTTTGAGCCTTTACTTGTGCTAATTTTAGCATTGTTAGGATTAGTATTTGTGTTTAGAGAGAAAAACAAGTTTGTCTGGCTTTTAATTTTATCTTTTTTATTCCCTTTCTTATTTTTGGCAGGAACTTCCTTATTGTCAAATCATTTTGTTTTTGGCTCTTTTTTTATATCCTTGCTTGCTTCTTTTTTCATAGTTAAAATAGAAGAAAAAATTCCAGGCAAATATAAAAAAATATTTCTTTGCTCTATTATAATTTTAATCATAATTTTCAGTTTAATCAAATATCATCAATACTCGAAGGGATTTTTTGGTAAAAATGAGTTAGGAAAGCTAATTGACTTCAAAAACAAGAATATAGAAGAAAACTCTCTAGTCATAGTTGACTCAAGAATATACAGAGGAAGAATAGTTTTTATGTTTCATGACAGGCACTATTTAGAATCAAATTATTTTCCAAACTTAATGCAGGAAATGGACTCTTTTCAGGGAGAAACTGCAACTCTGCCAATCTATTATATTGAAGCTGTGACAGATGATTCCGGCTGGGGGACAGTTGCAAGCCAGCCAGAATTTAACAAAACAAGTGAGGATATAGCCGATTATTTTAAACAAAACTCAAGGCTTGAAGAAACAATATATGACATAAAAGGAGAAAAACATTTCAATGTCTACAAAACAAATACCCTAATAAAGCAATCAGCATTAAATTATGTAGATTCAAGCCATGTCTGGTTTTTCTATCCTGTTGGCTATGGAGAGAGAGGAACAAATTTTGATGATTATACAACCTACAATGCTTTTGACTCCTTACTTAACAAAACAGCAAGATTTGTTTTTTATTTAGAAGTTCTAATAGTTTTTTTACTTTCTTTTTATCTTATTTATTTGTTTTTTAAGGACAAAACAATAATCTGATTTAAACCAAGCTGGAATTTTTTATAATAATTAATATTCAAACTAGAATTTCTTGCCAAATCAAACAACTCCTCTTTATTCCAGTAATGTTTATGCTCTTTTATATTTTCTTTATCTAATAGTTTAATTTTAGCCAAAAACCTCAAAAAATTTTTGTTTCTAGGAGTAGGAGTTGTAATTATTATTCTTCCATTTTTGTCCAAGCTTTTTTTTAGCAATTCAATAATTTCAAAAACCTGCTCTTTTGGGATATGTTCTATTACTGCAAGAGAAACAATGCTGTCAAATTTCTTATTTTTCAGAACATCATAGTCTTTATTACATAAAGTATACTCTTGATTTACATATTTTTTCAACTCTCCTTTATTTCCTCCAAAATCCAAAATACTATCTCCAATAATAAAAGGAATGGCTTTTCTAAATCTATATTTTTGCAAAAATTTTTCTAATAATTTTTCACTTTTCATTTTCTTGCTACAACTAAAAGTTCATCTCCAATTCTAACCTTATTTATTTTAAAAGCTAGATTTCCAAACCACGACATTATTTTTTTATAACTCTGCGCCCCAATTCTATTATATTTAAAAGAAAAAAAAGCACGAAAAAATCTTCTCAAATTCCAGTTTTTTGGGCCTATTGTAATTATCAATTTTCCACCCCTCTTCAGATTGTCATAAGATTTTCTTAAAAACATAATTACTTCTTTTTCTGAACGAAGATAATCTAAGGTATTGAAAAGGCAAACAATGTAATCAAAAGAATCTGGCTTTTCATATTCATAAATTTCTCCTAAAACATATTTTGCTCTAGGTTCTATCTCTTGGCTTAATTCAATCATTTCCTTATCATGGTCTATGGCAACAACATCGCAATTTATTTTTTTTAAGAATTCCAATTCTCTTCCTGGACCACAACCTGCTGATAACACTTTGCTTTTAGGTTTAATCAATCCCAAAGCCAACCTTGAACTATCTTTACCTTTATACCCTTTTCTCATAAACTCAATATCTTTTTTTCTCATTTTAAATCTCGTAAGAGTTTTAAATACTAAAATCATCAGATTTTTTTATTTTTCTAAAATAAAAGACTTATTAAATATTTTTTTCAATATAAAATCTATAAATCCATTCTCAACAGTTTTTTTTATCAAACTTCCTGTTATATTTATTGTTCTTTTATTAGTTAAAAATTGCCTGATTTTTTTATTTTTCCCAAATTTTGATAGAGTTTCATATCCAAACAAAAATTTTACCATTTTGATATAATACATTATAGAGTATATTCTCGGCAAAATATCTTTCACATAAGGCAAATCATCATAAGAAGTATAGCCTGTAGTAGGATTTATTTTACTCCAGTCTTCTAATTTCTCTTTTGGCTTGAATCCAAGCTTAATTGCCTCTTCATATAAATCACAACCAGGATATGGTTTGTATATCTGTGGGCTTACTATAACACTATATCTAGGAGAGAAAACTTTTATGTCATAAATCAGCTTAACTGTATCTATCATATCATCATGAGTTTCATGAGGAGGAGCAATCATAAAAAGATATCTTGTTATAATTTTTAATCTTTCCATTCTCTTGGCAACTTTTATCACATCTTCAGGAGTGATATTCTTTCTGTATCTTTCTAACTGAGCTATAGAGCCGGCCTCCACGCCTACAGCAGTGCTTACTATGCCCTCTTTTTTTATTTCACTAAGAAAAGCATCTGAATAATTATACTCATTTTTTAGCAACGCCACATGAAAGCATGCTTCCCAGCAAAACTTCATTTTTCTTTTTTTCTTTGCCTCTAAAAATTCTTTTACCCTTTCTTTGTTAGCGAAAAACAACTCATCATTTATTTTGAAATGATTCACATTATATTTTCTCTGCAGCTCTTGAATTTCATCAAGCATTACTTTAATTTTTCTTGCGCTTTTTCTTGTCCTGTCTCTTGTATTATAGCAGAAAGAACAGTTAAAAGGGCAGCCAACAGATGACTGCAGAGGCAAAAAAGAATGCAAATAGCCATATCTTTTTCCGCTGCTTTCTTTTATATAATCTTCAATATCATATATAAGAGAATAATCATATTCTGGAAGTTTTGAAATATCTGTAGGCTCTCTTTTTTCATTAAATACTATTTTTTCATTTTCCTTATAACCACATCCTTTCACTCCTTTTAATGACTTATTTTTCTTTAATCTTTCAATAATCTCAAGCACAGTATGCTCTCCATCCCCAAAAACAACAATATCTATATTCTCATTTTCTAGAACCTGTTTTGGGTGCAGATTTGGATGAATTCCTCCCCATATTATTTTTATTTTTGGGTAGTTTTTTTTGATATACTTTGAAATTTCCAATGCAGAAGGAACCTGAATTGTCATTACTCCAAAGCCAACTGCCATAACATCATCATTTAAAAATCTTGAAATTCTCTCAACATTGCTTTTTACTATTCTTACTATAACAGGATTGTACTTGTTTTTCTTGAGCAGAGTGGCAATTGAAAGCAAGCCCAAAGAAGGCTCTTCTAATATCCCCTCATAATCCTGGGCTTCAACAAATACAATATCGGTTTTTTTATTTTTCATGCATAAAAATTGATAACAATAATTTATTTAAACCTTATCTTTTGTTTAAATAAATGGTTTTTCATTCAAAATCAAAAATATCAATAATAGTCCCAACCTACAATGAAGAGAGAACAATAAAGAGAATCATAGAAAAACTGCAAAATGTAGATTTGGGAATAGAAAAAGAAATACTGATAATAAACGATTCCTCTACAGACAATACAGGAAAAATAATAGAACATCTGAAAAAAAAATACAAGAATATAAAAAGCTTTACTCACAAAAAAAACTTCGGAAAAGGACAGGCAATAAAAACAGGGCTTAAAGAATTTACAGGAGATATTGTAACAATACAGGATGCAGATTTGGAGTATAATCCAGAAGATTTTAAAAAACTTATAAAGCCGATTTTAGAAAAAAAAGCAAAAGTAGTATATGGCTCAAGATTTCTTTCTCAAGAGTACCAGAAATTAAAACTATTCGGCAAACAGAAAACCCCAATGCCCTCTCATTATATAGGAAACAAGTTTCTCTCTTTAATAACAAGAATTTTGTACAAGCAAAAAATAACAGATATGGAAACTTGTTATAAAATGATGACAAAAGATATAGCCAAGTCTTTAAATTTAAAATCAAACAAATTTGATATAGAGCCAGAAATTACTACAAAAATAATAAAAAACAAAATAAAAATTCTCGAATTGCCTATAGAATACAATGCAAGAACTTTCAAAGAAGGCAAAAAAATAACATGGAAAGATGGCTTTTCTGCCATATACGCTCTATTTAAATACAGATTTTTTGATTAATTTATCTTTTGACATACTTGAAATTCAGCTATAGAAGCCAATTAGACAACATTTTTAAAATCCCTTTCTTTATTTTATTTTATGATAACCTTACAAGAAGCAAAAAAATCAAGGCCATTAAAAAACCTAACATGGAATATGAAAATAACAGGCTGGCTGTCTCCTTATTTCATCTATATTCTTGCTAACTTAAATATCAATCCAAATTTAGTAACTTTTTCCTGGATTATTGTCTCATGGATAGGCTTGTATTTTATTTCTCTAGGTTCCTATGTCAACTCTGTTTTAGGAATTTTAATTTTTCATTTTGCTTTGTTTTTAGATTCTTTAGATGGAGGTTTAGCTCGAGTTTTAAAAAAAACAAATGTTTCTGGCGAGTTTCTTGACAGGTTTTTCTCTACTTTAAACAGGTCTTTAATGCTTCTAGTCTTAGGAATTGGTTTATATAGAGCAAGCCATAATGCTGTTTTTTTATATTTAGGAATATTTTCTAGCATATTTTTAGCTCTAGAAAATCTAATAAAAATGAAAAAATATGAGTCATTAATTAACAGCAATAGGCTAGACATAATCAAAAAAAATATAGCTGAAAAGAAGAATATAAGAAAAGGTGTAAGATTTTATATTTATGAGGCATTCAGGCCAGCCAATCATTTCACCTTATCATTTTTTGCAGTTATTTTTTCTTTTACTTGGCTTTATCTTTACTTATATTCTATCTTGGTTTTCTTTGAAGTTTTTATACTGCTTTTTAAAACTATCTTTGAATTAAAAAATATCAAGCAATTCTAGCTATAGAAACAAGCACCATAAAGATTATAAATAAACTTGTTAAGTTAGATAAAATGAGAGTTGTTTTGATAAATCCTGATTATATGACTTATGGAAATCCTCCTCTAGGTTTGGCTTTTTTAGCCTCATATTTAAGAAAATTTATTCCTAATATAGAAATAGAGATTTATGACCAAATTCCTCCAAGCAAAATTATAGAAAAAATAAGAAATAAAAAACCAGAAATTATTGGCTTAACTTCTGTAGCCCTGAATTTCTATAAGGTTAAAGAACTGGCATCAAGAATCAGGAAAATATCTAATGCCTTGCTTGTTCTTGGAGGCAGGCATATTACAACTATGCCAGATTCATTCAAAAATACTGCTTTTGACATAGGAATCATAGGAGAAGGAGAACTAACTTTTGCAAACTTAGTTAAGAGTTATGAAAAGAACAAAAATCTAAATATTGAAGAATTAAAAAAAATTCCTGGTATTCTGCTAAGAGACAAAAGAAAAATAATAAACACAGGCTTACCAGAAATGATTTACAATTTAGATGATATTCCAATGCCAGCTCGAGACTTGCTAAACATGAATTATTACTCTATCCCAAGTTTTTCTCTTGGCTTTATTAAAGTTGGAAGCATAATTACATCAAGAGGCTGTCCTTATGACTGCAGGTTCTGCTCAGCAAGATATTTCTGGGGCAGAGGCATAAGATTTTTTTCAGCAAAAAGAGTTGCTGAAGAGATAGAATTATTATACAAAAAATATGGTTTTAAGAAAATAGAGATTTATGATGACTCTTTTAGCATAAATGCTCCAAGATTAAAAGAAATAATCTCTATTCTTAAAGAAAAAAAACTGCTTGGAAAAATAGAGTTTATATGCATGGGAACAGCAAAAGGATTTACAGAAGAAATAGCATCTTTATTGAAAAAATTAAATGTAGTAGATTTAACTTTCGGCTTTGAATCTGGCTCAGAGAGAGTTTTAAAATATCTGAAAAAATATTTCTCTGTTCAGGACTCTGTAAATGCAATAGAAATATGCAGAAAATACAAAATTCCATATTCAGGATATTTTATGTTAGGTTCTCCTTACGAAACTGAAGATGATATAATAGAAACATATAATTTTATAAAAAACTACTGCCAGAATTTTATTGCCTATCAGACAGTCCCATTTCCTGGAACAGAAATGTGGGATTATGCTGTAAAAAACAAGATTATTAATGAGAATATGTATGAAAAAGAGCAGAAAGAATTTATAGATATAGATTCTAGTTACTTGCTGACAAAAGAAATATCAAAATCAAGATTTATTGAGCTTTTCAGCAAAATAAACTCCTTAAAAGTTAAAGATAATCAAAAAAAAGTTTTAGAGGCATTTACTAAGAGGCCTCTAAGTGTAATAAAAGAATTATTTAATCCTTATTTTCTGAAAAAATCTCTTTTATTAAGAAGGCAGTTTATAAGGAGGGTTTTTGGAAAATAATATGGAAGAAGAAACAAGTTTAACAGACGAAATTGTGCAGGGAGGTTTTTGGGCTGGTTTCGCAACACTCCTGAACAGGATAGGAGCATTTATTTTTTCTATTATTCTTGCAAGATTTTTGTTTCCAGAAAATTTTGGGCTATACAGTTTGGCAATGTCATTAGCAACCATATTTACGACTTTTGCTGATTTCGGGCTCAACAGCACACTAATTAGATATTTTTCATCAAGCATGAAAAACAAAAGCAAATCAGCAAAATATTTTCAGTACATTTTTAAATTAAAATTTTTCATTTCTTTGTTTGCTTCTTTATCTTTGCTTTTTTTAGCCTATCCAATTTCTTTTTTCATATACAAAAAACCAGAGCTTTTTATGCCTTTAATAGTTTCCTCCCTGTTCATATTCACATTTCTATTTTCTGATTTTTTTTCATCATTTTTTTATGCAATTAAAAAAATCAACTATATAGCAATTAAAGAGATACTATCTCAAATAATAAGGCTAATAATAACTATACTTGTTTTTATTCTATTATTATCTTCATATCATGTTTTAGGAGTCTTATTTGGAATGATACTAAATAATTTAATCATGATTTTGTTTTTATTAATATGGATAAACAAGCTCACTCCATATATCTTTAAAACTTCAAAATCAAAAGAAGAGGAAAAAATTGACAAAAAAAGAGTTTTTAAGTATGTTGGATGGATAACTCTTGCTTATATTTCTGGAATATTTTTTACAACCACAGATATAGTTATGCTTGGATTTTTCGTTTCTCTTTCTTATATTGGTTTTTACAAAGTAGCTACAAGCTTAATTATTGGAGCAGTCAGCTTATTCACACATTTAGGGTTTGTAATCCTGCCGTCTTTCACTATTCTTAAAAAAAACAGGTTAGAACAAGCATTCAACAAAGTTTTAAGGATAACTTTAATTTTGTCAATTCCAACTGCTTTCGGAATTCTTGCCTTGGGGAAATACTTCATCAAATTTTTATTTGGAGATGCCTATATGCTGTCCAGATTTCCTCTTTATTACCTGTCTTTTCTGCTTTTATTTTGGGTGTCAATTACAATCATAGTTGCTGTTTTTTTCTCTCATGAAAAACCAAAATATGTCGCAATAGTTACTATTACTGTATTGCTTTTGAATATTATTCTTAACTATATCTTAATCTCTGCTTTAATCAGAATATCAGAATCTTTGGCAATACAAGGAGCAGCTATAGCCACAACAATTTCTTTTTTCTTTTATTTTTTGGTAATATCTGCATTGCTAAAAAAGAAATTCAATATCGGAATAATAAAAACTAATGTTTTCAAGCCAATTATTGCTGGCTTAATCATGTTCTTATTTTTATATGCTGCAAATTCATATCTCTTCAGGAATATCACATTATCTTTAGGAATAATAGAAATCTTTTTCGGAGCAGCAATTTATTTTCTTGCTTTATTCTTAATAAAAGGGATTTCAATAGAAGATTTTCAATTGCTGAAAAGAATGCCTTTTCTGAACAAGCTAAATAAACTGAATCATAACAAAATTTAAAAATAAAAAAAACAAAGAAAAAGAATGAAATCTGAAGATTTAAGGAATATAAAGAAAGTTTCAAAAGAAAAAAGAAAGAAAGTCCTATTGGTAAACTGCGCAAGACCTACATATATGACCGGGCTTATGCCGCATGTTGGTTTAGGAGTTTTGTCAGGAATTTTGACGAAAAGAGGGCATGAAGTTTTAGTTGTTGATTACCTTCTGTCTGAAGACGCGCCCTCTATAGCCCATTTTATAAATAATTTCAAGCCAGATATTATTGGTTTTTCAGCTTACAGCTGGAGTATGGAAAAAGTAAAAGAGAAAATATCTGAAGCAAGAAAAGTATTAGATAAAATTCCAATAATAATAGGAGGCCCTCACGCTTCTATGATTCCTCAGGATTTGCTAAATGATAAAAGAATAGATTACATTGTCTTAAGAGAAGGTGAATTAGTCATAATTGATTTAGTAGAAAATGGAAAAAGACAAAAAGCTCCAAAAATAATAGAAGCAAAAGAATTTGTCAACTTGAATGATGTTCCTCTTCCAAATTACAAAACTTTTTACAAATGGGAAAGTGTTACATCTTATCCTATTTACACATCAAAAGGCTGTCCCTACAATTGCAGCTATTGCTCTGCAGATGTTTTAGGGAAAAGAATTTGGAGAAAAAAAAGCCCGGAAAAATGCATACAAGAGCTTAAAGAGGCTAAAAAAATATTCAAAAAAGATTTTAGGGTCTTTGTTATTGATGACGAGCCCATGATTGACAAAAAAAATTTTATTGAATTTTTAAAATTGTATTTAAAATCTAAATTAGGAATGAGGTTGGATGTTTATAATGTAAGAGCAGATAATGTTACAGAGGAGCTTCTTATTCTGCTTAAAAAATGCGGCTCTACCTCTTTTTCTATTGCAGTAGAGCACGTTGACAAAGAAGTTATGGATTTAGTGAATAAGAGAGAATCCTTGGAAGATATAGAAAAAGCAATTAGACTTGTGAAAAAACACGGATTTAGATTAATTTTATTTTTTATAATAGGACTGCCTGCAGACAGCTATGAAAAAACAAAAAAATCAATTAAGTTTGCCCAGAAATTTAACCCCCATGAGGTTGTCTGGAATATTTACAGGTATACAGGCCCGAACAGGGCTATGGAGTGGTTTGAAAAGAATGGAACTGTTGACAAGCTTCTTTATACAAAATCAATATTAAAAAAAAGAAATTTTTATCCTGATGCATATCCGGCCACTGAATATCCTGGATTTAAAAAAAATGAGATAATAAAAGCATACTATATGGCGATGATGAGAACCTATCCTGTAAACATGAGGCTAAGAGATGCCTTTGAAGTTTTTAGAATAGCCAAAAAATACAATTTGTATTGGGATTTTTTCTACTGGCTTCCAAGAGGGTTTTTAAGAGCCCTATCAGAACAAGCACATCTATTTAAAGTTGGGGCAAGAAATCTAAGAAAAGAAGGATTCATAAATACAGGAAAGAAATTAATATATCTAACACATGTAGGCAGGTTATAAAAATGCAAGAAACACAAAATAAGCCAATATTATTCACTCAATTAAGGCCGAGCATGTGGCAGTACAGGCTTGCTCAAGCCATGAAGCAAAAAGGCTATAAAACTGCTCTAATCTGTCTTTTGAATAAATTCAATAAAGAACAATTTCCAAGAGCCTTTGATGAGATAATCTACCCAGATTTAGATAATTTAAAGCCATGGATTGTTTTTAAAAAAATGCTGCTTCATCCTATTATCTTTTTCGGATTTTTTCTCAAGTTAATAACTATCCAGCCAAAAATATTAATAGCAGAAGGAGCTCCACATTATCTTGCTTCTTTTTTTATATGGTTTTTCAAGAACAAATGCAAGAGAATTTTCTTCCCTTATGATTTTAACTATTCCAGATTTAAAAAGCCAGAAAAATTTATTCCTAAAAGAGAGTTATGGGGAGAAAAATATGCTTTTAGAAATTGTGATGCTATTTTTTTCAAGTCAGCTCCATGGGAGTTTGAATTATTGCCAGAAGACATGAAGAAAGATATTAAAAACAAACCAAAATTCGGAATTCCCTCGTACGCAGACACTCAATTATTCCTTAAACCTAACCAAAAACAAAAAATCTCTTATAAAACAAAAGAAATTCATCTGGTTAATGCAGGAACTTTTCTTGAAGATGCTTCTTTATATAGAAACATGTCAGAATTCCTGTATTTTATATTAAAGCAAAGTATACACTTGCATTTTTATACCCATAGGGGGGGTATTGGAAAATCAGAAATAAAGAAAATAACAAGAGGGGAGAATAATCTGGAAAAACAATTTCATTTGCATGATAAAATTTTATCACCAGAAGAATTAGCAAAAGAGCTGTCAAAATATGATTATGGAATAAACATCATTTTCTTTAATAACAATGCAAAAGAAAGAGCAAAGGGAATTGCAGCAACAAGCAAAATAGCAAATTATCTTGAAGCAGGAATTCCAATACTTATCAATAAACATTTATTTTATTTTGCAGATATGATTAAGAAAAACAAAATTGGATTAGTCATAGATGACTGGAATTTGGAAGATTTAAAACTCAAAATAAAGAAAGCAGATTATAAACAGCTAGTTAAAAATGTTCTCAAGTTTAGAGAAAATTACTCAATGGAAGCTCATATTGATGAGATTTTAGTTTTTATCAATAAACTATAATTAGAAATAAATATCTTTAAGTTTCACAATCCTTAAAAATATCTAAATTTTAATCTATTCATGCAAAAACAGGTAAAAATAGCAGCAGTAATGCCAGCTTATAATGAAGAAGATGTTATCTATCATACTATAAAAAATCTAGTTGATAATAATATTCATGTTCATATTTTAGATAATGAATCAACAGATTCAACCTTAGATATAGTAAAGCAGTTCCCAAAAAACCAAGTTAGTTTTTCAAGTTTCTCCACAAATGGCGAGTTTAATGAAAAACTTCAAGGAGAAGCAATAAAAAAAGCTTTTAACAAGCTAAAAGAAGATTATGACTGGCTAATAAGAAATGATGCAGATGAGTTTTTAGAATCTCCCCTTTCTAATTTAAACGTAAAACAGGCAATAGAAATAGCAGATAAAAAAGGTTTTAATTCTATAGGTACACAACAATTTTATTTTTGTCCAACTTCTGAAGAAAAGCCACATATTCCAGGAGAAGACATAAGAAAATTCTACAATTATTTTCAAATTTGGGATAAAAACAAATATTTTCAAAAAGAATTTCATCCAGAAGCAAACAAAATTTGGAAAATTAATATTTTCAAGCCAGAATCTCTAACTTATGATTCAGCTCACTCAGTAGCTCCTCTAAATAAGATAAAACTTTTTCCTAATCTTTTTATAATAAGACATTACTTATATAAAAGTCCAGAAGCTACAAGAAAAAAAATATTTAAGGATAGAAAGCAAAGACTTTCTAATTGGAATATTACAAATAAAGTTAGTTGTAGATATCTCGAATATTCTGAAGATGATGATTTTCTTTTTGATAATCTGAAGAGAGAGCACTCAATTAAAAAAAATCTTCTTAGAACAGAAGCAAAAATAAAAAAATCTCTCCCTCTTGCAATTAAAAAATTCCTTTCGCCTAATCTAAAAAAATCTTTGCGTTCTTATATTAAAGATACTCTTAATTTTAGCATAAGGTTAATTAATTCTAATTTTAAAAGAAATAAAAATTACTATAATCTTCCAGATAATATAATAAAATGGTCAGATTTCGAAAAACCAGAATATAAAGAAACTACCTAACATTCATCTTAAGCAAAATTCTCCTTAAATATCCAGCTAAATTCCCAAAATATCTTGCTGTCATAAACACAAACATCCAAGGGATCAAGCTTATTTTTTTAATCTTATATGCCTGCCTTAAACTTAATACAGAAATGGCAAAAGGAGAAAAAATGTATAATAGCAGAATAATTAAAAAATTAATAAAAGGAAACTCTAACCATTTTTCAAAATTTCCAAGAACATGAGAACTGCCTATCCATCTTGATTGTTTATAAACTCCAAACCAACTTTTAGGAGTTTTATGATAACATTTAATATCTTCAAGTATAAGAAACTTAATACCATACTTAAAATAAAAAGTTTTGTCATCTGCATAACCATATTTTCTGTCAAAACCTCCTAAATTTAAAAAATCTTCTTTAGTTATTGCTCTTGTCACAAGACTATTTTCCCCTTCTAATTGCTTTAACTTGACATATTTACCCCAACACTCCTGCATTTTTGTTTCAAATTTATTATATTGAATACTTTCAATTGTTCCTAAAGCTTTTCCCTCAATTATGGGTTTAATAAGTTTATCAACATAATCCTCAAATAAAACCATATCAGCATCTATTAAAATAAGAATTTTTCCTTTAGCTTTTTTAGCTCCTAAATTTCTTGCCTCTCCAGGCCCTTTATGTTCCTGTCTTAATAATTTTACTTTTTTGTATTTCTCTGCATATTTCTCTACTATTTTTATAGTATTATCATTAGAACCGTCATCAACTACTATAACCTCAATTCTTTTGTATTTCTGCTTCAATACAGATTTTATGCATTCCTCTATATCTTCCTGCTCATTATAAGTAGGTATAATAACTGTTACAAGAGGATTTTTTTCTTTGATAATTGCTTTTTTAAAGTTTTTAGGAAGCATATTATATCTTACTATGACTTATTTTTAAATGCTTTGAAATCTAGTTCTATTAAGTTAAAAAGAAAACTTGATAAAAATTTCAGAATAGAAAATAATATTGGCTACCACAAAATATTAAAATTACAAAGAACAGAAAAATTAATGAATATCTTGAAATATTTCAAATTAAATTATCCTAATAAGGATATATTATTTACAAATTCTGGCAGGTCATCATTACAAGCAGTTATAGAAGATTTTAATTTAAAAAACTCCTCAATTATACTGCCTGCTTTCATATGCTATGATGTTTTCTCTTCTTTGCTGAAACAAAATAACATAAACCCCATATTAATTGACTGTCCTAAAAACTCTTTTAATATAACTCTTAAAGATATAAAAAAAGCTTATGATAAAAATAAGAAAAACAAAATAAAATCAGTTTTAATAGTTCATACTTTTGGCAAGATAAATAAGGATAGAGAAAAAATTTCAAACTTTTGTAAAAAAAACAAACTTGTTTTAATAGAAGACTGCGCTCATATACTTAACTTAGAACTTGAAGGAGATGCTGCTATATTCAGCTTTAATAAAATAACCAATCTTCCAATAGGAGGAGCTTATATTAAAAATAAAGGCAAAATCAATGTTAAAACAGAAAAATATAAGCTCAACAATTTAGATATTTACAGAATACTAAACTCAAATATTTTAGGAAAATTCCTAATTAAACTATTGAAATTTCTAAAAACTAAAGAAAACATAAGAATAAACCCAGAAAGAATAAAAATTATGGAAGCGCCAAGATTTATTAACTTGTTTACTCTAAAAAAGAAATTAGAAATTGTGCCAATGTTAATAGAGAATAGAGACAAAATCTTTTATCAGTTAGTTAAGCAAGGCAAGAGAGTAGAAAAATACTGGTTTCCTATTTTTCCTGGAGATTATCCTAATGCAAAAAAGTTCTCAGGAAAAATTATTTGCAAGATAATTGAAAAATCATCTTCTTCCTTTAAATTTTTTATTCAGCCACCAGAAGAAACTTGAGTTTCTGATCAGTTTTCTTCCTATTGCTTTTAAAACAGGATAATCTCTATAATAATAAACTAAACTGCCCCATTTTTCCTTAAACTTGTTTATTCCTTGCAAATGCCCTCTTGCATTAATTTGATAGCCTCCTAAATCAAATTTTTTATAACCATTATTTTTACACCACAATATGCAGTTCCAATAAAGAAGATTATTAGGTTGCAAATTCTGATGCTCTCTTAAAGAAGCATTAAAATACAATCTTGGAGTGTTAATGTCATATTCATCAACAAACCAGATTCCAGCTCCTGCAATTATCTTATCTTTATATTTGCAAACAAAAAAAACTTTTGTATTTTCTTTCAAGTTTTCTAGAAATTCAGGGTTTGTCCCCCCCTCTGTAACAGTTTTTTTGTATATATCATAAAACTCTTTCCATTCCTCTTCTTTGCCTTCCTCAACTTTTAATCCTTCTTTTATTGCCTTGTTTATCCCCCATCTAGCATCTTTATCTAGTTTCTTAAGAATTTCTTCTTCTTGCAAACCCAAGTCTACTATTACAGTAGCATTAACATCTCTCATTTTCTCGATAAATCTAAAACTTATTTAAATATTATGATATTCAATTATTTAATTCTATTACAATTATCTTTTAAAATGCTCTTTCTTTAACTTTTGGGATGATAGGGATAAGTTTTGATATAGAGCCAGATTTGCACACTAGTAAGTATAAAGGAATCACAGATGGGTTAAAAACAATAATTAAGATTTTAGACAAGCACAGAATAAAGGCAACTTTTTTTATTACTTGTGATGTTATAGAAAAATACCCAAAATTACTTTTAACAATAAAAAAAGAAGGACATGAACTTGCTTTGCACGGCTATATTCATAAAAGATTTGATTCAATTACTTTAAGAGAGAAGGAAACACAAATACAAAAATCAATTTTGTGCTTTCAAAAACATCTTCAAGATATACCAAAAGGTTTTAGAGCTCCTCAACACTCGATAAATAAAGAAACTTTAAACTTGCTAGAAAAATATCAATTCAAATATGACTCCTCTTGTACACCACTCAATCTTCTACAATTTATATTTTTTCCAGCCAAATTCAAAATAAAAGACTTTTTCTCTCCTATCAATAAATACAAAATAAGAAAAAATCTTTATGAATTGCCTATCTCGAGTTTTATTATTCCAGCTGTTTCTTTAGTTTTCAGAGCTTTCCCTTTTTTCCTATTAAAAACTTATTTCTTTGTTTTGAAAATTTTAAATAAAGATATAATAATATATTTTCATTCATGGGATTTTATTGATTTGCCAAAAAGCAGAATCTCAAGATTATTCCCAAAAGAAAAGCTTATAAATAACTTTGATAAATTCCTGAAATATAACAAAAATAAATTTTCAAGACTAATTGACTTAATATGAAAAACCAAAATAAAAAATTAAAGATACTTGAGATAACAGCTTTTTCATCAGGAATCTGTGGTTTATGGCAAAGAGTTTTATCAGAATCAAAATTATTAGCTAGAAAATATGATGTAACAGTTTTTTCTTCTAATATACATAGAGGAACAGGAAAAAAAGAAATAGCAAAAAAAGAAGAAATCATAGATAAGGTTAAGACAAGAAGATTTTCTACTTTTTTTCAATTTGGAGAAAACACCTTTTTCTGGAATTATGAAAAACAAGCTTTACAATTAAAACCTCAGGTTATTATAACTCATGCTTATAGGCAGTATTACTCAACCTTAGCATTAAAAATCTCAAGAAAATTAAAAATTCCTTGCTTTTTAGTAACCCATGCTCCTTTTTTAGATAAAAAACTAAGAGGCTGGAAAGAAAATTTAGCAGTATTTTTATATGATAATTTGATAGGAAAAAGAATTTTAAACTCTTATGATAAGATAATAGCAATTACAAAATGGGAAATTCCTCATTTGCTTAAACTCGGTGTAAAAAAACAAAAAATAGTTTATATTCCAAATGGAATCCCAAAAGAATTTTTTACTCAAAAGAGAATTAAAGAGAAAAAGAATACAATTTTATTTTTAGGAAGAATTGCTCCAATAAAAAGCATAGAAACTTTAATAAAAGCAATTTCTGAACTCAAGAACATGAAATTAAACTTAATAGGCCCAGTAGAAGAGCCTTATGGAGCAAGTTTAGTTAAGTTAATAAAAAAATTGAAATTAAATTCAAAAGTAAAATTTTTGCCAGCTGTTTATGATTTAAAAGAAAAAATTAGATTAATAGACGAGAACGAGATTTTTGTTCTTCCAAGCAAAAGAGAAGGCATGTCACAATCTTTAATAGAAGCATTAGCTAGAGGCAAAATAGCAATTTCTTCTACTAACAATAGTGGAAAAGAAATTATTCAAAATAATAAAAATGGTTTTCTCTTTGATATAGGGAATCATAATCAACTTTCACAAATAATAAAAACAATACAAAATATGCCAGATAAAGAGAGAAATAAAATAAAAAATCAGGCATTAAACTCAGTAAAACAATTTTTTTGGGATAAGCTCATTAAAAAAATTGAAAAAACCATAAAAAAATGAAAATAACTTTAATTTCAACATCAACTTTTCCTTCTGACCAAGGGATAAGAACTATCTCAAGTGTTTTAAAAAAAGCAGGATATAATGTAAAATTAGTTTTCATGACTTTATCAGAAGATTATTCAAGAAATTACACTCTAGAAGAATTAGGACAGCTAGAAAAAATTTGCAAAGGCTCAGGATTAATAGGAGTAAACTCTTATGCTTCCACTGCCAATAGAGCATCAAGGATAATTAACTATCTTAAAAAATTAAACATTCCAATAGTTTATGGCGGAGTTCATCCTACTATCTCTCCAGAAAATTGTATCAGGCAAGCAGATATAGTTTTGGTAGGAGAGGGAGAAGAAGCAATTCTTGAATTAGTTAAAGCTCTAGAAAAAGGCAAAAATATAGAAAAAATAAAAAATTTATGGGTTAAAGACAAGAAAACTAACGAGATAACAAAAAATCCAGTCAGAAATCTAGTTGATAACATTGATATTTTTCCCTTTCCTGATTATGAAATAGAAAGCCATTACATTCTTGACAAAGGAAAAATTAGAAAGTTTCTCGAGAGAGATTTGGCTGGCGAGATATTTTTTCTAACAGGAAGAGGCTGCCCTTACAGATGTGATTATTGCTCAAACAGCTTGTTCAATCAGCTTTATGAGGGCAAAAGGAAAAAAATTTTAAGATGGCACTCTCCTGAATATATAATCTCTTGTATTCTATACTTGAAAAACAAATTTCCAAGCTTGGAATATTTTGATATAAGAGATGACACTTTTTCCTTTAGGACTTTAGAAGACATAAAAAAATTTTGCTCTTTATACAAGGAAAAAGTTAAAATGAGATTCAAATGTTTAGCTGATCCAAAAACAGTCACTGAAGAAAAAATTTCCTTACTTGTGGATGCCGGTTGTACAGACATAATTGTAGGGATACAGGGTTCAGAAAAAACTAATGTTAATCTTTATCATAGATATCAATCAGATGAAGATATCTTAAGAACCTCAAGAATCCTAAACAAATTTAAAAATAAATTAGCAGTTATGTATGATATTATTACTTGTAACCCATATGAAAAACCTCAAGATATAATAAACTTGATAAGATTGTTGCAAAAAATACCAAAACCATATTTTCTGTCAGTTAATAATCTGGTTTTTTTTCCTGGCTCTCAACTCTATACAAAAGCAAAAGCTGATGGGATAATAAAAAAAGAAGAAGACGCAGCTTACCAACTCAATTATTGGGACAGAAGCAAGCATATTCTTCTTAAAAAGAAAAATATTTATTTAAACTTAATATTAAATTTAATGAGAGGAGTTGTCACAGAAAAAAGATTTGGAATAATACCAAATTTTCTTGTAAACTTCCTGCTAAAAGAAAATAGAGTTAAAAGAAATCTAAAAAATAAAACTTTCTCTTATCTTATCTTATTTTTAGTTTCTATTTCAGATTTAATAAGAGAGAAAATTCTCAAGCCTACATATAGAAGTTTACCAGTCTCATTTAAAGTTTGGTATGATAAAGTTAGATATAGAATATGATATCAATAATTATTACTAGCTATAAAGAACCAAGAACAATAGGAAAAGCAATAGAATCTTTTTTAGAACAGAAAATTAAAGAGAAATATGAACTTTTAGTTGTTTGTCCAGATGAGCTGACAATTAAAGTGATTAAGAAATATGTTAAAAAATATCCCCAAGTTAAACATATCTTAGATGAAGGTAGAGGCAAATCCGCAGCATTGAATAAAGTTATTAAAATTGCTAAAGGTGATGTTTTAATTTTAAGTGACGGAGATGTTTTTTCTGCTGAAAACTCTGTAAATAAGATTTCAGAACAATTTAAAGATAATAATACAGGATGTGTATCAGGACATCCTCTTCCTCAAAATCCAAGAGATAATTTATTTGGTTACTGGTCTCATTTATTATGTTACGCTGCCCATAAATTAAGAGAAAAAAGAGCTAAACAAGGAAAATTTTTAGAATGCTCTGGCTATCTATGGGCTTTTCGCAATAAAATAATTAAAAAATTTCCAGAAAATATTGCAGAAGACATGATAGTTCCAATATTATTTTTCTTAAAAAACTATAAAATAAAATACTCCCCAGAAGCAAGAGTTTATGTCAAGTTTCCAGATAATCTTCAGGATTTTATAAAACAAAAAAGAAGAGCAATAGCCTCTCACGAAACACTTTATAAATTTCAAACTAATTTAAAAATACCAAGGATGAAAACACTCTTCAACGAAATTTCTGGCAGTTTAATAGTTCTTTCTTATCCAAAAACATTAAAAGAGGTTTTTTATACTATGCTCTTGTTTCCAATTAGACTTTACATATGGTTAAATTTATTTTATAATACTAAGATAAGGAAAAAATATTATAAAGATGCCTGGCAACCTATAAAATCCACAAAATAAAAATCTAGAAAATAAAATTTTTGGCCCGTTAAATTTTAAACAGAATAAAACAAAAAATTTAAGATGGATAAAAAAACAATTAAAATAGCCTTAGTTTCTCTGCAGCAAGATGCTGAGAGAGTTCCTCCTGTAGGATTAATTTACATAGCAACTTATTTAAAAGAAAAGCTTGGAATAGAAAAAAATAATATTAAAATATTTGACAAAAACTTTGATGATAATATTGAAAACAAAGTAAAAGAATTCAATCCAGACATCCTTGGTTTGAGCGCAATGACTGTCCAGTATACAGAAGTCATAAACTTTTCAAAAAAAATCAAGCTTTATAATAGAAAAACAAAAATAATCTTAGGAGGAGTTCATATATCCTCACTTCCAGAATCCCTAGATAAGTGCTTTGACTTGGCAGTTATAGGCGAAGGAGAACTAACTTTTTTAGAGCTTATAAAATTATACTTGAAAAAGGAAAAATTTTCCAAGCCCGATTTAAAAAAAATAAAAAGCATAATTTTTTGGGATAATGAAAAGCTGATACAAACTCCAATAAGATTGCCTATTGATTTAGATATATTGCCATTTCCAGATTTCAGTTTTGTAAGCAGAAGGTATTTTGAAGCAGAAGAAATTCCAGGAATAGCTTCTACTGGAATAAAAACATACATAATAACCTCCCGCGGCTGCCCGTACAGATGTGTTTTTTGCTCAACCTCGAGGTTTTGGAAAAATGTAAGGTTTCATTCTGCAGAATATGTAGCTAGGTTAGTTAAAAAAGCAATTGATGAATACAATGCAAATTTTATAAAAGTAATGGACGACTTGTTTACAGTATCAGTTTCAAGACTATTGGAAATAAAAAAGGAGTTTGACAAACTCAGAATTCTAGAAAAAATAAAAGGAGTAGAGTGCCAGCCAAGAGCAAATCTAATTAATGATGAGATGTGTGAAGCTATGAAACAGCTTAAAATAAAAACAATTAATTTCGGCTTTGAGTCTGGCTCAGAAAAAGTTTTGAAATATCTGAAACAAGGCTCTGTGACAGTTCAAGATAATAAAAAGGCAATTTTGCTGTGCAAAAAATATGGCTTTAAAGTTTATGGAAGCTTAATGTTCGGCTCTCCAGGAGAAACAATTAATGACATGGAAAAAACCCTTGATTTTATTGATTTTGCAACAAAAAACAAAGCAGATTATATCTGGAGTTTCATTTCAACACCCTTTCCAGACACGCCTTTCTGGGATATTGCCCTGAAAAAGGGAAAAGTAAGCAATAATATGAATTTCAGCGTTCTAGCTCACCACAACATAGACAATCCAATGTTGCTAGATGACAATATTGACAAAAAAGAATTTAAAAAAATATTTCTAAGAGGAAGAAAAAAGCTTAGAAAATTAAAAATAAGGCTGATTAAAAACTTCATATTTAAGAATCCTGGAAAAGCGTTAAGGCTGGTTTCCAAAGAACCAAAATATTATATAGCCAGATTATTTAAGCAATTGTATAAGCAATGAAATGATGAAAGAGGCAAAATAAACATTTGAGCATGTCAGAAACAGAAAAAGAGGAAACAAGAAAAGAGAATTTTAAGGCATGGCTTAAAAATCCATATAATTTTATTTTTATTGGAATTTTTTTATTGGCAATTATAATTAGAATTTATTATTTTTCTCTTACTTCTTCTCAGCCATTATGGTGGGACGAATCTGTTTACATGTCTTATGCAAAAAATTTAGCAGGATTAAATATTAAGTTTGTGGCAGCTGGAAGCCAGCTTTCTTTGTTTTCATACATCGCAGCATTATTTTTTAAATTCGGGTTGTCAGAGGCAGGCATAAAATTGCTTCTCGAGATTTTTCCCTCAATTTTTTTAGTGTTTTTAACATACAAAATTTGTATCTTAATGTACAATGACAAAAGAATTGCCTTGATTTCCTCATTTCTTATGGCAGTTTCATGGGCAGTTTTATTCAATTCAATGAGATTTCATGTAGACATACCATCTTTGTTTTTCGGTTTTTTGTCTATTTACGTTTTCTGGAAAGGTTATGAAAAAAAAGAGAAAATTTTTTTCAGGATAGATTCAAAATGGGCAATTCCTTTAACCTTGGTTTTAGTTTTATTGACTTTTACCATAAGAAAAGGATATTTTATGTTTGGTTTTTTCTTCTTGTTTTACATGATTCTAACCAGAAAATTTAAAGACTTAATTAAAGACAAATATAATTGGCTTGCTCTTATAATTTTAATTTTCCTAGTTTTGATAGGAAAAGGCTTTCTTTTTTCAGGAGCAGAAACTCAGTATCATCCAGAAACTAAGCTAAATCTTCTGCTATTTCAAGTATTCAATTCATTTTTCAAGAATATTTTCAATTCAAAATTAAGCCTTTTATTTTACCTGTTCTGGATAGGCTTTGTAATCCTAGTTTTTGAATTGATTTTTTTGATAGGATACTTAAAAGCCAGCATCAAAGAAAAATCAAATTTGTTTGTCTTTTTAATGTTAGTAATAACTCTTTCATATTTTATTTTTGTTGTAAGAGATCCAGGAGAGCCGAGATGGTATTTTCCTGTGCTTTTAGCCTCTTTTATTTGCATTTCAAAAGCATCATTAAAAATTGCAGATTATACAAGAAAATTCAAATTTGCACCAATAATAGTCATAATTTTGTTGATTGGCTATTCTGGCTATTATCAATTGAAACATTCTGATATGATAATTAAAAATAAGCTAGAAACATATAAAGGAGTCAAAGATTCTAGTTTGTTTGTCAAATCAATCTCTTCAGATACAGACATATTAATAAGCAAATCTTTGCCTCAAACAGCATATTATTCAGAAAGAGAAGTTTTGTCTCCAGGCCCTCCTGACAAACCTCTAGAAGATTTTTTATCAGAATTAAAAGAAAATAAAAATATAAGATTTCTGCTAGTTTCTTTTTGGGAGCCAGGAAATCCAGAATTTATGGTAAAGCAGGTTTATGCTAGTGATGTAAATGGAAATCCAATGCTTGTAAAATGGGAAGTTCCTTTTATGGAGACAACAATAGACTTTTCAACAGGGCAGCAAAACATTATTCAAGAGAAAGAATATAATAATATAAAATTTAAATTAATAAATGTTTTAGACAGAGTTTTTATTTATGAGATAATTCATAAATAACCTTTAGAAATTCTTTTTTTATGTTGTTCGAAGAAAATTTTTTGACAGAATCTCTTATTTTATTTTTATCCCATTTTCTTTCTAAAGTTTCATTTATTTTGTCAGCAAAATCATTAGTGTCATAAGGCTTTGAGAAGAAGCCATTAATTCCGTCTATAATTGTTTCTTCTGGCCCAGCATTATCTTTCCAAGCTACAACAGGAGTTCCGCAAGCCATTGCTTCAACAGGCGTTAATCCAAAATCCTCTTTTGGCGCAGACATCAAGAAACATTCTGCAAGATTATACAAGGCAACAAGCTCTTCTTCAGAAACTCTTCCCAGGATTTTTACTTTTTCTTCTAACTTTAATTCTCTTATCAATTCTTTTATTTTTTCTTTCTCTTCAATAGTTCCAGATATAACCAACAGCAAATCCTTATCAAGCAAAGAAAAAGCTCTAACAGCCAAATCAGGCCTTTTGTCTTTAATCATTCTTCCGTGCAAGAGAATGAATTTTTTCTCTATATTAAATTTCTCAAGAATTTTTTCAGCATCTTCTCTCTCTATTAATACAAATTTTTCAGAAACAGCAGGATATACTATTACAGGATTTACTCCATATATTTTTTTTATTCTATTATAAGTGTATTTACTGCTTACCAAAACAACATCAGCATTTCTTACTGCCTTGATATCAGCTCTTTTTAATACAGGAGACAAAATTAATCCAGCAAGGTATGCCATTAATCTTGGTAAATTATTAACCCATTTTCTATTTCTAGAATAAAGAAAATTAGGAGGATGATGAAGAACAGCCATATATTTGTTACCGTATTTTTTTTTCTTAGAATAAGCCATTCTAGAAGTCATAAAACTGTTGCTTATCATAATTCCTGTTTTAATTCTTCTTATTCTTGAAGGAAACAAAAAAGAATAAATATACTGCATAATTTCATTGTTTCCCTTACCAATCTGTGAGATTTTGGCATCTTGCCTCAATCCAAACTCTTTTGTTATAATTCTCATGTCTTTTTCAGAAACATGGCTGAAAACCATTTCAACATTATAGTCTTTCAAGGCATTTGCCTGAAAAAACATAACTCTCTCTAAACCACCAAGCTCTTTTAAAAAATCATACATCAAAGTTATCTTTTCATTCTTAGCTTCCATCCTTCTTTTGTATCCTTTTTTTTAAATTTAGAAAATATTATAGCAAAAAAATTAATAATTATCCAAAAACTTATTATTGCTCCAATTTTCCAGCCTTTTTTCCAGGAATTTTTAAACATGTAATAAACAGCAGGAAAATAATAACCAATTCCTATATTCTGCTCTTTTTTTATTTGTTCTCTTGCAATAGAGGTTCTTATTTTCTGCTTGAATAAATCTGCTAAGGGAATCTTGCTATAAGTGGCAAGCATTCTAGGTACATCAGAATTATCAAAAATTATAATATTATATCCAGAATCAATGATATTTTTTGTTCTTTCAAAATCATCTCCCAAGGAGAAATTTCTCTTGTATAGCTTTTTCCTGAAAATGTTTGTAAGAAACATTTTTGAGTCTGTCAAAACTCTGAAACCTTTTTCTTTTTTAGAGAATTTCTCTTTTTGAAATTTCAACCAAAAATAATTGCTAAAAGCTGAAATTTTAAAACCTAAATTTCCTCTTTTCAGATTATCAGACCATTCTATAGGAAAGCTTTCAGCTATACCTCCTATTTTCTCATCATCAAAAGCAGAAATAAAATCATAGAAACTTTCTTTATCCTTGACAGAAAAAATCCAGTCAGCATCATTAATGATTATGATTTCACCTTTAGCATATTTGATTATTCTGTCTATAACAGCTGGCTTTCCCCGTCTTAAATTTAGCTTGTAATATTTAATTCTTTTAAATTTTTCTTGGAATTTTTTAACTATACTCTCTGTATTATCAGTACATCCATCCAAACCAACTATAACCTCATAATTTTGCCAAGGTAGATTAATTAAATTTTCCAAAGTCTTAGCTATAATTTTCTCCTCATTATGAGCAGGAATTAAAAAACTTATTTTTCTTTCTTTTTTCATGTTAAATTTTCCCTAAATTTAATCAGGCAAAAAATTTATCAAAATTTTTTTCATGTTAAATTTTCCCTAAATTTAATCAGGCAAAAAATTTATCAAAATTTTTTTCATTTTAAATTCCAGTATTTTAATAAATTTAAAAAACCCTCAAAATTATTCTTAAATTCCTGGAAAGTTCTTATGCCAAGAATTTTCCTGATTATAAATCTCCATCTCAAATAAAATTCCTTGTATGCTTTTTTGTGCATTTTTTCCATCAGCTCTTTTGTAAGCTCGCCATGCTCAAAAATAGCTTTTCCAGCCAGATTATCATAATTTTTCCAGCCATCAACTAAAATTTTCCCCTCCTCTTCTATTATTCTTCTTGATTCTGTTCCTGGATAAGGAACTAAAATATGAAACTGAGCAATATCTAAATCAAGGCTTTTAGCAAACTCTATTGTCTCCTCCATAGTTTTTCTATTTTCTCCTATGTTTCCAAACATGAAAAATCCTATGCACTCCATACCAACTTGTTTTGTCAGCTTAACAGCATTTTTGCACTGTTCTAAAGTCTGCCCTTTCCTCATTTTATTCAGTATATCCTGGTTGCCAGACTCTATCCCATAACTTAAAGAATAGCAGCCAGCTCTCTTCATTAATTTTAAAAGCTCTAAGTCAATTGTATTGACTCTGACTCCATTTCCGCATTTCCATTTTATTTTTAAATTTTTTTTCAGAATCAGATTGCAAAAATCAACAACCCTCTCCCTGTTATTTGTGAACAAGTCATCAACTATGTGGAACTCCTTATAACCATATTTTTTGTTTAGAATCTCAATCTCCTTTATTATATTTTCCGCGCTTCTCATATAACAGGTATATCCAAAAATTAGCTTGTTGCAATAAGTGCATCTTCCCGGACAGCCCCTTGAAGTAAGTATAGTCATAAATTTTTTGTACTTGCTGTCAGCTGAAACATATTTTTCTAATGGCAATAAATCAACTGCAGGAAAAGGCAGTTCATCAAAATTTTTTATTCTCTCTCTTTCTTTATTTTTTATTATCTTTTCTTTTGTTTTGAAAGCAAGCCCATTAATTTTCTTGAAATTTGGATTTTTTTTCTCTAATTCTTTGACAAGCTCTAAAAAAGTTATCTCACCTTCTCCTATAACAACAAAATCAACAAAATCTTTTTTTAATGATTCCCCAGGAAGGATAGTTGGATGCGGCCCTCCAAAAACAATCTTAATTTCAGAATAATGGTTTCTTATTTTTTCTGCAATCACAAAACTTTGGTATATAAGCGGAGTAGTTATGCTAAAACCGATTACATCTGGCTTGTAATTTCCTACATATTCTAACACCTTACTTATGCTTAGATTAAGAGCAGTCATGTCTAAAATTCTAACATCAATTTTATTTTCTCTTAAAACAGCTGCAAGATAACCCAATCCCAAAGGAGGCAAAATTGTAGAAATTTTTCCTTTTCCTATTCTTCTTTCAAAAATCGGGTTTATCAGCAAAACTTTCATGTTAATTTATTGGTTTTCATCTTACAAGCTGTGAATTTTTATTTTCTCAGGCAATTTGTCATACAATCTGACAATAAATTTAAATGGTGAGTTCAAAAGCCTTAATCTCACTACAGATGAAAACATTTTAAAAGGCACTGTTGTGAGATTTAATTTGCTTCCTGCCTTGTCTTCCCATATTGTAGGTATTTCTCTTATTCTAAACTTTTTCTTCCTTAATTTATAAAGCAAATCGATATCAAAAGCCCACTGAGTCATTCCTATTCTATCTATAATGCTTTGCAAAGCATGTTTTTTAAAAAGTTTACAGCCGCATTGCGTATCTCTATACGGAAGAAATAGCAAGCTTCTTACAATAAAATTAAAGCCGCGATTAGTCAATTTTCTAGCAAAGCTTGTTTTTACTTTGCTTTCTTTTAAACCTCTGCTTGCTATTACAGCATCATAATTTCCAAGTTTTAAAACTAAATCATAAAAATGTTGGGGCTTTGTAGCTAAATCTGCATCAACAAAACCTATAAATTTGATGTCTCTAGACAAGGCATCTTTAAATCCCTGCATTATGGCAAATCCTTTACCAGATTTATTAAAATTCAAATACCTAATCTCTTTAAACCTCTCCCTAAACTTTTTGACTATATTTTCAGTATTATCTATACAACCATTCAATACAACAAGCAACTCAAAATCATCTATTAATCTGTTATTTTTTAAATTTCTGAAATAATTAGAATAGCTCTCCAAAGTATTTCCAATTCTTTTTTCTTCATTATAGGCAGGCATGATTATGCTTAACATTCTCTTTTTTGCTACTAACCTTCATTTTGTTCATCACCTCTCAATGCCCTTCTTTCTAACTGCGAAAACTAATGAAACAATGAACATTATAAAGTTTATTGTCATAAAGCCTATAGAAAATTTCAACAAGCTCGAGCTAAAAAAACTTAAAATTAATATCTCCAGCAATATAAACAAAACAAAAAAAGAAATCCTTTTTTTATGCATAGATAAGGAGTAAATCAATGACAAATTGCTTAAAGACAAAAAGCTAAATCCCAACCCGACAAATATGAGTATATTAGAGATTTCAACATACTCTTTTCCGAACAAAATTCCAACAATTAATTTGGGAAAAAAGAGAAAAATCAATACCGCAACTAAACATGCTAAAAAAACAAGAAAAAATGATTTTTTGAAAATCTTTCCTGTTCCTTGCTTTTTGTCATAACTCTCGCTAGCTAAAGGAAACATCGCCTTGCTTATTCCAGCAGTTCCAAAAAAAATCATCTTTCCTAACATAGAAGCAACAGCATACTTTCCAGCTAAATCAGCAGGGAAAAATGCTCTAGCTAGAATAATATCTATGCTAACCATAAATATAACAGTGAACATAACAATAAAAACAGGAAAGCTGTAAGAATAAATTTTTTCTATTTTTGTTTTTTTAATTTCAGCATTCAACACTTCTTTAATTAAAAAAAAGGAAAACAATAATGCCAACAATAATCCTAAAATAACCCCAGAAATTGCCCCATAAACTTTAAACCCAAGCAGAACAAAAATTACAGCAAGAGCTAATTTAAAAATAGACTCAAAAATCATATTCCATCCCAAAGATTTGAATTTTTTCCTTCCTTGAAGTACTCCTCTTGTTACAGGAATTATCAAAATTCCAAATATGAGTATTCCAGTAAATGCTATTAAACTCGAATTTATCTTTGTAAAATATCCTAAAATCAAAGCTGTAGGGACATAAGCCAAAAATAAAAAAATAGAAATTATGCCTATTTTTCTAATAGACTTGAACAACAGATACTTGATTTTGCCATATTCTTGCTTGATATTGTAAGTTGAGGTATATCTAGAAATTATTGTCTGAATTCCTTCTGCAGGTATAGAAAAAATATAAACTATAGACATTAAGACAGCAAGAATGCCATAATTCTCACTTTTCAACATTCTTGCCATGGAAAAATGAAAAACATAATTTAAAAAATTAAAAACATTTATCATTACAAATAAAATCAAGCTTCCTTTAACAACCTCTTCCTTGCTAAATTTGAATATTTTTTTAAACATCTTTAAAACTCCTCAGATTTTTAATGAGACAGAAACTTTTAGTTTCTGTATTTTTAAAACCTTTAAAATATATGTTTCTTGAATATTATAAATCCTACTATTATAACAACAAACTGAATTAAATGAATAAAAAAAACAACATCTTGCTCATTAACTTTTTTCTTTATCTTGCTTAAAATTAATATAGCTAAGTGATTTAAACTGTAAATTTTATTATTTGCTAATTCTAAGCTTCCATTTTTAACAGGCTTTCCAAAACTTTGAATTGTTAGTTTGCCTCTTAATTTTAAGAAAACCTCAAAAATGTAAGGAATAAAGAAAAAAACAGCAATCTTCTCAAAATCTCCAAGAATAGCCATTATTGCTATTAAACCACCGACAGGATAAGTCAAAACATCTCCTGGAAAAATTTTAGCAGGGTATTTGTTAAAAATCATGAAAGCAATTAGAGCAAAAACCATGCACAAACCAATTAAAGTTAACCAAGAAGAGCCAGTAAAATAAGCCACTAAACTTAAACCAGACAATAACAAGATTCCTTGTCCTGCCTCTAAGCCATTAAAACCAGCAAGAAAATTAAAAGTTGTTGCTGCTCCAACAATCCCAATAGGAATTAAAATTAAAGGATAAATTAAACCAAGATTTGTTTTTCCGATAAAAGGCAGACTAACAGTAAAATATCCAGCGTTTATTACCATTAGAGGAATTACAGAAAGAAAGCATAAAATTAACCTATATCTTCTTCTTAAACCGCCATGCTGCCATCCTAATAAATCATCTACAATTCCTATTCCTCCTAATAACAAGACAGAGGTAGTCAAAGCAAAAATTTTTACAGTATTCACATCTCCATTAAAATAAAAAGTTCTCAAAGCAATATAAAACAAAACAGATAGAATAAAACCAAGGACAACAATTAAACCGCCAGAGCCAGCCACTTTTATATCTTGATATTTATTCATGTCTTTCCATACCAATCCTATTTTCCTTGCCTTTTTTATCCAACTTGGAAGCATAATAAAAGTTATATAAAAACTTATGAACAAAGGCATCAATAGTAAGGGTTCCATACAGATTTTTTATAAATCCCAGTTAAAAAACATTTATGTAAAAGAGTATATATTATCTACAAAAACAATTTCAGTTAAAAAACATTTATGTAGATAAATCCCTCTACAAATTCATAGTAGAAATTCTCAAGCTTTCATTAGGATAGCTCGTTTCTAAATATTCTGGCTTAAACTTTGTGTTTGCAGGATAGCTAACTTCCCATATTTTAATAGGCCCTTGCACGCCCTGAAAGAAAACAAAATCACCTATATCTGGTTTTTGATTTTTTATATCCTTTACAATGAAACTGTCTTCCGAGTGAACTAATTTGAAATTTTCTCCCTCATTGAAAAAATACAATTTAATCCATAAAGCCCTCATTGCTCTTTCTGTGAAAAACAAAGATGTTCCTGTTTCTTTTATAAACATTCTTCCATTTTCACTAACTAATGCTGGAGCAATATACAAGCATCCTTTATAACCTGTTCCAAAATCATATTTCTTGTTTTTATAATAAACACATTTCAAACCCAAGTTATATTGCTTTCCCTGATAAACAAATATGACTTGAGGCTGTTTTAATTCTCCATTTTTGCCTTCTCTTAAAAAAACTCCAGCTATTCCTGCCTGATATGAAGGGAGTATTATTTTTGAATCATTTGTTTCTACTGCATATTCTTCTTCAAGATACATGCTTCCCCTGTACAAGTGTACGATATCTTCTTTTGTCTCTCTCAATTGAGATTCATCTTCTATAAAAGTTGATATCTGGCTGTTTCTGTCATAATTTTCATCACTTCCAATAGAGGCATAAGCCCCATACTTGCCTATTTCAGTAGAGTCAATTAGAAAATGAGTTGCATTATGAGCATATAAAAATTCTAATGCCTCTTTTTCATTCTGCCCTGTCAAAACATGCCTCCCTAATAAATGATCCCAATAATCTATGCCGTTTCCCCCATCCAAAATAGTTGCCCTTTCTCCAATAGTTTGAATCCAGTAGCCATAATCCCACCAATGCGCAAAAACAGAATTTTCCTTAGTATTCTCTCTTACCCACTTCATAGCTGTTTGCCATTGCTGAGTATAATATGAAGGCGCCATTGATTTTGCCTGTGCTAAAATTGACTGATAATTAGAATAAAAACTATATATGCTGGCACTGATAATTATTACAGCAACGCCAATCAACACTATCTTCAGGATTTCATTTTTATTTACTCGCGCCTTTTCTACAGCAGCAACAGATAAATAGCCAACAATAGCAGAGGCAGGAATAGATAAAACCATAAGCAATCTTATTGCAGATCTTGCTCCCAAAACAGAAATAACAAAAAATGCAATCAATAACAAATAACTCGAGTTTATTCTTTTCAATATCTCTAAACTATTGCCCTTGTAATTTTTATAGAATACATAACAGAAACCTAAAACAATCAATAAAAACCCAGAAAAATAAACAAATTTGCTTATAAGACCAGTTCCATTCATTATGCTTGAGGGAGAATGCCTGCTGAAAATTAATGCAAGCAAGAATATAGCAAAAAAAGATGTAAGCAGCCATTTTTCTTTTTTCTCTAAATTCTTAATAGAGTCATAAAATAGTAAGATAGAACCAACAAAAAAAAGCCAGAAAAACAAAGGAATGTTTTCGAACATAGGCCCAAAATTATTTTTCCACTCATTAAAATAAGGCTGCTTGTTTTCAGCTACAGTGAATGACAGCCTGTCTTGATACGGCTTAGTCAAGCTGAATATTATTTCATTAACAAATTCCTTAGGAAAAGAAAATCCAAAAAATAAAACAGCAAAAATTAAACCGATTATTAAAAAAAGAATAATAGAAATAACTTTCTCAGGAATTTTTCCCCCCAGTCTTTTTATGATATTCAGGTCTTTTATTTTTGTGTTAAAAATAAGAAAATCTATCAGCATCAAGAAAAAAACCATAAAAGCAGGCCCGGTTGTGCTACCAGACATTATCATTCTTGCAAGTATGAGCTTCTGCGAAAATATAGAAGATAAAATCAAGCTTAAAAGAATCCAAATACTATAAGCCAAAATTTGTTTTTTGTTCAGTTTGTTAAAAATAAAACAAACAAAAACAGCTATTGCAAAACTTAAATAAACATATCTTACACCGCCCCAAATTAAACCAGTTATTGCAGTGGAAATTCCAGCAAGAGCAGCAAAAATTACACTAGTCCTTATTTTTTCAGATTTCCATGCTATAAGAAAAAAATAAAAGGCAAGAAATATAAACAAGAAAGAAGCTGATTCTTTTTCAGGAATTCCAGCCACAGTTCTTGCCAGCAATGATGGAGATACAACCAAAAAGCCACTTGCAACTAAAGCAATAATATCCTTGCTTTTTTTGTTCTTAAAAACTTCTCTTACAAA